>Ga0079224_100009395_pt1 | contig 13326 bp, 13 predicted proteins | sample Stecom2015_FD_80414 | JGI IMG/M metagenome (GOLD analysis project Ga0079224, IMG submission 80414) | Agricultural soil microbial communities from Utah to study Nitrogen management - Steer compost 2015 | ecosystem: Environmental > Terrestrial > Soil > Agricultural land | place: USA: Utah... | reverse complement strand
GCGCCAGGAGCTCGCCGCGATGCTCACCGGCGCGCGTCGGGCCGTGCGGAGCGGTGCTGCGGCGCGTTCGGGTCGGGCGGCGGAACGGCGCCGCGGGCACCGCATCGAGCTGGAGGGCGTCGGCAAGAGCTACCCGGGCGTGCGCGCGTTGCACGGCGTGTCGTTCGCGCTGTCCGCCGGCGAGGTCGTCGGACTGGTGGGGGAGAACGGCGCGGGCAAGTCGACGCTGGTCAAGATCCTCGCGGGCGTGCACGAGCCGGACACCGGGCAGCTGCTGCTCGACGGCGAGCCGGTGCGGCTGCGCTCCACGGAGGACGCCCGCGCCGCCGGCGTCAGCGTGATCCACCAGCACTTCAGCCTGGTGCCTGACCTGACCGTGCTGGAGAACCTCTTCCTCGGCCGCGAACCGACACGGCTCGGGGTGCTGCGCCGCCGGCACATGCGCGCGCGGGCGCGCGCCGTCCTCGCCGAGCTCGAGCTGGACGTGGACGTCGACGCGCGGTTGGCCGGCCTCACCGTCGGCGAGCGCCAGATGGTCGAGGTCGCCAAGGCGATGTTGGACGACGCGTGGCTGGTCATCATGGACGAGCCGACCTCGACGCTGTCCCACCGGGAGCGCGAGCGGCTGTACGACCTGGTCGAGCGGTTGCTCGCCCGCCACGTCGCGGTGCTCTACATCTCCCACCGGATGGAGGAGGTCTACCGGCTGGCCCGGCGCGCCGTCGTGCTGCGCGACGGTGAGCTCGTCGGCGAGGCCGACCTGTCGGAGGTGGGAGAGCCCGAGCTGATCTCGATGATGGTCGGCCGTCGGATCGACGCGGTCTTCGCGCACCGCAGCACCGAGCCCGGGGCGGCGGTGCTGCAGGTCGACGCCGTCGCCGACGGGGGCCGGCTGGTGGAGGCGTCGCTGACCGTGCGGGCCGGGGAGGTCGTGGGGCTCGCCGGCCTGATGGGGTCGGGACGCACCGAGCTGTTGCGCTGCATAGCGGGCCTGTCCGAGCGGACCGCGGGTCGGGTGCTGGTGGACGGGCAGGAGCTGCGCCCGGGCGACCTGCTCGGGGCGACCGCACGGGGCGTGGCGTACGTGCCGGAAGAGCGGCTGCGCGAGGGCATCGTCCCGGCGATGTCGGTGGCGGACAACATCGCGCTGGCTTGGCTGCGCCGGCACACCCGGTTCGGAGTGGTGCCGCGCGCCGCCGGCGAGCTCGTGGGCGGGTCGATCGAGCGGCTGGGGATCAAGCCGGCTGCCCCAGACCGGCCCTCCGGCGTCCTGTCCGGTGGCAACCAGCAGAAGGTGGTGCTCGCGCGCTGGCTGGCCACGGAGCCGCGGGTCCTGCTCCTCGACGAGCCGACCAACGGCGTCGACGTGGGTTCGAAGGCGGAGATCCACGCACTGATCGGTGATTTGAAAGAGCGCGGCCTGGCCGTCCTGCTGGTCTCGAGCGAGCTGCCGGAGCTGCTGGGGGTCGCCGACCGGATCCACGTCATGCGCGGCGGGCGCGTCGTCGGCGAGCTGCCGCGCGGGGCGAGCGAGGAGCAGGTCATGGAGCTGGCGTTCGGGTCGAGCGCCGTGCCCGCGGCCAGGTAGCACGAACCGATCGTGGAGGGACAGATGACCGTGAGGATTGCTGTTGTCGGGGCCGGCTTCATGGGGCGGCTGCACGCCCGCACCGTCGCCGAGTCCGCGGAGGCGGAGCTCGCCGCCGTGGTCGACCGGGACCCGGCTGCCGGTCGGGCCGTCGCCGAGGAGTTGGGCAGCCGCTACCTGGCCGACGTCGAGGACGCGCTGAACGAGGGCGTCGACGCGTTCGTGGTGGCCGTGCCCGACCGGGCGCACGTCGAGCCGGCGACGACGGTGTTGCGAGCCGGCCGCCCGGTCCTTGTGGAGAAGCCGATGGCCGACACCCTCGAGGGGGCCCGGGCCATCGACCGCGCCGCCGCCGAGGGCGGCACGAGCGTGATGGTGGGCCAGATCCTGCGGTTCGACCCGCGCTACGCGGGCGCGGCCGCCGCCGTCGCCGCCGGGGACATCGGCGAGCCGATCCACGTGACCGCAGGGCGGATCGCGTCCCGCGACGTCGGCCTGCGGATGAACGGCACCAGCTCGGTCCTGTTCTACCTGGGCGTCCACGACGTCGACGCGATGCAGTGGGTGACCGGGAGGCGCATCACGCGCGTGTACTCCCGCGCGGTCTCCAAGCTCATGCCCGCGCACGGCGTGCAGTCCGAGGACGCGATCTTCACCGTTGCGGAGCTGGAGGACGGCACGATCGGCGAGCTGTTCAACGGCTGGACCCGCCGCTCGGACGACCCGGTGGGCATCGACGGCCGGCTGGAGGTCATGGGCACCGAGGGCACCGTGTCGGTCGACGTGCGCGACCATGGCCTGCGGGTCTACGGCGGTGCAGGGCTCGCCACTCCGGACGCGCTGCACTGGCCGGAGGTCAACGCGCGCATCCGCGGCGACCTCGCCGCCGAGGTGCGGGCGTTCGTCGCCGCCGTGCGCGACGGCGCCGAGTTCCCCGTCCCGACCGACGCCGCCATGCGCAACGTGGCGGTGAACGACGCCATCCTGCGCTCGGTGGAGACCGGGACGCCGCAGGACGTCGAGCTCGTCGACAAGGCCGAGTCGACGCGATGAACCGTCCCGGGACGGCGGCGCGGGAGCGGGCGTTCCCCGACCTCGGCGACCTCGCCTACCTCGACACCGCCACCACGGGCGTTCCCCCGGCGCAGGCCGCGGCCGCGCTGCGCGCCGCGGTCGTCGAGTGGGCGGGCGGCCGGGCCGACCACACCGCGTGGGAGGCGGCCGCCGAGGAGGCGCGCGGCCTTGCGGCGCGCCTCGTGGGGATGGCGGCGCACGACGTGGCGTTGCTGCCCTCGCACGTCGCTGCCGCCGCCACGGTGGCCCACGCCTGGCCGGACGCGCGCGTCGTCGTCCCGGAGGTCGAGTTCCGCGCGAACCTGCTGCCTTGGCTCGCCGGGCGGGACCGCACGAGGGTCCGCCTCGTGCCGCCGCCCGCCACCACGGAGGCGTTGTGCGCCGCGGTGGATGCGGGCGCCGAGCTCGTCGCGGTGTCGAGCGTCCAGTCCGCCGACGGGCTCCGGGTCGATCTGCCACGCCTCGTCGAGCACGCGCACTGCCGCGGGGTGCTGGTCCACGTCGACGCCAGCCAGTCCCTCGGCGTGGACGCGACGCTTCCCCGCTGCGGCGCCGACTTCATCGCCGCCGTCGGGTACAAGTGGCTGCTCGGCGCGAGGGGCACCGCGTTCCTGGCCGTGCGGCCCGAGCACCAGCGGCGGATCGCCCCCGTCCTCACCGGGCCGGAGTCGGCCGCCGACGGGCGGATCTACGGCGCCGAGTACCGGCTGCGGGACGACGCCCGCCGCTTCGACCAGCCCCTGGCCTGGCAGGCGTGGGTCGCGACCGCGGCCTCGCTGCGCCACCTGCTCTCCTACGACCAGGTCGAGCTGGAGCGGCACGCCACGGGCCTCGCGGAGCGCTTCGTCGACGGCGTCCACGCCCACGGTCTCGCGACCGCGCACGCCGAGGTGCCGTCACCGATCGTCTCCGTGGTCCACCCCGATCCGCGCGCCGCGGTGGAGCGGCTCCGGGAGGCCGGCGTGCGCGCCGCGCCCCGCGACGGGTCCATCCGCTTCGCCTTCCACCTCTACAACACCGACCACGACGTCGACCGCGCCGTCGCCGCGGTCACCGCGAGCACCGGGAGCACACCATGACAGCCCTCGCCCCGCGCCGCTGGTCGCTGCCGCCGCAGCTGGCCGGGCCGGCGGTCGCGCTCGTCCCCGTCGTCCTGCTGGTGCTGCTGCTGTTGGCGTTCACGCTCGCCGACCCGCGGATCGCCGCTCCGGTGAACCTGCGCAACATCCTGCTGCAGGCCGTGCCCGTCGCGCTGCTCGCGCTCAGCGCCCACGTGGTGCTGGTGTCGGCGGGCATCGACCTGTCCGCGGGGTACGCCGTCGGGCTGGCGGGCGTGGTGATGGCGGGCCCCCTCGAGGGCGGAGGCGGCCTGCCGGCCGCCGCCGCGCTCGGTCTGGCCGCCGTGCTCGCGGTCGGCCTCACCAACGGCGTGCTCGTCGGCGTGACGCGGTTGCCGCCCTTCATCGCGACCCTCGGCACGATGACGGTCGTCCAGGGGCTCACCCTGCTGGCGGCGCCCCAGGGCATGGTCCTGGTGGAGAACGGCTTCCTGGCCTTCCTCGGCCAGGGCACCGTGCTGGGGATCCCGGTCCCGCTGCTGGTCGTCGCCGTGGTGTCGGTCGCGCTGTGGTTCCTGATGCGCCGCACGCGCTTCGGGATCCGCACCTACGCTTACGGCTCCGACGAGCAGTCGAGCATGTTGGCGGGTGTGCGGCGGGCCCGGCAGATGCTGGGCGTGTACGGCGTCGCATCCGTGCTGGTGTTCCTGACCACGATCATGGTGATCGCGCAGGTGCCCCTGGTGCAGCCGAACCTCGGCGGGATCAGCCTCCTGCTCGACGCCATCGCGGCCGCGGTGATCGGCGGCACCAGCATCTTCGGCGGCCGCGGGACGGTCGGCGGCGTGCTGGTCGGCGCGGTGATCATCGCCCTGCTGACCAACGCGCTCCAGGTGCTCGGCGTCGACCCGTCCTCGATCGACCTGTTCAAGGGCGTCATCATCGTCGCCGCCCTCCTGGTCGACGTGGCCATGCGCCGCCTGCACGCGCGCGCCACCGGGGTCGCCGGATGAGCGCCGGGAACGCCACCGCCACGGTGTGGACACCGGTCTGCCGCGCCTGCGGAGCGCGCAATCCGGGGACGTGGTCGCGCTGCCCGGCCTGCGGCGGGGTGCAGGTGCTCGACGGCCCGCGGGTGGCACCGGCGCCCTCGGACGGCGGCGGCGTGTGGCGGTTCCGCGACGCCCTGCCGCCGGTCCGCCACGAGGTCACGATGGGGGAGGGCGGCACGCCGCTCGTGCCGTGCGCGCGGCTCGCCGCCCGTACCGGCGTGGCCGAGGTGTTGGTCAAGAACGAGACGGTCAACCCGACCCTGTCGTTCAAGGACCGGGCGATGGCGCTCGGCGTGAGCCTGGCCCGTGACGCCGGGGCCCCCGGCGTGGTGGCGGCGTCCACCGGCAACACCGCGGTGTCGGCCGCCGCGTACGCGGCCCGCGCCGAGCTCCCCTGCCGGCTGTACTGCGCCGCCGCGGCGGCCGGGAGTGCGAAACTGCGCATCGCCGCGGCGTACGGCGCCACCGTCGAGCCCGTGGACGGCGACTTCAGCTCCGCGCACGCCGCGGCCGCGGGCCTCGAGGCGGACGGGTGGTTCCCCCTGACCACCACCTTCCGCAACCCCTACCTGGCCGCGGCCCACCGCACCGTCGCGCTGGAGATCTACGAGCAGACGGGCTGGTCGGTGCCGGACTGGGTGCTGGTCCCGGTCGGGGCGGGCCCTCTGCTCGTCGGTGCCTACGAGGGCTTCTGCGCCCTCGTCGACGCCGGCCGGATCCCCCGCCCGCCCCGCATGGTCGCCGTGCAGGTCGACGCCTGCTCGCCGTTGGCGGACGCGTGGCGGGCGGGCGCCGCCACGGTGACGGCGGCGTGCCCGCGCCCCACCGTCGCTGGCGCCATCGCCGACCCGCTGCGCGGCTACGAGGACGAGGGCCTGATCACCTTGGAGGCCGTTCACGCGTCCGGTGGGCTCGCCGCCTCCGTCCCGGACGAGGCGGTGCTCGAGGCCGTTCACGACCTGGCACACCACGAGGGCCTGCTGGTGGAGCCCGCGGCGGCGGCGCCGCTCGCTGCGCTCGTCGCCTTGACCCGCGACGGCACGGTGGCGCCCGACGCCCGGGTCGTGCTCGTGGCCACCGGGCACGGGGCCAAGGAATAGCCGAGGAGTGAGCGTGGGATGAGCGCGGTAGGGAACCGCTCGGTGGCCCAGGTGGCGGTGGTGGGCGCGGGCCGCTTCGGCGCGCTGCACCTGCGCGTGCTCCGCTCGCTCCCGGTCGAGGTCGTGGCCGTGTGCGAACCGGACGCGCAGCGTCGGGCGGCCGTGCAGAGGGAGTTCGGGATCCCCCGCGGGTACGCCTCGCTCGACGAGCTCCTCGACGGCCGGCGCGTCGACCTCGTCGACGTCGTGTCCGACGAGTCCTCACACGGCGAGCTGGTGCTGCGAGCGATCGACGCCGGGTGCCACGTCTTCGTCGAGAAGCCGCTCTGCACGGACGTCGACGTGGCCGAGCGGATCCGGAGTCGGGCCGGTGAGCGGGGCGTGCATGTGGTGACCGGGCAGATCAGCCGGTTCGGCGCGGGGTACCAGCACCTGCGGGACGTGCTCGACCGCGGTGAGCTGGGTCGGCCGGTCAACCTGCGGTTCCGGCGCGATTTCAGCCGGTCCTGGTTCCCGGCCTTCGGCAAGCGGATCCACCCGGTCTGGGAGTCCGGCATCCACGACATCGATCTCGCCATCTGGTACGCGAGGGCGCGCTGCCGCGAGGTGTACGCCGTGGAGCGCGGCGTGTCGGGGCTCGACCACCCGGACACGCTGGTGGCAGTGCTGACGTTCGCGAACGACGTCGTGGCCACCGTCGAGAGCGCCTGGCTCGTGCCCGACGCCGCACCGCAGACGCTGCGGGGCGCGCTCGAGCTCGACGGGACGATCGACGCGGTCACCGAGTTGCTCGGTGACCGGGGGACCGCGGCGTACCGGCTCGCCCACGACGGGCTCTCGGTCCGCACCGACAGCGCAGTGGCGCACCCGGAGCTCACGCTGTGGCCGACGGTGGCCGGACGGGTGTCCGGGGCGCTGCGCGAGGAGCTGGGCTACGCCGTCGACGTCGCGACCGGGCGGCGGCCCCACGACGTGATCCCGCTCGACGACGCCGTGGAGGGGGTGCGGATCGCGGCCGCGATCCAGCGCTCGGCGCGGCGGCGCGCCCCCGTGCCGTTGGAGGGCTGAGGTGGGTGCGCGCAGGCTGAGCGACTCGCTCTGGCTGGTCGACACCGGCTCGCCGTACGACTGCCACGTGTACGTGATCGACGGCGGGACCGCGGCCGCGCTCGTCGACTGCGGGACGGGGATCGCCACCGACGGCCTCCTGGACGGGATCGACGCGACCGACTGCCTGGACCGCCTCTCGCACGTCCTCCTCACGCACTACCACGCCGACCACGCCGGCGGCGCGGCCGCACTGCGCGCGGAGCGCGACGTGCGCGTGCTGGCGAGCGCCGAGACCGCGGCGGCGCTGGCCGCGGGGGACGAGGAACGCACGCAGGTGGCGGCGGCGCGCGCCGCAGGCATCTACCCCGCCGACTACCGGTACCCCGCCTGCCCCGTCGACGAGGTGGTGAGCGACGGCGCCACCCTCCGCGTGGGGCAGCTGCTGGTGGACGTGCACGCGTCGCCCGGGCACTGCGACGGGCACCTGTGCTTCCTCGTCGACGACGGCGACCGGCGCGCCCTCTGCACGGGGGATGCCATCTTCAGCGGCGGCCGGATTTCGATCCAGCCGATCCCGGACTGCAGCCCGTACGTCTACGCCCGCACGGCGCAGAGGTTGGCGGAGCTGCCGGTCGACGCGCTGCTGCCCGGGCACCTGGACCTGGTGCTCTCCGACGGGGCCGCGCACCTGGCGCGCGCTGCGGAGTCCTTCCGCCGGCTGGTCCCGCCGCCGAACATCGTGACGGGGGACGGTGCGCCGGTCGATGTCGACGACCGCCACCCCACCGGACACGACGGGGTTCGCCGCTGTCCTGACGACGCCGGTGCGGGACGGATCACGGACTCCGGTGGAGGAGGAGCGTGCCGCCGGCGCTCTCGGCGAGCTCGGCCCCGAACGCGGCCGCCGGGGTGAACGCGCCGTGCCTGCCGTCGCCCCGCGCGAGGCGCACCGCGACCTCGGTGGCGACGGCGGCGGTGTAGTCCATCCCGTCCCGGGTCCGCAGCCACCCTTCGCGCACGGTGCCATCGGGCCAGGTCACGACGGCGTGGCCCCACGAATGCTCACGCGGTCGAGGTCGCGCGCGCGTCGTGACGGCGGCGAGCCGGCGGATGGCCATCCGCCGCAGTGCCGGAACCGCCAGCAGCGCACCGGCCAGCGGGAGCACCGCGCGCACCAGCGGCGCGCTCGGGACCAGTACGGACGTGGCGACGACCGAGGGCGTCCCGCTCGCCCGCTGCGCGGCGTACAGCTCGCCCGTCGGCGCCTCGGCCGTCCGTGCCGTCGTGCCGTCGGGGAGGGTGATGGTCCGGGGGACGGCCGCGCGCCGGGTGCGCACTAGCTCCCCGTTCGCGTACCGCCGCCCGCCGTGGGTGAGCAGCTCGATGATCGAGGCCGCGAGGGCGGGCCCCACCGGCCCGGCTTCCGTGGCGACCGACGCCAGCGCGTCGACCCGGACGTGGGAGGGGGCGGCCCGGTCGGCGCACAGCGCCGCCACCACGGCTTCGACGGCCAGCACCGCGAACCCCGCCCCGGTGACCCACGTGCTACCGGCGGCCGAATGCGTCCTCGTTCCGGTCGAGCAGCCGCGGGACCGCGATCGGGTCGGCGGCCAGGTCGACGTAGTGCCCGCCCGGCTGCATCGCGCGGGTGAGGACGGCGGCGGTCCGGGCGTAGTCCCCGAGGAGGTTGATCACCACCGCCGGCCGCCGCGTCCGGATCGCGGCCGCGGGCGTCGCCCCCTTCCCGGCGGCGGTCCAGGCGATCTCCGACGTCGGTGCGCTGCTGGTGGAGCGGATCGAGCGGGCCGCCGAGCGGCGCGCGGTGATCGCCACCAGTCCCGAGCTGCAGGAGCACGACCGGACGAAGCGCGCCGCTGTCAGGGCCGCGATCGACGCCGCGCTGCGGCGACGCGGGGTCGCGGCGCGCGAGGCCGCTCTGCTGGCGCAGCTCGCCGTCGTGGTCTTCGAGCGCGCCATCGAGGACTGGATCGCCGCGGACGGACGGCGGACGTTCCCTGAGTGCGCACGTGCCGTCGCCTCCATGGTCCGCCACGCGGTGGCCGACCCGGACGGGGCGGCCGCGCACGGCGCATCGGGGGATCGCCCTCGGTGACCGGGACCGCGGGTGCTCGGGGTGGCCGTGGCTCCGGTCGGTGCGCCGGTGCCTGCGCTCGGCTGCGTCCCCCGTGAGATGAGGGCGAGCGCGGTCTCCGCGGGAGGGCCGGTGGTCGTCGAAGACCACAGCGGCTTCCTCGACGGCTCGGTCTCCCACGAGACCTCCCGCCGGTACGAGGACAACCGGATCCGCTCGGCGTGGATGGCGAACGCCCATGGCGTGACGCACGACGGCGAACCTCCCGGCCGGCTTCACCGTGGCGGCATCCGGTACTTCTGAGCCCGGCAAGCGCGTTCTCGCCGAGGGCCCGTGCCGAAGGCGCTGCGCCCGGCCGGCCCGGTGACCTCCACCCCTGGCAAGCTGCGGCTGACCTGCGAGTTGGCGGGCGTGCCCGAGTGCGGCGTGGGATCAGGCGCGGTCGACGTCATCGTCGATCCCGTGGGCCGGCAGGCGCAGCCGACAGCGGTGCCGGACCGGCCCCGCGGGCGAGGGGGCACGGGTTCGAATCGCCTCAGCCCCACACCTGCAACGGCGGCGTCTCGACCGTGACTCGCTCAGCTTCGCCCGCAGGGGGGTCGGTCGGCTCAGGTGCGTCCTCGTGTCCTTCCTGGGAATCAGCCGGTACGCCCCTCGGCGTCGGGCTCGCCGAGGATTTCCGGGCCGCCACCCGTGCGACCCCACGTTGCGGGCGATCAGGTTGGCCCGGGCTCGAGGGACGCTCCCGCTGACGCACGTCAAGGCTTTCATTATATGTATCTGGCAGCCATAATCTGGCGACAATCTAGTGGGGCGAGGAGGCGGACGTGCAGTCGGAGGACGTCGCGGCGTTGCGGGCGCTGGCCCGCGAGTTCTGTGATCGTGAGGTGCGACCCGGGGCGCGGGAGCGCGATCGGGGCGAGGAGTTCCCGGCGGAGCTGGTTCACCGGCTGGCGGAGGTGGGCTTCCTCGGTCTCACCGCGCCGGCGGAGTACGGCGGACAGGAGGCCGACCCGTTCTCCTACGCGGCGGTGATGGAGGAGCTGGGGGCGGCGGATTCGGCCGTGCGGTCGCTCGTGAGCGTCACGGCGGGCCTGGTCGTGGGCAGCATCGTGCGCTGGGGCGACGAGTCGCAGCGCCGGGCCTGGGTGCCGCGGATCGTCGCCGGTGAGGTCGCCGCGTTCGGGCTCACCGAGCCCGAGGCGGGATCCAACCCGGCGCAGCTGCGCACCACGGCGGTCCGGCGCGGGGACGGCTGGGTCGTCACCGGCGCGAAGACGTTCATCACGAACGGTTCGCGCGGTTGTCTCACGCTCGTGTTCGCCCGCGCGGTCGTCGACGGTGAGGACCGCGGGATCACCTGCTTCCTCGTGCCCCAGGACGCCGCGGGTTACCGCACGACCCCGATCGGCGGGAAGCTCGGGATCCGGGCGAGCGACACGGCAGCCGTGCACCTCGACGGGGTCGAGGTGGGGCCGCAGTCGGTGCTCGGCGAGGTGGGGCGTGGGATGCAGGTCGCCCTGTCGGCCCTCGACAACGGCCGATTCTCGCTCGCGGCGGCGGCGGTCGGGGTCGCCCGCGAAGCGCTGGACGCCTCGGTGGCGTATGCGCTGGAGCGCCATCAGTTCGGCCGCGCGATCGCCTCCCACCAGTTGGTGCAGGAACTCCTCGCGGACATGCACGTCGACGTCGCGGCCGCGCGCGGACTCGTCCACCAGGTGGCTGCCAAGAAGGCGGCGGGCGAGCGGTTCACCACGGAGGCGTCGGTGGCGAAGCTGTTCGCCACGGAAGCGGCGGTGCGGTGCGCCGACCGTGCGGTCCAGGTCCACGGTGGCTACGGCTACGTCGATGACTACCCGGTCCAGCGCCTGTTGCGCGACGCGCGGGTGACCACGCTGTACGAGGGGACGTCGCAGATCCAACGGCTGCTCATCGGCAAGGCTTTGACCGGCTGCTCCGCGTTCCACGCAGGGGCGCCGGCGTGAGCGCGGTGGCAGCGCCCGTGCGGACCGACATCTGGGTGGTGGGGGAGATCGGTGTCCGCTTGCACGTGCGCGTGGTCGAGCCGGGCACCGGCTCGCCGGGTCGCCCGGTCGTGCTCGTGCACGGTGCGCGGGCCGGTGGCGTTGCCTCGTTCGACCTGCCGTCCCGGGCGGCTCGTTGGCCGCCGATCTCGCGGTGGCGGGGCACCCGGTCTACATCATGGACGTGCGGGGCTTCGGTGGCTCGACGCGGCCGGCGGGGATGGACCGGCCACCGGGGGAGAGCCCACCGCTGGTCCGCGTTCGGGACGCGGCGGCCGACATCGCGGCGGTCGTCGGCGCGGTCTCCGCGTGGCACCGCGCCCCGGTTGGGCTCATGGGGTGGGCCACCGGGAGCGTGTGGGCGGGTCTCACCGCGATCCAGCATCCGGAACTGGTCTCCCACCTCGTCCTGCACAACACCCTCTACTCCGGCTCGGACGTGCATCCGCGGTTCGGACGCGGATCGTGGCTGGAAGACCCCGATCGGCCGGGGCGCGTCAACCCGGCGCTCGGCGGATACCGGTTGAGCACTCGTGCCGACCTGCTGGGTGGGTGGGACCGCAGCATCCCCGACGAGGACCCGTCCGCCTGGCGCGACCCCGCCGTGGCCGAGGCGTACGTGACGGCAGCGCTGGCCGGCGACCCGACCAGCGGCGCGCGGACGCCCCCCAGCTGTCGCTCGCCGGCGGGGCCGCTGGTCGACGCGTTCTGCCTCGCGACGGGCCGCCAGCTGTGGGATGCCTCCCTGATCCGCTGCCGCGTGCTCGTCACGCGTGGTGGGCGCGATTTCCTGTCGCGGCCCGAGGACCGTGTCCGCTTGCTGGAGCACCTCGACTCGGCGGCGTCGGTGGACGACCTGGAGTTGCCCGACGGCACGCACTTCGTCCACCTGGAACGGCCGGAGCGTGGTCGCAGCACGTTCCTCACGAGCCTCATCTCGTTCCTGGCTGCCGGATGAGCGGGCAGCTCACCATCGCCCTGCTCGACCGCTACGAGGACGAGATCCGGGCCGCGATCCGGCAGGTGCTCCCGGATGGCTGGACCCCGGTGTTCGCCCGCAGCCCCGACGAGCATCCGGAGATCCTGGCCGGGGCCGACGTCGCCTGGGTCGGGGCGAGCCCGGTCACGAGGCGCCTTCTCGAAGCGGCTCCGCAACTGCGGCTGGTCCAGAAGCTGGGGGCAGGCGTCGACAACATCGACGTCGCGGCCGCCCGGGATCGCCGGGTGGCGGTGGCGCGGTTGGCCGCCTGCAACGCCGCCCAGGTCGCCGAGCACGCGGTCCTGCTGATGCTGGCCGTGCTCCGGCGGCTGCCGGAGTTCAACCGACGCACCCGTGAGGGACAGTGGGCGAAGGAGCTCGCCCGAGCCCGCCGCAGACAGCTGCCGGGCCGCGTGGTCGGCATCGTGGGGCTGGGTGCGATCGGGCGCGAGGTGGCCGCGCGGCTCGCCGGGTTCGGCACCACCACCAGCTACCACGACCCGGTGCGGCCGGAGCCCGAAGTGGAAGCGCAGCTGCGCGTGACCTACCGCGAGCTCGACGACCTGCTCGTGACCAGCGACGTCGTCTCCTTGCACGTGCCTTTGCTGCCGACGACGCACCACCTGCTCGACGCCCGCAGGATCGCACTGATGCGCCGGGGCGCCATCCTGGTGAACACCGCCCTCGGCGGGGTCGTCGACGAGCACGCCCTCGCCGCGGCGCTGGCCTCGGGCCGGCTCGCGGGCGCCGGCATCGACACCTTCGCGTGCGAGCCGCCGGGGCGGTCCTCGCCGCTGCTTCGGGCGGACGGTGTCGTGGTCACGCCGCACATGGCGGGGGCGACCGCGGACAACTTCCCCGTTGTGCTGCGCAGGGCCGTCGCCAACACCGAAGCGTTCCTCGGCCACGGTGCGCTACCGGATCAGGACGTCGTGTGGTGCCCAGGCACCGTGGACGCCCCCTGATGCTCGGAAGCGCCGCGGTGTGTTGACGACCACTCCAGCTCGTGGTTCCCTTTACTCCACTGCATGACAGTCAAGTTCATTATATGGAGGAAGAATGGCGACGGCAGGTCGGTCACGCACCCCTCTCGACGACACCCGAGACGCGCTGGAGCGGTTGGGCCTCCCGGGTGGGAACAGGTACGACCTGCCTGATTCGCCGTTGCGGTTCCCCGACGGCGCGCACTACCGCGTGGAGGAGCTGCCCACGACGGTGGCCGAGTACGAGCGGATGTTCGCGCTGGCCGACAAGCACGGCTGCGTGATCAATCGCATCTCCGATGTCCGCGGCACCATGTACGACAGCG
>Ga0079224_100009393_pt1 | contig 13326 bp, 10 predicted proteins | sample Stecom2015_FD_80414 | JGI IMG/M metagenome (GOLD analysis project Ga0079224, IMG submission 80414) | Agricultural soil microbial communities from Utah to study Nitrogen management - Steer compost 2015 | ecosystem: Environmental > Terrestrial > Soil > Agricultural land | place: USA: Utah... | reverse complement strand
GGTGAGATCGGCGAGCTCGGCCGGAGGCACTCCGGGAATCTTCACCGGGTGCCTCCGGCCGGGGCGAGCGTCAACAGGCCACACCCGTAGGCCCGGGCGTGACCAATCCCTTGCGTCAACACTCGCCGGAACAGGACAGGGTCCTCGACTTGGAGCACCCCGTCATATGTGGCGGTCACCAAAGTGACCGGCGGTTCACCCCGGCCACGAGTGAACCTGTGGATACGCCGATCCCGCACGATGAGGTTCAACTCGCCATCGCTCTGCCGGACGATGCTAAATCCGTGCCGCTCAGCACGGGTGACCAACCAGCGTTTCTGCTGTTCGACGGTCACCTCACCAAAGCGTTGGGTCTTCGTGGAGCTGTCGCTCCGGCGTCCGTTCCGCGTGGGGTTAGCCGTGAGCCGAAACGCCCACACCTGGCCCTTATCCAATCTGGATAGCAGCGAATCATAAGGGCGGGTTTCCCACGTATCGGTGGTTGGCCACCCCGCCTGTTCAACCAGATGCGTGAAGTCCGGTCGTGTGGGACTCACGACATAGAGAGTGCTCTGGCGGTTAGGGCCATGGTCGACACGCCATAGAGTACGGGCGTCCTCTCGCGTGTGGTCCTCACGCCGTGGAAAACCGGACAGGACAGCAGCGTGCATCGCCTGCGGGGACATCAGCAGCTTCTGCGCGCCGCGGCGAGCGGTGTTGATCCGGAATCGAGTGAGATACATCCTCATCCTCCGAGCAACGCCAAGGGGTCGTGCTCGCTCTCCGCACGGCTGTCCGGGTTAGAGATCTGGACATAGGTGCGCTTGACCGCCCGCCAGGTGTACTGGCGGTGCGCGGGATCGAAGCTGATCGGCGCGTCCTGACAGCTTTCGGTGATCGGCGCGCCAGCCTCCGCGTCGGTGATGACCTCCAGGGAGACTGTCGGACCGTGTTGTGCGCGATACCGCGGGGACGCCTGCCACGGATAGCTGCTCAGCACCTCGCTGACGCTTCCCGGGCAGACCCCGAGAGTGATCGGTAGCGTGGGCGGGCAGGATCGGCGCCCCAGGTAGAGCGGAAAGTGCGGCCGCATGATCGCCTTGTGGAGGCTTTCGAGCAGCGCCTCGTCGCCACCGACCGCGGCGAGGAAGACCGCGTCCGCGAGGTAGTACCGATGCGTCACAGGCAATTTGCGGGCGCCATCGAGGCTACGGGCCACCTGAAAGTCACGGACAAGCTGACCTGGCTGATCCACCCGCACGCCGAAGCTGAGATTGAGCAGCTCGGTGAGCGGCTCGGTGCGGCGGATGCCGCGGGCAGCGGCCAGTAAGCCGATCACCCCGCTCTTGGTGGGCGCGTTCTCCGTGTGCCGATATGCGAAGCGGCTGGTCACACCCCACGCTTGCAATGGCCCGGCCAGCCGCAGCAACAGGACGCTCATGCCGACGTCGCCAGGCGCTCGGCGACCTGGGCCCCGACCGAGTTGACCAACTCGGGCAGCGGCTGCACCGTCCCGAGCGCGGCCAACGCCTCGGTGCGCTCCCCGACATGCGTCACCCACGAGGCGACGGGGGACTCGCCGTATGCCTGCTCGATCTCGCGCGTGTACGCCGCCAGCCGCTCCGCGGCGGCGCGGACCCGTCCGGACTGCTCCTGGCGAATAGGCTCCTCAAACGCGCCGACAAGGTTGATCGGTTGCGTGTCGCGCAGCCTCACCATGATCGCGTCGGGTCGGGTGTGGTTAGCGAAGGTGTTCTGCTTGCCGGTCGGCATGCTGGTGGCGAACGCGGTGATGAACGCCTCGACAGCGCGCCGGGTCGCCTCCACGCTGCCGAGCGTCTCGTGCAGCCGGTTGACGTCGATGTTCGCGTAGCGGTAGTACGTCGCCGAGTTGAACTCGACCGTGCCGATCATGCCGGCGCCCGTCTCCTGCGCGTCGTGTTTCCGGTCATCCACGGCGGTGTAGTAGTCGAATTCGTTATCCACAGGGTGGACGCTGAGCGCATGCGCTACCTGCACCGCGGCATCGACGTTGATGTCGGGGACGTCAGCGACCATGCGTCCGAACATCGCCACGTCGATCGAGTGGTCGGTGTTGGCGAGTGCCTTAAGGTGCTTCGAATCCAGCGATCCACCGTTCAACTCGGCATCGATAGCCGCGCGGGCGAGGTTGTCCTGCTGGCGGCGACTGAGGAAAAGCAGGTAGCCCGCCTCAACATCCTCATTACCGGCTTCCTTCTTGGCCTTGGTCGAACCCTTCTTCTCCGACTTGACGAGCCCTGCGGCTTTCAGCACTGCGGCCGCCAGCTCGGATGCCCTGTCCTTCAACTGCGGTTCGATCGCAGCAATGCGCTCCGCGATAGCTTCTCCTACACGCTTGGTGCGTTCGCCGAGCTCCGTGTCATCGAAGGTCTGCCGGAAAGCCAGCCGGACCGCACGCTTCCAGGACTGGCTGGACACCCGGGCACGGCGCGCTCCACCGTAGATGGCCGTCTTCGGAGAGCCCGAGTCGTCGCGGTTGACGTTGCTGGGCGGCAGCGTCTGCAGAATGTGGATGTCAATAACCGTGCGAGACATGGTCACTCCTTGTCGGGGATGCGGCTGGCTTCGTCGATGACGTCGGCGGATTCCTCGCTCGTGCTGGTCTCGTCGGGAGCGCGGTAGTACTCGCGGCCCCACAGAGCACGCACCCGTGCCCGCCCGTCCGCGCTCTGCAGGGCGAGCAAGTCGTCGGCCAGGAGCCCGTAGTCGATGGCGATGCGTTTATCCCGCAAGAGGCGAATCAGGCTTCGGAGGTGGTAGGACGCCTCATCGAAACTAATCGCGGTGCCCAGAGCGGCGAACCGCCGGCGCACCGCTTCTTCGCTGGCGGCAGCGCGGCTGAGCTGGCTGATCGCGGTGCCCAGCCCCACTCCGTCGCGGTGCATCGGCTGGTCGTAGATCGACTGCTGGTGCACCGCGTAGAGCGCGAGTGCCAGGTGTTTTGCTTGCTCCTCTTTAGTCGCCGCGTCGCGGTACTCGGTACTGAGGAAGGTGTCCGGCACACGGGTGTAGCTCAGGATGGTGTAGTCGTAACCGGGAGGTGTCGTGAGTGCGGCCCGAAGGTGAGCCATCACCGCGACGACGTAGCGGTCTTTGCGGAGATAGTCACGTTGCAGCGCCACCACCGTATCGGCGACATGGTTGCCGAAGGGCCGCCGTCGTCGCTGATAGCGACGCTCATCATGCGTGGACTCACCGGTCTTGTCGGGAGCTACGGTCGTCATGCCGGCACCTCTTGCGGTTGGGACTGGACCACGGGCGAAACCAGGCTGCCCGCGGCTAGGGGCAGCGCCCGGTTCAGGGCGCGCCGGAACTTCAGGTCAGCGATAGAGCTGTTGATGAAGAACTTCTTCTCACTGTCGAGGTAGCGCCCCACCCACGCGTGCGGACCGGCCTGTGCGACAAGGTCAGCACCGATCGCCGCGATACGGGCGCGTGCTTTGATCTGCCAATCCGCGTGGGCCGCGCCTGGATCGGTGTCGGGCCCGAGTGAGCCGAGCCATTGCCGGAACAGAGCGTCCAGCGCGGCGAAGCCGCGTTCCGCGGCACGCGCTCCCGCAGCAATTGGCGGGTCTCCTTGCTGATTTCCGTATCCTCCAGCGGCCCGGCAAAGATCCACGGCGAGCCACCGCAGCGCGGTCACCGCGTTCTCGGCGTCCACCACACTGTCCACAATGACCTTGGCGAGAGCGCTGTCCGGGTCGAAGGCCTGGACTGTCATCGTCAAGTGGTCGTGGTAGATCTGATCGACCACCGCTTGCTGGGTGCCGTAGACGACGCCTACCGCCCGAGTCGTCACGCGGTAGCCGCTGTCGATGTAGCGACCGGTATGAAGCTGGGCCAGCCACTGGCTGAGAGCCGGCGGGAGCACGTCGGCGCCTTCCTTGCCCATCGCGGCGGTCTTGCTCGGCAGCAGACTGGTGAGGCCACGCCACAGGGCCCGAGCTGGGTCGTGCAGGGCGGGCAGATACACCAGACCGCCCTTCGCACGCTCTTTGTTCTTGCTGCGTCGCCAGCCGGTCATCGGCTCTTGCTGGTGACGGTTCTCCCAGTCAAGCTTGTCGCCTTGCGCCAGCACGACACCGGTGATCGCGTCTTCGTCACCGACGAGGCGGATGCGGCGCGACTGCCAGGTGTAGAGGCTGAGCAGGCCGTGCGGACCACGGGACTTGTCGTCTTCCTCAGCCGGGCCCTGCGGTGGTCGCTCCCACACCGGGCGGTCCGCATCCGGATCCTGGTTGACATATGGGGAATTGAGCGAGATGAGGTTGAGCAGCAGTGTCTCGCGGAGCGTCGCGCCTTCGAGATATACAGCCCCCAGCGCACCGCAGAACCCCGGCCCGATCGAATAGCCCTTGCCAGCCTTTACCCGGGGATCCCCCACCGCGCCCGTTTTGATTCCGGCTGTGTCATACGCCTGGCAGTGCACGACCCAGACCGCCGCTTCTGCTGGGCTTAGCTGTTCCAATCCCGGGCCTAGACGATTGGTCAGATACGGATCACCCGCCGGCACATCGGCGATAAGGCGTTCGAGCCCGCTGATCTCATCCTTTCGGCTACGAAGATTGGCGACTTGATAGAAGGGGGTTTCCGGGTGCAGGAGGTCGAACCGGTCACGGAAATAGCCGAGGTATTCGTTGATGTCGTCAATGGGCATGCCAGGGCTGCGCCACAACGTGTGCCAGGTGCGTAGGTCAGCCGGACCGTCGACCGCACGATGCAGCACGGCGAGGAGAAGCCGTAGCAGCGCGAGTGTCTGGGTGGGCATATCGCCGGCAATGCACCGGATTCGCTCAGCCTCGGCGAACACCTCGGCCAGCGATACCCGCTGATAGCGACCGGACACGTCGAGTACAGGAATCCACGGCCGGTCAATCAACGAAAATGAGGCGGCACCCTCCGCCATGAAAACAACTCCCTTGCAGGTAACAGGGCATATAGAAATCTCTAGATTCTACGGGGTGTGCGTCCTCAGCGCTGTGCGTGGGAATCGGGCGAGATCCTCTCACTCGACGAGTGACGAGCCCGAACATGGCCTTTTCGTTTTAGGCCCTGCCATTGTGACACCACGATCTACAGGAGACAAGACTCAGGTTCATAAAGTCTTCGATCTGACAGTGGCTTGCCCCTACGTGTCGGCGTTTCTCCGTGTTACCCGTAGCCCGTCGTGTGGGTCGTACTCCAGTGCGAAGTCGGTCAGTTGCGCACGGCCATGCTCGTCAAGGTCGAGCACGAGCTCACCCTTCAGCCAATGGCAGCGGTCCCATGCGGGAAACCTGTTGCGGACTTCGAGCTCCTTGATGATGCGATCGATGCCGCCGTTGGCCGTCATCGTCCGGGGCAGCGGCAACGCGCATCGCAGCAAGGTCCGCGCCAGGCTCGGCTCCGGTTCGAAGTCGGTGGGCACCGGCGTCCCCGCGTAACGGTGGTCGCTCAACCATGGCGGCACGATGAACTGGTCACCGTGACGGACAACGAGCAGGACTTCCAGCTCCTCAGCGCTGTCGTCCCTGACGTGGGCTCGGCCGCGCCGCTCGTCGCCTCCGGTATCGACATCCCCGATCCCCGCATATAGCCAGGCGATTATCGGCTCCCCGGGTGCGCCGACCGTACCCATCCGGTAGTCATCCGCCCGCCGTTTGGCTTCCTGACGACGCTCCTTCTGCTCCGTCGTGGCCTCGTCCAAGGCTGCCCGCCAGGAGGCTGGGCCGAGCTGCCCGTCGCCGTACGCGGCCTGCACCAAGGGCGCGATGTCACCGGGAAGCTCGAGCTCGCGCTCACCGGTGAGGTAGGGCAGCAACACCGCGGCAGCGCGCAGCAACGCGTACCGGTCGTATACCCGGACAGACCCTGGGTCGGGCTTGATCGGGTCGCTTCCCCACTCAGCACCGGTGATGAGACAACGGGGTCGACTTAACCTCGCTGGCCGGTGTGGACGCTCGTGTCGGTGCAGGCGGCCTAACCTCTGCAAGATCAAGTCGACGGGAGCGAGGTCTGTGACGAGCAAGTCGAAGTCGATGTCGAGGGACTGCTCGGCGACCTGGCTCGCCACCACCACGTACCGGTCCGGCCTCCGCTGATTGGCCTCGTCTCCGCTGCTCGGACCAAAGGTGTCGAGCAGCCAACGGTCTTTCGCGGCGCGATCCGCTGCCATGAATCGGGAGTGGGCGACGGCCACGGGGATCTCCGGGCCGAGAGCTTGCCGCAACACCGCCGCTGTCTCCAGCACCCGGGACACCGTGTTCCGTATGACGAGCGCGCAGCCCCCATCAGCGAGCTCGCGGCGGAGGACCGCGGCCAGCCCGTGCGGGTCGTCGTCCTGTTGAGAGAGCCGCACTGTCACTCGACGCCCCGAGGGCGCGCATCCGACAACCGTCGGGTTTCTGTCCGCGCCGGAGACGCTGAGCAGCGGATACCGCTGGTCTTTCCGGAGCGGCTCGTAGGTGTCGGCGGGCTTGCGGCCCTCTACCTGCCGCTGCCACCGCTTCTCCCGACTGGGGTCGGCGGAGGGCTTGGCACGCCCGAGACGTCCGTCGTCGTACGCCTTCATCATCTCGGCGCGGCGCTGGGCCGGTAGCGTCGCCGACAACACCACCACCGGCACGTGGTGCGCGCCGAGCCACTCCAGTGCCCGGTCGAGGTAGTGGCTCATGTACACGTCGTAGGCGTGCGCCTCGTCTATCACGACGATCTTGCCGGCGAGGCCGAGGTGGCGCAGCATCACGTGCCGGGATTTCAGCGCGGTGAAGAGCAGCTGGTCGATGGTTCCGATCACGAAGTTCGACAGCAGCGTCTTTTTTCGCCCCGCCAGCCACCGATGCACCGCGATGTCGGCACCGGCCTCGTCCGCACCGATCCCGCTCGGCAGCTTCCCGCGATAGAGCTGCGAGAACTCTTCGTTCAACCATGCTTTGCCGTGGGCGAGGTTCGCGTCGAGGAAGCCACGGTGGGGATCGACGTCGGGCAGACGTCGCATCCAGCGCACCACACGGCTGAACATCGCGTCACTGGTCGCCCGGGTCGGCAGGGCGATGAAGCAACCGCCCGCGCCCGTACGCGCGGCGAGGATTTCGACCGCCGCCAGCGCGGCCTCGGTTTTGCCCTCCCCCATCGGCGCCTCGACGATCAACATCCCTGGGGTGGGCATCTGCTGCGCTTGAGCGACGACCGCGGCCTGCACCGGATAGGGCTCGGCCCCGGCTGGCAGGGCAAAGCGGGTTGAGAACAGCGTCGACACCGGCAGGGTGGATGTGTCGACCGGCCGCCACGGCCGGGGCAGCTCAAGCAGCTCCCACGCCTGCTCCAGCCGATCCATCGCTTCCTCGTCACGGATCCCGCACGGGAACAGATCCTGGTTGCTGGCGATCCAGTCCGCCACGATCACGATGGCGCTGAGTAGCACCTGCACCGGCTGGGAGAGTGTCACGTGTCGCCAATCGGCTAGCCGATCCCGTACGCCGGTGCGGTCGGCCATCCAGTCCAGCAGCTCGTTGCGTACGCGCTCCCAGACGCCGTCACCGATGAGGTAGGGGTTTGCGAGGAGTTGGTTGATCTCACTGTGGCTGGGTGGCACGCCGTGGTGGCTGCCCACGACGACAGCGAACTGCGCCGCTTGGTCCTCTGTCCAGCCGTCTTGTTGAGACAGCCAATCCCGCAGGATCACGTGCCCGGCGAGGGCGTGCGGGGCGAGGCGCCGGTAGTGCGTCACCTTCTCGTCGAAGGTGAAGCCAGAGTCCTTCATCCGCCGGGCAAGGGACGGCACCTGGCAGGCGAACGCCGGGGTGGCCTTGCCAATGTCGTGCACGCCGGTGAGCCAGCACACCAGCCGACATCCGTCCTTGTCGCCGTCGGGCAGCTCGGCAGCGATGCGGCGGCGTACGGCGTCCGGCAGCCAGTGGTGCCACAACCGTTCCGCGACGTCGGCGCTGTCAGCGAGATGCTGCGGCAGCGGCAGCCAATCAAACCCGTTGCGCGATGTCTTTCCCCAGACACGGCGAGCTTCGTTGCTCAGCCCTGCAAAGTCGGTCACGCCGCTCATGCAAGCAGTTGGGTGCGACATTCCTCCGTCCGCGCTGGGCGTCCTTGCCTTCCAATGTGAGTCAGCTTTCTGACACTCGCCCTTCGTTCTGTCGATCGAATCTCAAGATCACCTCAAATAGACTCCCGGTCTGTCCACAATATGCGATCTATCGACGAGGCACCGGTGATGATCTTGACAATGCAAATGCATTTTTCTGTGCAAGTTGATCTCTAGAGCCGCTGGTCAGGAAGGGTGTTCCCCGCGCACGCGGGGGTGATCAGACGCGACGATCTCTAAGAAGGCAAAAGCGGGCCCCTGTCCTTGGGTCCCGCTGAAGCCTGTTCACCGCAAACGCAGCGACGGACGACAGAGGTGCGCGGCGCCCGGCCCGCGTGAAATGTTGCGCCGCGCACCTCCCCCTCCCCCGGGATTCGGACCAGCGGCTCATCCGAAGCGGGGGACTTCTCGGACGCTCACCAGCTAGGCGCTCACCAGCTATGCATGGAGCCGTCCTCAAGCCTGGCGACCGGCAAGGATGCCGGCCGGTACGGATATTGCGCCGCCAACTCCTCGTCGATGTCCACACCCAGCCCGGGTTCTTCCGATGGGTGCAGATATCCGTCTTCAAACCAGTAGCTGTGCGGGAAAACCGCGTTCGTCTCGTCGGTGTGCGGCATGTACTCCTGCAGCCCGAAGTTCGGGATGCTGATGTCCACGTGCAGCGCGGCCGCCATGCACACCGGCGACAGATCCGTCGCCCCGTGCGATCCGCTGCGGACGTGGTACAGCGACGCCAGATCGAAGATGCGCCGCAGGTGGGTGATCCCGCCGGCGTGCACCACGGTGGTGCGGATGTAGTCGATGAGCTGCTCGGTGATGAGCTGGTGGCAGTCCCAGATGGTGTTGAAGACCTCCCCCACCGCGATCGGCGTGGTGGTGTGCTGCCGGATCAGCCGGAAGCCCTCTTGGAGCTCCGCCGGCACCGGGTCCTCCATCCACGTCAGGTGGTAGGGCTCCAGCTCCTTGCCGAGCCGGGCCGCCTCAATCGGGGTGAGGCGGTGGTGGACGTCGTGCAGCAGCCGCAGCGCTGGGCCGAACTCCTCCCGCAGCTTGGCGAAGACCGACGGCACGAACGCGAGGTAACGCACGGTCGACCAGGTGGTCTCGGTGGGGATCGCCGCGTCGGCCGGTTCGTAGGCCATCTTCTGCCCCTTGGCGACGCCGTACACCTTCTCCAGGCCGGGGATGCCGACCTGCACCCGCACCGCCCGGTAGCCCAGCTCGACGTACTCGGCGACGGCGTTCAGCACGTCGTCGACGGTTTCGCCGTTCGCGTGGCCGTACACGGTCACTCCCTCACGGGACCGGCCCCCGAGCAGCTGGTAGACCGGCAGCCCGGCGACTTTGCCCTTGATGTCCCACAACGCCATGTCCACCGCGGCGATCGCGGACATCGTGACCGGTCCCCGCCGCCAGTACGCTCCCTTGTAGAGGTACTGCCAGGTGTCTTCGATGCGCGCCGGGTCGCGGCCGATCAGCAGCGGCACCACGTGTTCCCGCAGGTACGCGGCGACCGCGAGTTCCCGGCCGTTCAGTGTGGCGTCGCCGACTCCGGTCACCCCCTCGTCCGTGATGAGCTTCAAGGTGACGAAGTTGCGTCCGGGGCAGGTGACGATGACCCGAGCGTCGACGATCCTCACGTGTCCTCCTTGAGGCGCGACCTTCGGCCTGGTTGGGCCTCGGCGCGTACGGTGGGGTGGCGGGGCCAGCGGGCGCGCACCCGCGCGCCCGGTGGCTGGCCCGGTCTGGGCGATCCCGGGGCTCCACCGCGCCCAGCCGCCATCCATCGCTGATCTGCGACGTCCGCCGGATCCGCCCGCGCACCTTCCAGTCACTGTGGACGTACGTCGTGCCGACAGGCCGGGTGGTGGAGTGAGGCGTGACACGGAACTGTCGGGACGCTGGCGGCGGGTGCGCGCGCCACGGCGACAACCGGGCTCACATCCAAGACTTCCGAGATCGTTTCGGAAAACTTAGCCGCGCCTCGCCAATCGATCAAGTATGTCTATTCATAACATCAGTTGCCTCCCGGGAAATTCACCACGCTTTCGAGGTGCCGTCCCCGTCTGGGCTGTATCGCCGCGTCGCGAATCGACCTCGACAACGGGGACGTCCGTCACGCTACATCGCCCGGCTGACTACCCACGAGTGACGGAAGTCGGAAAGGCCGAGGGCCGCGGGTCCGGCGAAGTCGGGCCTTCCGGCCCTGTTTCCGCTGCCGATACCTCCGTTGGCTGAGCTCATGGCCTGCCGATCCGGGAGATCGAATGCTCGGCTCGGAGGGTAGACGCCGGACGCGCACCTACCGACGCCGCGCGATCGTTAAGGAGGTATCCATGGCCACTCGACCGATCGTCGTGGGTTACGACGGCTCCCAGCCCGCCGAGGCCGCACTCGCCTGGGCGCTAGACGAGGCGGACCGGAGCCGCCTGCCGGTGCGGCTCGTGTACGCGTTCGAATGGTTCGGCCTGGGCACTCCGGTCGCCGCCGGCGTGGCGTGGCCGGACCCCGAGACCCGCCGCCAAGCCGAGGCCATGGTTCTGGACGCGGCCACGCAAGCCCGCGAATCCCATCCGGATCTCGACATCACCGGCGTCCTCGTGGACGGCCCAGCCGCCGGCGTGCTCACCGAGCGGTCCCGGGACGCCGCGCTGATCGTGCTCGGCAACCGCGGCCACGGCGGCTTCGCCAATTTGCTGCTCGGATCGACCGGTGTAGCGGTGTCCGCGCACGCGCACTGCCCGGTGGTGGTCGTCCGCGGCGAGTCGGGTCCGGCGACGTTCAGCAAACCGGTGCTGGTGGGCGTGGACGGCTCTCCCGGTTCGGCGCTGGCCCTGGAGTACGCGTTCTCGCAGGCCACCGCGCGGGGCGGACGCCTGCACGTGATTCGCACCTGGACTCCCCCGCCGCCTGAGTGGACGCCGGCGACGTACGACCCGGTGGCCATCGCCGCGGCCAAACGGGTCGAGGTCGACGAGATGCTCGCCGCCGGGCGGGAGGCGCACCCGGAGGTCCAGGTCACGGTGGACGTGTTCGCGGATCGGCCAGGCCGCGCCTTGGTGAAGGCCAGCCGGGACGCGCAGCTTGTCGTGGTGGGCTCGCGCGGCCGTGGCGGATTCCGCGGGCTGTTGCTCGGTTCGGTGAGCCAACAGCTTCTGCACCACAGCGCCTGCCCGGTGGCGGTGGTGCGGGACTTGCCCCCGGTCACCGCGGAGGCGTAGCCGCAAGTCGAGCGGATCACTCCCGCGCTCGGTGTGTGGTGGCGAGCTGGCGGGTGGGGTCGGCGGCGGCGTCGACCCGGTTCCACGGCAGCCGGGCCAAGAGCATCCCCAGGCCGCAGATGTTGGTGATCCCGGCGAAGGCCAACCCCGCGCCCACGAATCCGGCGAACCATTTCGCGTCCGGCAGCCAGACGCTGACCAGAATGGCTGCGACGACGAGCCCGCCGGCGATCAGCCGGACTTGACGTTCGATTGACCAGCGGACCCGGCCCCGCGTGACCGGGGCTCCGGCGGCCCGCCAGGCGACGAGCCCGCCGTCGAGGACCCGCACCTTGGTCATCCCGGTCGCGGTCAACAGCCGCTCGGCGAGTTTGGCGCGCCGCCCTGTGTGGCAGACCAGGACCACGTCCGTGGCAGGGTCGCCGGTGAGCAGCTCCAGCGGCACGTCGCTGATCACCTCCAGCGGCACGTTGCGGGAGCCGGGGATGTGGGCGGCGCGGAAATCCTCCGGGGTGCGGACGTCGATGAGGCGGGGCGGGTGGTCGCCGTCGAGCAGGGTGCGCAGCGCGGCGGGCGTGACGGCGGCGGTACTCATAGGACAGATGATGCGGCGTGGGGCGGGTTCGCGGCCAGTGGAGATGGCGGCCACTGCCCGGTGAGGCCGGAAAAGCGTGTGGCGCGAGGACGGATCGGCAGCACCGACCGCGCCGACACGAGAGGATGGGGCGCATGGATAGCAGCGCGTGGGATGCCCGGTACGCCTCAACGCCAGGGCTGCTGTGGAACAGTGAGCCGAACCGGTATGTGGCCGAGGAGTTGGCGGACCTGCCGCCTGGGCGGGCGTTGGATCTCGCCGCCGGGGAAGGGCGTAACGCGGTCTGGCTTGCCGCGCGAGGCTGGGACGTGACCGCGGTGGATTTTTCGCGTGTCGCGATCGAACGGGGCCAGCGATTCGCGGCGGAACGCGGAACGACCGTGGAGTGGATCATCGCGGATTTGCGCGGCTATCAGCCTCCTGCCCGCGCGTACGACGCCGTCTTAGTGATCTACCTGCATCTGCCGGCCCAGGATCAGACCCGGGTGCTGGCTAACGCCGCCGCCGCGGTGGCCCCGGGCGGCACGGTGCTGGTCGTGGGGCACGATCCAAGCAACCTCACGGAGGGGGTGGGCGGCCCGCAGGATCCCGACCTGCTCCACTCCCCCGAGATGATCGCCAATGCGCTATCGGGATTGGAGATCACCCGAGCGGAGACGACCCGCCGCCCGGTCGCCACAGACGAGGGCACGCGGGACGCGCTGGACGCGGTGGTGGTGGGCGTCCGTCGATGACGGCGTGTCGGCCACGGGGCGCCCCTCCGGCGCGCCCCGTGGCCGAGGTCAGCTGACACGCAGCGCGAAGCGGCGCATCGGCTCGGACCACGCGTACGGGTCGCGCCACGGGAAGGTGTGCGCTCCCGGTAGTTCGAGGTATTCCCCGTCGGGGGCCAGCGCGGCGAGCCGCTGGCCCCACCGGCGGGTGCTGAGCGCGTCGCGGCTGCCGCGCAGCACGAGCAGCGGCACGGTGAGCTGGGCCACCGGCTCCTCGATCTGGTGTCGCAAGTGGGCGGTCACCAGGCGCAGCATCCGGCGCAGGCCCGCCCGTTTCCACTCTGGACGGTGTGAGCGGGTCAGCCCGGGCGGTTCCCGGCGGCCGTCGATCCGCCACCGGACCAACAGCCGCAGCGGCCCTCGCGCCACCGGATCGATCGTGGGGCTGGCCAGCACCACACCGGCGATGTCGGTGCGGCCCACCGCGGCCTGCGCCGCCACCTGGGTGCCGCTGGAATGTCCGGCGAGCACCACTTCGGCAAACCGCTGGGCGGTGAGCCACTCGCCGACCGCGGCGGCGAACTCCGGCACGCTCAGCTCGTGCGGCGGGTCGCCGCTGCCGGCGAACCCGGGCAGCTCGATGAGGTGGGCGCGGGTCCACTCGCCGAGCGCGCCCAACCCGGGCAGCAGGTAGTC
>Ga0079224_100009392_pt1 | contig 13327 bp, 15 predicted proteins | sample Stecom2015_FD_80414 | JGI IMG/M metagenome (GOLD analysis project Ga0079224, IMG submission 80414) | Agricultural soil microbial communities from Utah to study Nitrogen management - Steer compost 2015 | ecosystem: Environmental > Terrestrial > Soil > Agricultural land | place: USA: Utah... | reverse complement strand
CTGTCAGTGAATCGCGATCTCTTCATACAGAACTCTTTCCTTGGGAAAAATTCTACTTCTGAGCTCAGTGGAGTCTTGGGGGCATTACCGGAGCGGACCATGGTGGTCAAGAATTATTGACTCCGTCGCGGCCGCCGCAGGAATATTGAACGACTTTGTAGACTGGTACAAAGCCAGTGCAATAAACAACCTTACAAAATTTTTAGCCAATCCACCAACCACGGTGAACCACATTGAGCATCGCAGCCGAATAGACAATTGGATACTGGAGGGCAAGAAAATAGTATTTGTCGCGCACTCTCAAGGCAACCTCTTTGCAAATGCCGCCTACAATCATGCCTTGACCAAAACCACATCAGATTCCGTCAAAGTGGTTCACATCGCGCCGGCCTCCCCCACCTTGAATGGCCCGCACACCTTGGCTGATCTCGATCTCGTGATCAATGGGCTTCGTGCTGTTGGCAGCGTGGCAAGCACGACGGATGCAATTCCCGGATATCTACTCCGCCCAGTTGGCGTCAACGGACAGAAAGACATCCTCGGTCACGGCCTTCTTGAGATATACATCAATCAGAATTTGGAAATATCCAGCCGCATTCAACGGCAAATCAACAATGCGCTGGCCGAAATGGTGACCCCGCCTGCTCAAGCGAGTTCCGGATTTTTCACTGCAACGCTGACATGGAATGGTCCAGGCGACGTCGACCTGCACACCTTTGAGCCTGATGGCTCACACGTTTATTACAGATCACAGACAGGAGTAAGCGGCCATCTAGACATTGACAACACAGTGGCCAATGGCCCGGAGCATTACTACGCATCCTGCGACTCGTCCAAGCTACAGGTTGGTGTTTATAAAATCGCGATTGCCAATTTTGCCATGGCATCCGGGCGCACCGCGACGGTTCAATTAGCTTCAGGAACTCACGGCGTACTCGGCACCCAGTCCGTCACTTTAGGAGAAAACACCGGCAACATTCCAACATATCCGATGTTCAATGTACTGGTGAGCAAGAATGCTCAAACAGGAAAATATTCTGTGTCTCTTGGAAAATAATTCATAGTGAAGCAAAAAATCCACCTGCATTCCGTTGACTCTTGCTCGGCCCCCACAGAGGTGGCCGCAGGCTAGGTCGCGTCTGGAAGCGCAGGGCGGCTGCCTCGATGGGGCAAGGGGCGCGGCCTGGGTGATGGTCCCTGATGGCCCCGGACGCGAGCTTGCCAAAGCGTTCCTCTTCGGCGATATTCGCAATTCGCGAATGACGAATATGTACTTCCTATGGACTTCCTTAAACCCCAAGACCTGCTGGTACTGCTGAAGGTGGCGGCACACCCGCAGCGGCGCTGGACCTATGCCGCACTGGGCGAAGCCTTGGCCATCAGCGCTTCGGAGGCCCACGCCAGCGTGAAACGTGCGGTGGCCTCGGGCCTGGCGGTGGCCCCAGTGCGTGGCCAATGGACGCCGGTCAGGCCCAATCTGCTGGAGTTCATGCTGCATGGCGTGCGCTACATCTGGCCGGCCACCCCCGGACCGGTCAAGCGCGGCGTGCCGACAGCCTTTGGCGCAGAGCCCCTGGCCAGCCAGTTGACGGCGGCCCCGGGAGAGGCTCCCGTCTGGGCCCACCCCACCGGCAGCGCCAAGGGGCCCACGCTCTCGCCGATTTACCGGACGGCGCCGGAGGCCGCATTGGCCGACCCTGCGCTGCATCGCCTACTGGCCCTGCTGGACGCCTTGCGGGTCGGGCGGGCACGGGAACGAACGCTCGCCGCCAAGCTGATGGAGGCCGAGTTGACGAAACTCGATTCCGCAGCCGATGGAAGTAGCGATGCGGGCCGATGACCCGAATCTGCCCTACCTGCGCAGCATCGCCGAGGCGCTGGGCGAACTGCGCGAGCAGGTGGTCTTCGTTGGCGGCGCGGTGGCCGGCCTGCTGGTAACCGACCCGCTGGCCGACCCCGTGCGCGCCACCCGTGACGTAGACGCAGTGGTGAATGGCAGCCGCGCCCGGTTCCATCGCATTGAGGAACAGGTTGCAGAGCGCGGCTTCGCACGCGACGTCTGCAGCGATGTGATTTGCCGTTGGGTGCACAAGGCCTCGGGCATCCTCTTCGACTTGATGCCGGTGCAGCCCGAAGTGCTGGGATTCTCCAACCGCTGGTACCCGTACGCCGTGGACACCGCCATCCCGGTAGACCTGGGCGACGGCGTGACGGTGCGACTGGTGAGCGCGGTGGCCTTCGTGGCGACCAAGCTGGAGGCCTTTGCCAGCCGGGGCAAGCACGACTTCATGAGCAGCCATGACCTCGAGGACGTGCTGAACATCATCGATGGGCGCGAAGAGCTTGCCGACGAGATGACTGCCGCGCCCGCCGAACTGCGACAGGCCGTGGCGGCTGCCTTTGCCCCATTGCTGCAGAACCCGGACTTCGTGAATGTGCTGCCGGGCCTGATTGCCGAACCCGAGCGCGCCGGCCTTGTCATGGACCGCCTGAAAGCCTTGAGCCCATGAACCTGCACCAAGAACACCACTTCAAAGCTGAAATCTGTGCCAGGCTGGCGGGGCATTCAAGGTCGGAAGCGATACCGGACGCTACCGAAATCGCGCCAAATCAAATGATTGTCGCGATCGGAACTTCCCCGAAACGACGGCATTGGAGTGCCACCGAATCGTGAAGTAGTTAATGGTGCCGGCTATCGGATTCGAACTGATGACCTACCGCTTACAAGGCGGTTGCTCTACCAACTGAGCTAAGCCGGCGTGGCTGGTGCAAGACCAGCGCGGCATTGTATACCGCGCGGCCAAGTTTGCTGCACTTTACTTGATGCGACGCAAGGCGGGGCGAGGACCCGCTGGCGGCGCTGGAGGCACCGGCGGCTCATCACCGTCATCATTCACCAGATTGACCGGCGTGACCGTCCGATCAGGCCCCTTGTCGCCCGACTTGTTCACACCCTTGAGCCCCTTGGGCACCGGCTTGCCTGTGCCCTTGCCCTTGCTCGCAGGGGCATCGGAGCCAGCCTCATCGGCCACAACGCGCGCCGCACGAGGCGCCAGGCGCAAGGTCGTGACGCCACGCTCCGTCGGCTGGTCTTCAAGCACAAGCTCGGAAGCCTCTTCGCCTGTCACGTCCTCGTCTTCGGGGAAGCTCGGCACCGGGAAGGCCATGCCCTGCCCGTTCTCGCGGGCATAGATGGCGATCACGTGGTCCACCGGCACCTGAATTTCGCGTGCCACGCCGCCAAACCGTGCCTTGAATTCAACGAACTCATTGCCCAGCTGCAACTGGCTGGTGGCCTCGAAGCTGACGTTCAGAACAATCTCGTTGTTCTTGACGTACTCGTGCGGCACCTGCACGGAACGATCCACATAGACCGCCAGATAAGGTGTGAACCCATTGTCCGTGCACCAATCGTGCAAGGCACGGATCAGGTAGGGCCGGGTGGAACTGCCTTGGGGGTCTGAATCGTTCTGCGAAGTCATAGGGGCCGCGTGCAAGTCGTCACTTGCGCATCACTTTCTCGGACGGGGTCAATGCTTCAATGTAGGCCGGGCGCGAGAAGATGCGTTCGGCATACTTCAGCAGCGGCAGGGCATTCTTGGACAGCTCGATGCCATAGTAGTCCAGGCGCCACAGCAGCGGCGCGATGGCGACGTCCAGCATGGAGAAGTCATCGCCCAGCATGTACTTGTTCTTCAGGAAGATGGGGGCGAGCTGGGTGAGGCGATCGCGGATCTGCGAACGGGCCCGCTCCAGTTGCTTGTCGGTGGCCTTGACCGTGCCACGACCTTCCAGCGAATTGACATGAGCGAAGAGCTCCTTCTCGAAGTTGAGCAGGAACAGGCGCACGCGGGCACGTGCCACCGGGTCACCCGGCATCAACTGCGGGTGCGGAAAGCGCTCGTCGATGTATTCGTTGATGATGTGCGACTCGTACAGAATCAGGTCGCGCTCAACGAGGATGGGCACCTCGTTGTACGGGTTCATCAGAGCGATATCTTCCGGCTTGGCAAAAATGTCAACGTCCCGGATTTCGAAATCCATGCCCTTTTCAAACAACACAAAGCGGCAGCGATGCGAGTAGGGGCAGGTCGTTCCGGAGTAAAGAACCATCATGGTGGAGAACTCCTCAGAGACTGGAAGGTGCGAACACCCAAAAACACGCAAACGCAGCGCCCCTCTGTCAGAGGGGTGCTGCGCTTACCACAATAGACTTACTTGACGTCTTTCCAGAACGATGCGTTCAGGCGCCAAGCGATGAAGCTGAACATCAGCAGGAAGATCAGGACGCCCACGCCGATGCGGACACGCTCTTTTTGCATGGGCTCAGCCAGCCACTGCATGTAAGCCACCAGATCAGCGATCTGGCTGTCGAACTCTTGCGGCGACACCGTACCCGGGGTCAACTGCTCGAAGCTGTCGAAGCGGTGGACGGTCTTGCTTGGGTCAGCCGGATCCGGCTCTTCCACGAACTTGGCGGCACGCTGCCCCTGCATTTCCCACAGCACGTGGGGCATGCCGACGTTGGGGAAGACCAGGTTGTTCCAACCGGTGGGACGGGTGTCGTCGCGGTAGAAGGTGCGCAGGTAGGTGTAGAGGTAGTCCGAACCGGTGCCGTAATGGCTGGCCCGCGAGCGAGCCACCAGGGTCAGGTCAGGCGGTGTGGCGCCGAACCAGGCCTTGGCGTCCTTGGCGTTCATGTTGACCGTCATCAGGTCACCCACCTTGTCCGAGGCGAACAGCAGGTTTTCCTTGTTCTGCGTTTCGGTCAAGCCCAGCTCTTGCATGCGGTTGTAGCGCATGAAGGCGGCGGCGTGACAGTTCAGGCAGTAGTTGACGAACAGCTTGGCGCCATTTTGCAAGGCGGCCAGATCGGACATGCGCTCCTTGGGGAAGGGGTCCAGCGTCAGGGCGCCCGAGGCGGCCTGGGCGCTGCCACCGACCAGGGCAAGGGCAGCAAGCAGGGAAGCAAGGAATTTCTTCATGTGTAGTGGCTCCTGCAGCAATCAGTGGGGCTTGAACGTGACGCGATCAGGGACCTTCTTGAAGGTGCCGAGCTGGCTCCACCACGGCATCAAGAGGAAGAAGCCGAAATAGAACAAGGTGCCCGTCTGCGCTACGAGGGTGCCGATGTCCGAAGGCGGCTGAATGCCCAGGTAGCCCAGCACCACGAAGTTCACCACGAAGATGCCGTACAGGTAATTCACCCAGGTCGGGCGGTAGCGGATGGACTTGACCGGGCTGTAGTCCAGCCAGGGCAGGAAGACCAGGATGACCACGGAGGCACCCATCACCACCACACCCCAGAACTTGGCGTCGAAGGTCTTCAGAAGTGCGATGCCCACGATGGCCGCCACCAGGAAAATCACCTTGGCCTTGCCACTGGCCTTGCCCTTGATGAGGTTCAGGACAGCCGCCACAGCGATGATGCCCGACAACACATTGACCAGATCGTCGGTCGTGGCGCGCAGCATCGAATAGAAGGGCGTGAAGTACCAGACGGGAGCGATGTGGGGAGGCGTCTGCAGCGGGTCGGCCGGGATGAAGTTGTTGTACTCCAGGAAGTAGCCGCCGAACTCGGGCGCGAAGAAGACCACCGCCGAGAAGACGATCAGGAAGCCGGCCACACCCATGATGTCGTGCGCGGTGTAGTAGGGGTGGAAGGGGATGCCGTCCAGGGGGATGCCCTTGGCGTCCTTCTTTTCCTTGATCTCGACACCGTCGGGGTTGTTCGAACCCACTTCATGCAAGGCGATCAGGTGAGCCACGACCAGGCCCAGCAGCACCAGCGGCACGGCAATGACGTGCAGCGAGAAGAAGCGGTTGAGGGTGGCGTCGCCGACGACGAAGTCGCCGCGGATCAGGATGGCCAGATCAGGACCGATGAAAGGAATGGCCGCGAACAGGTTGATGATCACCTGGGCGCCCCAGTAGGACATCTGGCCCCAGGGCAGCAGGTAGCCCATGAAGGCTTCGGCCATCAGGCACAGGAAGATCAGGCAACCGAAGACCCACACCAGCTCGCGCGGCGTGCGGTAAGAGCCGTAGATCAGGCCGCGGTACATGTGGAGGTAGACCACCACGAAGAAGGCCGAGGCACCGGTCGAGTGCAGGTAGCGCACCAACCAGCCCCAAGGCACATCACGCATGATGTATTCGACCGAAGCGAAAGCCAGGTTCGCGTCGGGCTTGTAGTTCATGACCAGGAAAATGCCGGTCACGATCTGGAGCACCAGCACCAGCAGGGCCAGCGAGCCAAAGAAATACCAGAAGTTGAAATTCTTCGGGGCGTAATACTGGGCCGCGTGTTCGTTCCACAGCTTGGTGGCCGGGAAACGGTTGTCGACCCAGTTCATCAGCTTGGCGCCGGCAGAGGCGTCAGCGGGTGCTTGTTTGAATTCAGCCATGGGGCGATCTCCGATCAGGCTTGCTTGTCAACGCCAATGAGAATCTTGGCGTCGGACAGGTACATGTGCGGCGGCACTTCCAGGTTATCCGGGGCCGGCTTGTTCTTGAACACACGACCTGCCAGGTCGAAGGTGGAGCCATGGCAGGGGCACAGGAAGCCGCCCGGCCAGTTGTCAGGCAGGGAAGGCTGTGCCCCGTAGACGAACTTTGGCGTGGGCGAGCAACCCAGGTGGGTACAGATGCCCACGGTCACCAGCACTTCGGGCTTGATGGAACGGTGCACATTGCGGGCGTACTCGGGGGTGAGTTCGCTGGGCTTGCGCTCGGAATCGGGATCGGCGAGGTCGCCGTTCAGCTTGTCCAGCTCGGCGAGCTGCTCTGGCGTGCGGCGCACAATCCAGACGGGCTTGCCACGCCATTCCACGGTCATCATCTCCCCCGGCTTGAGGGCACTGATGTCGGCTTCGACAGGCGCCCCGGCGGCCTTGGCACGCTCGGATGGCTGGAAGGTAGAGACGAAGGGTACGGCGGTGGCCACGCCGCCTGCGCCACCGGCGATGCAGGCGACGGTCACCCACGTCCGACGGCTTTGATCCACTGGCTGGTTGCTCATGGTTTCCTCGGGGACGATGACTGGAGTTTTGGGGTCAGCCTGGGATTCTAGCTGACTGCGCCGCACAACTCGATACGGCGCACTTGCTTCGGTGACGTTTCGGTCATACTGTCTTGCGCTTTTTGCACACGTCAGCCCACTCAGGGCCAACTTACCCGGAGATCAACGCATGAGTTTCCTCAGTGAATTCAAGGAGTTTGCGGCCAAGGGCAGCGTCGTCGACCTGGCCGTGGGCGTCATCATCGGTGCGGCTTTCAGCAAGATCGTCGACTCGGTGGTGAACGACCTCATCATGCCGCTGATCGGCGCAGTGACCGGCGGGCTCGATTTCAGCAACTACTACCTTGCCCTGGCCGGCCAGGGAAACACCTTGCCCTTGCTGGAGGCGCGCAAGCTGGGCGCCGTGTTTGCGTATGGCAACTTCCTGACCGTGGCGCTGAACTTCGTGATCCTGGCCTTCATCATCTTTCTGATGATCAAGCAGATCAACCGCCTCAAGCGGGAAGCCCCCGCCCCGGCGCCCGCAGCGCCGGCGGAAGACATTCTCTTGCTCAGGGAGATTCGTGACAATTTGAAACGGTGACGAAAGTCGGGAGTTGTGCAGCCGATAAGTCTTAGGTAATCCCTTTCCGGGGACGGTGATGGCAGTATCAACCCACTCCTCATGACTTAGCACTGGACAGCCCTGTGATCGACGCGCGTCTTGCCCCCGTTTTGTTGGCCTCCATGAGCCGCATTCAGGCGGCCATGGCAGCGGCCGTTGACAAAACGGCCCAACAACTGGGCTTGCTGGCAGCGTCGGCCAGCAGCAATGCGCAACGCCAGCTGATGATGACGGCCGAGATGGATCTGCAGAGCAAGTCCGGCAGCTTGCGCAGTGGCTTTCAGCGCGAACTCAAGCAGCGCACGAACAAGGAAATCGAAGGTGTGCCTTCCCAGGCTGCGGGTGGCAACGAGACCAACTGGGACACCCTCAGCCTGGTCGAGCACGCCGAGGTGGACCGCACCGTGCTGGCCGAGCGCCTGGCTCTGGGCCTGAGCGATGAATGCCAGGCCCAGCTCAAGGCCCTGCAGGACCATGTTGCACCCCTCCTGGAAGAACAGCACGCCGAGCACCTGCCCTTGCGGCCTCAGGTGCTGTGCGTGGCCTTGCTGGAATCGCTCAGCGAAGTCAGCGAGGACGCCGATGTGGTGAACCTGCTGGCCCAGCACATCGTGCGCAATGTGGGCCCGGAGCTGGGCAAGATCTATGAGCAGACGGTGGCCGACCTGCGAGCGCGTGGCGTGCAGGCGCAAACGCAGCCCCTGGTGCGGCGCCCTGGTGGCTCCAGCACGGTCAGTCCGGCCAACTCCCTGTCAGGCGGCTTCGACGCCACTCAGGTCAACACCACACCCGGCGCCTTGAATCCACAAGCTTCGGCCACCTGGGCGGAGACAGGGCCGGCAGCCGCGAACAGCAGCGGCCATGCCCCTTGGCAAGCCCACCAGCGTGCGGCTCGGGCCCTGGGCGAAATGTTCGGCATGTCGGTGCCGGAGGCCTTCGCAGGCTCTCGCCCCGGCGAGTTCAACGCCACGCATCCCTCCAGCCTGAGCCATCCAGGGGCCTTCCTGGCCGCGTCGCCCGCGGCTGCCAACGAGTTCAACCACTTGGTGCGTCGCCTCAACACGGCCATGTCGATGACGACGGGGCCCGGCACCTTTGGCGGTGGCGGCAATGGCGGCGGTGGCGGCGACTACCGCACCCAGCCCGGCGCCCTGGAGGCCGCCCACATGGCCGAGGCCGCCTTCTCGGCCGGTTTTGCGGGCCCGATGATGGCCGTCAACATGATCAGGGCGCACCGCGACGAATTGGTGCGCGCCAGCGGAGGCGCCCCGCTCGATCAGATGGTGATCGACATTGTCGCGGCCCTGTTCGACCAGGTCCTGTCTGACCCGAAAGTCTCGCCGCAGATGGCCCGCCAGATCGCGCGCCTGCAACTGCCCGTCCTGCGCGTGGCCTTGCAGGACATGGGTTTTTTCAACTCTCGCAAGCATCCGGTGCGGCGTTTCGTCAACCGCATCGCCACCCTGTCTGCCACGTTTGATGACCCCGACACCACCGCCGGCCAGGCTTGCCTGGCACGCGTCAAGGCGCTGGTGGACGAAGTGGTCGACGGCGATTTCGACAGCGTCGATGTGTACGCCAGCAAGCTGGGCGAACTCGAAGCCTTTGTGGATGCCCAGAGCAGCGAGGACAGCGCCGAGGTGGCCGCGGTCGAGGAATTACTGAGCGGCAAGGAAGCCGACCTGCGCGTGCACCAGCGCTACATGATCGCGCTCAAGCGCGAGCTGGCCGCCGTGGAGATGCCGGAATTCGTGCGCGAGTTCCTCACCGACATCTGGAGCCAGGTGCAGGTCATGAGCAGCGCCCGCCATGGCCGCGACTCGGCCTTGGCCGAGCGCATGCGCCACGCTGGGCGAGAACTGGCACTGAGCGTGCAACCCAGGGGCCAGCCGCAGCTGCGCAAGGATTTCCTGGTCAAGTTGCCGCAACTGATGAAGGACCTGACCGAAGGCCTGGCACTCATCCAGTGGGCCGAAGACGCCAAACAGGCTTTCTTTGCCAAGCTGTTGCCGGCCCACGCCGAATCGCTCAAGACCCAACCCCAGCACGACCTGACCCGACGCCTGCTGGAGCAACAGCTCAGCAAGGTCGCCAAGCTGCCCATCCCGAGCCGGGACGAAGCGGCCAACGACTCGTTGCCCGACCAGCTTGAGGACATCCAGGCGCCCCCTGCACTGACCGTCGTCAACACGCTCAGCGCCGAGGAAATCAGGCAGACCGGTTTCGTGCCCGAAGCGGCCGTGATGTCGCAAGCGCCGCTGGACATCGACCTGGATGTGGCTGATGCGGCCTCGGCCATGGACGTCGACATCAACCTCGATGCCCCACCCCCTCCTTCGGCCGGCCTGCAACTGGTGCACCACATCATCAAGGGCACTGCCTACCAGATGCAGATGGACGGCGAATGGAAGCGCGTGCGCCTGACCTGGATCAGCGAAGGGCGCACCTTCTTCATCTTCACGCAAGGCCACCAGCACAAGAGGACCATCTCGCTGACGGCTCGCACGGTGGCGCGCATGTGCGATACCGGCCGCTTCAAGGCCTTCGAGCCAGCGGAACTGATCGAGCGCGCCACCCTGCGCGCGCGCCGTCAGCTGGCGGCGCTGGGCAAGACCGCTTCGGCCGCCTGAACCAGTTCACAGGCCATGCGCCAGGCCTGCGCCAGGCTGGCGGCGTCAGCCCGCCCGGTCCCGGCCAGATCAAAAGCGGTGCCGTGATCGGGGCTGGTTCGCACAAAAGGCAGCCCCAGCGTCACGTTCACGCCCTCGTCCAGGCCCAGGTATTTCACCGGAATGAGGCCCTGGTCGTGGTACATCGCCACCACCACATCAAACTCACCCTCATGGGCGGGTGGCGCATGGCGGGCCCGCATGAAGACGGTGTCGGGCGCCCAGGGACCGCTGGCGTCAATGCCCAGCGCCCGAGCGGCCTGCACTGCGGGCCCGATGATGCGCAACTCCTCATCGCCGAACAAGCCGCCCTCGCCGGCATGCGGGTTGAGCCCGGCGACCGCGATGCGCGGGCGCGGCTGGCCCCACAGACGGGCGCTCTCGTGGGTGATGCGCACCGTCTCCAGCACCGCCTCGTGGCTCACCTGCTCGATGGCCTGACGCAGCGAGACATGGATGGTGACCAGCACGGTCTTGAGTGAGCCATTGGCCAGCATCATGCGCACGGGCGCGGGCGGCTGACCCGGGGGGGCGCCTTCGGCCTGCAGCAACTCGGTGTGACCCGGATAGGGCTCGCCCGCCAGGGCCAGGGCCTCCTTGTGCAGGGGCGCGGTCACGATGCCGGCGACCGTGCCTTCCTGCGCCAGGCGCACCGCGCCACGGACGCAGGCCGCCGCGGCCACGCCAGCCCGCCGGTCCACCGCTCCCAAAGGCGCGTCCACCACATCGTGGGGCAAGCCGGGCGGACGCCAGACCGGGAGGATGGCCTCCCGTGTCGCAGCGAGCACCTGGCGCCCGCCCATGGCCCAGGCCCGCGGATCGGACACCTCCACCACCTCTGGTACCGCGATGTCAGGAAAGGCCTGCTGCACCGCGGCCACGGCCCGTTGCATCACTTCGACGCATCCCACCACCAGGGTCTGTTGCGGTGTGTGGCTTTGCCAGAGGCGCACGATGACCTCCGGGCCGATGCCACAGGCATCCCCCATGGTGAGCGCCAGCGGTTTTTCATGAGCGGAACAAGTTTGCATATGCCCATATTCTCCCAGCCAGCGGGGCCCTGGTGTCAACTGTCTGGCCTGGCAATTGCTACACTCCCTGCAATGAACTGGATCGATGACATTCGTTGGGATGAAAACGGCTTGGTGCCCGTCATTGCACAGGAAGCCCACACGGGTGACGTGCTGATGTTCGCCTGGATGAACCGCGATGCCCTGGCCCGTACGGCCGAACTGGGCGAGGCGGTTTACTGGAGCCGCTCGCGCAAGCGCCTGTGGCACAAGGGCGAAGAGTCGGGCCACATCCAGAAAGTTCACGACATGCGCCTGGATTGTGACAACGATGTTGTCCTCTTGCGCGTTGAACAACTGGGGCATGAACCCGGCATCGCCTGCCACACCGGGCGCCACAGCTGTTTCTACCAGAAGTACCAGGATGGACAGTGGGTGTCGGTCGACCCCGTCCTCAAAAATCCCGAACACATCTACAAATAAGTGAGCATGACCGACACCACCGCCACCACCCAGGACGTGCTGATGCGCCTGGCCGATGTGATCGAATCCCGCAAGGGCGGCGACCCCGACAGGAGTTATGTGGCCCGACTGTTCCACAAGGGCACCGATGCCGTGCTCAAGAAGGTCGGCGAAGAGGCGGCGGAAACCGTCATGGCCGCCAAGGACCAGGCCCATGCCCCCAGCGAGGCGCATCGCCACGCCCTGATAGGCGAGTTCGCCGACCTGTGGTTTCACAGCCTGGTCGCCCTGGCCCACTTCAACCTCAGCCCCCGCGATGTGGTGGCAGAACTGGCCCGCCGCGAAGGGCTGTCCGGACTGGAAGAGTTCGCCTCGCGCGGCAAAGAAGGCGGTGCGGCCAAGGCTGCCGGCCCCACGCCTTGAATGCCCCTCACACCGACGCAAGGCTTGACTCATGCCGTATTCATGCTGTCATCAATAATGTGCAAGATGGGGTGCGCGAGCGGCACTCCCGCCTCAAGGCAGCTTGCTTGATTTTTCAAGGCTCGAGAGAGCATCAGGAGTAGACAATGGGTTCATTCAGCATCTGGCACTGGCTGATCGTGCTGTTGGTGGTGGTTCTGGTCTTTGGCACCAAGAAGCTCAAGAACATCGGCACCGATCTCGGCTCGGCCGTGAAGGGTTTCAAGGACGGCATCAAGGATGGCGGCAGCGATGCTCCGGCGCCCGACGCGCCCGCTCGCCAGGTCCAGCACGGCAGCGCCCCGACCGATGACAACACCGTTGACGTGCAAGCCAAGACGAAGCACTGATCCATGCTGGACTTCGGTTTTGACAAGATCGCCCTGATCGGGGCGGTCGCCCTGATCGTGATCGGCCCGGAAAAGCTGCCGCGCGTGGCGCGCACGGTAGGCGCACTCGTGGGCAAGGCCCAGCGCTACATGTCGCAGGTGCAGGCCGAGGTCAACCGCTCGATGGAGCTCGACGAGCTCAAGAACATGAAAACCGAACTGGAAGACGCGGCCCGCCACATCGGCAAGAACGTCTCCGACGGGGTGGCCGAGATGCAGACGGGGCTGAACGATGCTTGGCATGACGCCGGCAGCCATGGTGGCAGCTTCTACAACGACCTGCCCTATGTCTCGCACAACCAGCCGGTTCGCAAGAACTGGCGGCTCAAGCGGGGGGCCATGCCGCTCTGGTACAAGCAACAGCAGGGTGTCAGGCGCCACGTCCAGTCGGGCGCCGCCCGGGTCGCCCGCTTCCGCCCCCCGGCCGCTCAGCGGTCCCACCACCCTTGATGTGATGGCCTCAACGAAGTGAGTCAGCAAGAACCCACCCCAGACGACCTGGAGGGCAGCGAACAGCCTTTCGTCTCCCACCTCATTGAATTGCGAGACCGCCTGATCAAGGCGCTCATTGCGGTGGGTGTGGCTTTCGCCGCACTGGCCATCTACCCCGGCCCCTCCGGCCTGTACGACCTGCTGGCCGCCCCGCTGGTGGCGCACCTGCCACAGGGCACGACCATGATCGCCACCAGCGTGATCTCGCCCTTCATGGT
>Ga0079224_100009391_pt1 | contig 13330 bp, 12 predicted proteins | sample Stecom2015_FD_80414 | JGI IMG/M metagenome (GOLD analysis project Ga0079224, IMG submission 80414) | Agricultural soil microbial communities from Utah to study Nitrogen management - Steer compost 2015 | ecosystem: Environmental > Terrestrial > Soil > Agricultural land | place: USA: Utah... | reverse complement strand
CCCGTCAGCGCGCGAGCTGACGGGCGGGAGTGGCAGCAGTGGGCGCCCCGCCAACGGCCTCATCCCTTCAAGCCGGTGTGTGCGAGGCCCTCGATCACCCGGCGCTGCATGATGATGAACAGGATGAGGATCGGCGCCATCGCCATGAGGGACGCCGCCATCATCACCGGATAGTCGATGACGTACTGCCCATTCAGCGACGCGATGCCGACCGAGAGTGTGCGATGCTCCTCGCGGCTCGTCACGACCAGCGGCCACAGGAGGTTGTTCCAGGCCGCGAGCGTGGTCACGATAGCGAGCGCGCTGATCGAGGGGCGTGCCAGCGGCAGCATGACTCGCCAGAAGATCTGGAACGAGTTCGCCCCGTCGAGTCGAGCCGCTTCCTCGAGCTCCGTTGGCAGGTTCACGAAGAACTGCCTCATGAGGAATGTGCCGAAGGCACTGAAGATCATCGGCACCACAATGCCGGGCACGGTGTCCAGCCAGCCGAGCTTCTGCACGATCTGGTACTGCGGGATCAGATACGCCTGGTTCGGGATCATCAGGATCGAGAGCATGACGGCGAAGATCGTCGCGCTCGCAGCGAACCTCATGCGCGCGAACGCGTAGCCGGCCAGGCTGCACAGCACCACCTGCCCCACGACGGTCGCGACCGTGACCCGGATCGACACCCAGAGCTGGTCGAGGAAAGGCACCTGGCGGAACACTTCGACATAGTTCTCGAAGTGCAGTTCCTCAGGCCAGAACGTCGGCGGCACCGAGGTCACTTCCGCTGTGCTGGACAGCGACATCACCACCTGCCACAGGAACGGGAACACCATGATGAACCCGCCGATGGACAGGATGATGTGCGCCCCTACGTTCGAGGTCGACGGCGCGCCAGCCCGCCGCTTCCGCCGACGCCGGGATCGCCGCATCGTTGCTACGTCGGTCGTCGTGCTCATGAGCGAGCCCTCCTTCTCTGCACCCAGAACTGGACCACGGTGAGCGCTCCGATGATCAGCATCAGCAGGATCGCGATCGCCGCACCTGTGCCCTTGTTATTGCTGATGAAGGCCTCGCGGTAGAACAGCGAGACCATCGATTGGGTATCGCCCTTGATGGGGTTGGAGTCGCCGATCATGATGAAGATCAGATCGAAGAGCTCCATCCCTCGGATCACGCTGAGCACCGTGAGGAAGAAGATGCTCGGGCTCAGCAGCGGCACCGTGATCGAGATCAGCTGTCGCCAGTTGGAGGCGCCGTCGATGCGGGCGGCCTCGTACATCTCGCTCGGGATGCTGCGCAGCCCTGCGCCGAGGATGATGATGTTGAAGCCGAGCGAGGACCAGATGCCCACGATGCCGATGGCGATGAGCGCCACCCACTCCGTGGAGGTCCAGTAGATCCGCGGCACACTGAAGATGCCCAGGAACTGGTTCAGGATGCCGTACTGGCTGTTGAAGATCATGCCCCACACCAGTGCGATCGCCGCGGGCATCGAGACGAACGGCGCGAAGTACAGCACCCGGTAGAACGCCGAGAACCGCAGGCCAGGACGGTTGAGAAGGCTGGCGATGTAGATGGAGATCGGGATCCCCAGCAGCAGCATCCCCGTGTACAGCAGCGTGTTGAGCAGTGCCCTCGGCACCTGGCCGGATTCGGCCAGTCCGATCCAGTTATCGAGCCCCACGAACTCTGCCCCGCCGAAAACACCCCACTTCGTGAAGGAGTAGTAGGCGGTCTGGATCACGGGCCAGAAGTAGAAGACCGCAAGCCCCAGCAGCGTGGGCAGCACGAACAGCCAGGGCCAGATCCCGTCAGGGTTGGGCACGCGGCGCCTCCCGCCCCGGGCGGCACCGTCAGCGGTGCCGCCCGGGGCCGAGGCGACCGTCTCGGCCTGGGTCACTGGTCGGCCTCCTCCGCAAGGAGCGCGTCGATCTTCTCGTCCAGCTGCGCAGTCCCGTCCTCGACGCTAAGGTCGCCAGCGAGGATCTTCGGGATCATGTCGCTCTCGACCGCGAGCCACGCCTGCGTGTTCGCGGAGACCGGGTAGGGGAAGCCGTACTCCTCCGCGGACTCGGGGAAGATCGTGAGGTCGTACTCAGGGTGCGCATCGATGTATGCCTGCTCGGTGCCCTGGAATGCAGGGATCGATGCGCCGGACTCGCCGATGATCTGCTGGCCCTCCTCGCTCCCGTGGTAGATCGCGAACGCCGCAGCCGCCGCGGCGTTCTCGCTCGACGCGTTCGCGACGATCGCACCGCCGTGCAGCACCACGCCGCGCTGCTTGCCCTTCGGCAGGCGCACCACCTGGATGCTCTCTCCGACGGCGGAATCCACATACCCCTGAACACGGAAGCTGCCGCCGTAGACCATCGCCGCCTTGCCGCTCTTGAAGAGCTCATCGGGCGAAGTGTCGGCCGTGGTCTGGATCGAGGGCGAGGAGCCGTCCTCGACCATGTCGCGCAGGAACTGCAGCGCTTCCCGGCTTCCCTCGCTCGAGTACTGGGCCTTCGTCGCGTCCTCGTTGAGCACCTCTCCACCGGCCTGGAAGATGAGGTTGTAGAACAGCTCCTGGTTGTAGGCGCCGCCCGCGAACCCGTAGATGCCGTCATCCTTCAGCGCTTCGCTGATGGCCTTGGACGTCTCATGCAGGTCATCCCAGGTCCACTCGTCCGTGGGAAGCTCCTGACCGGCCTTCTCGAAGAGATCCTTGTTGTACCAGAGGCCGATCGAGTCGTACGAGGTCGGCACCGCGTAGGGGATGCCGTCGTAGGTGTACAGCTCCTCCATCGCCTCGGGGTAGTTCGAGAAGTCCAGCTCCCCCGCCTCGACCGCGCTATCGAAGGGCACGAGGATGTCGTGGCTCGCGTAGAGCTGGAAGTTCGGGCCGTTCATCATGAAGGCGTCCGGCAGGTTGTCGCCCGAGGCCTGGGTCTGCAGCCTGGTGAAGAACTCCTTGAAGGGGCTCTTGGTGATCTGCACAGTGATGTTCGGGTACTTCCCGTTGAACCCCTTGATCACCGAGTCCCAGTCGAAGTCCGACTCCCAGGCCGCGAACTCGATGGTCGCCTCCATCTCGGTGTCCGAGACGTCAACGGCCTCGCCGCCTCCGCCGCCCGAGCTGCTGTTCGAGCAACCCGCCATCGCGAGGCCGCCGATCGTGAGTCCTGCAAGCAGGGTGCGTCGTTTCATGACACTGCCTTTCTCTTCATCGAGGTGACTTCCGGTCCCCGCTGCGTGCTTTGATCAGCTGCGGCGGGACGTCGTGCGGCGAAGGTGACGGTCGTGAAATCGAACCTGTCACCGCGGTAGATGGATCGCCCCAGTTCGAGGCGTCGCCCTTTCCTCTCCAGTCCGATCTGGGTCGCGTACAGCGCCGCGGCCCCCGTGGGAATCTGCAGGAGGTCCGCGTGGGCGTCATCGACCGAGATCGCGGAGATCCGCCGGTCGTGGCGGAAGACGACGAGGCCGTATCGCTTTTCCAGCACCTCGTAGAGGGAACCGCTGAGGTCCTCCTCCACCAGTCCAGGCACGAGCGCCTGCGGGAGCCACACCTCTTCCAGCGCCATTGGCGAGCCGTCTGCCAGGCGGAGTCGGCGGATGTGCACGACGGTGCTTCCCGGGGTGATGCCGAGGTCGTTCGCGACGGTGACGTCGGCAGCTGCTTCTCGGACCCCCAGGACCTGACTCGTGGGGTGCCATCCCCGAGCGAGGGCGTCCTGAGTGAAACTGCTCAGCTGGGGCGCCTTGGTGAGCCGAGGGTCCACGACCACGGAGGGCGCTCCGGCCACTGCGCGGATCTGCTGCTGTTCGCGAAGCATCGCGAGGGCGGAGCGGACAGTCGCGCGGGCCACCCCGAACTCAGCAGCCAGGCGGCGCTCGGACGGCAGGACGGCCGCAGGCTCGCTTCCTGCGATATAGCGCGCCTCGATGGCATCGCGCACTTCTCGGGCGATCCTCGGCGGACGCATCGGGCACCTCCTCGTTCCCGTTCCTGAGTGCCCCGATCCTGGACCAGTGGTCCGCTCCTGGCAATAACTTCTGGGCACTTGGTCTGCTTACTGCCAGCATTTCCCACATGAACCATGCGGTAGGCCGGTCCAGTGGTCCACTAACTCCTGGCCGGGCCGCTGGAGACGCCCTACGATCCGGCGGTATGGCCGCACTGTTGCCCCGTGAGCACGTCGGCGAAGACTGCATCGCGGTCCTCGACGCCGGCGCCTCGACCTTGCGCGCAGGGGTGTTCGACGGCGACCAGGAGCTCGCGCGGTGCGTAGACCCGACTGGACTCCCCCACCCGGCATCCCCCGGAGCGCATGCAGTGATCGTCGAGCGGATCCTCACGATCCTCGGCAGGCTCGGCCACGGTCCGTACGACGCCGTCGTCCTCGCGAGCACCGGGATCCGGCGCTGCGGTGTCGTCGAAAAGCAGCTGCGCTCCGCGCTCGCAGACGCGCTGCGCACCGACGTCCTCCTCGGGAACGACGTGGCCGCCGCCTATCTCGGCGCGCTCGGCCCCCGACCTGGGCTCCTGCTCCATGCCGGCACCGGCTCTGTGACGATCGCGGTCGGCGAAGACGGCACGCCCGTCGTGCTCGACGGCTGGGGTCATCTCCTCGGCGATCGCGGCAGCGGCTACGCGCTCGGGAGAGCAGGGCTGCGTGAGGCTTTCCGCGAAGTGGACGGGGTCGCAGAATCTGGCCACCTCGCCGGTCTCCTGCTCGGCGGAGACCCTGAGCGCATCGTGGAGGACCTTCACTCATCGGGAGACCCGGTACGCAAGATCGCCGCTCTTGCGCCGACTGTTCTGAGTGCTGCCGACGAGGCCGACCCTGTAGCGCGCCGACTGGTGCAGACAACCGCCGATGACCTCGTTGCCACGGGTGTGTCCGCGCTGAACCGCCTCGGGGTGGAGCGCACCGCTCCCGTGCAGGTGGCGGGGACCGGAGGGCTCTTCCAGTCCCTGTCGCTCAGAACGCTCGTCGACCACGGGCTCCGCAGAGCACTGCCGAGCGCCCGAATGGCCGAGGACAGCGGGGACACCCTGCGTGGCGCGCTGCTCCTCGCCACCACCGCCGACCATCGCATCACCCGTGCCCTGACTTCTGCCTTTCGAGATGAGGACTCATGACTGCCATCGATCAGTACCGAGATGCGGTGGTCGCGCTGCTCCGCGACCAGGCCGCGAGCTCCGGGCCACTTGAAGACGCCTCCGCTGTGCTCACCCGTTCGCTTGAGGACGGGGGTGTCCTCCACGTCTTCGGTTCGGGGCATTCGATGCTGCCCGCAATCGATGCGACCTTCCGTGCGGGCGGCCTCGCCCCCGTGAATCTTCTCTTCGATCCAGCGCTCGCACCGTGGGAGCCCACCCGGGTCTCCCGCGTCGAGCGCCTCGAGGGCTATGGCAGCGCGCTCGCCTCGCTCCAGGACCTGCGCCGCGGCGAGATGCTCGTGGTCATCTCCCACTCCGGCATCAACCCGGTACCGATCGAGGTCGCTCAGTACGGCCGTGAACAGGGGCTGAGCATCGTCGCAATCACGAGCAGCGCCCATTCACTCGCCGAGACCTCACGCCACCCCGACGGACTGAGGTTGATGGACGTCGCCGACATCGTGCTGGACACAGGGGCCCCTGCAGGGGACGTGACCCTCACCCTCGAGTCCGGACTCGAGACCGGCCCCACGTCCACGATCCTCGCGACGTTCCTGCTGCACTCCCTCGTCATCGGCGCGATCGAGCGCCTCACCACCGCCGATGTCTCGCCGCCCGTGCTGCGCAGCATGAACCGTGCCGGCGGCGACGACACCAACGCGACAGCGATCGCGCCCTACCGTGAAAGGCTCAGCCGTGTCCCCTGAACACACCGATCTACACCACGCCGATTCGCTGCAGGGGTTGCATGATCTCGTTACCCGGCGAGCGCCTGGGCTCGCGGACCGGCTCGAACTGGAGCAGGTGTCCGATGCGGACAACCCCCTCGAACAGATCAGCGTCGAGGCGAGCGACGGGCGGGTGCGCGTCGTAGCGAGCAGCGTCTCCGCTGCAGGTGTCGGCATCGCCCGAGCCCTCGAAGCGATCGCGGACGCGGACCTCTCCTTCGACTTCCTGGACCGCATCGACGTCCCAGAGACGATCCCGGACTTACCTGAGCATCGCTATTCCACTGCGCTGCGAATGCGCTACCACCTCAACCCCGTGGCCGTCGGCTACACGATGGCGTCCTGGGACTGGCCGCAGTGGGAGCAGCACCTGGATTGGATGGCGCTGCACGGGATGAATGCACCCCTGCTGCTCGTGGGCCACGACGCGGTGCTCGTCGCGATGCTGCAGGACCTCGGGATGGAGCGCGCCGACGCGGCCCGCTACGTCGGCGGGCCTGCGTTCCTGCCCTGGACCACGATGGGGATCACGCATGATCTCGGCGCCGCTCTCTCCGATGATGCGCTCGCGCACCGGGCTGAGCTGGGTCGTCGCATTGCCACGAGGGCGAGAGGGCTCGGCATGCGAGTGGTCCTGCCAGGGTTCGGCGGCCAGCTCCCCGCTGAGCTCGTCGGCACCGCACGGACGATCGACTGGCAGGGCTGGAAGACCTCGCTCGCAGCCCCCGGCAGCGCGATGTTCGCCGAGGCTGCCGCCTCACTCCACCATCATCAGCGTAAGCTGTTCGGCACCGACCACCTCTATGCAGTGGACCCCTACATCGAGTCCCTCCCTCCCTCGACCTCCGAAGCGGAGCTGGCCGAGCACGCCGAGGCGATCTACTCCGGCATGCACGCCGCCGACGAGGACGCGGTGTGGATCCTGCAGGGCTGGCCGTTCCACTACCGCAAGGAGTTCTGGACTCCGCAGCGCGTGCGCGCCCTGCTCTCCCGCGTCCCCGAGGAGAACCTGGTGCTGCTGGACCTCTGGGGCGAGCACGCCCCGATGTGGCAGAGCAGCGACTTCATGTACGGCCGGCGCTGGCTCTGGTGCCTGACTCACAGCTTCGGCGGTCGCTTTGGATTGTTCGGCGATCTCACGGCTCTCGCCGACGACCTTTCAGGCCATCGCGCCGGGGCCGCTGCGGGTAGTCGGGGCCGGCTCGAGGGCTTCGGGATCACCGCGGAGTCACTCGACGAGAACGCACTGGTGTACGAGCTCGCTGCTCGCGCTCTCTGGGATCCCATGCCGAGCGCTGCGGAGTGGACGCAGGAGCACCTCGCGCGTCGCTGGGAAAGCCTTTCCCCGCAGGCCCTCGAAGCATCATCACTGCTGCTGAAGACCCTGTACGGACCCGGACGCACACGCTCGACACCCTCCCCACTCATCGCACGCCCCTGGTCGAAAGGGCTGCCGTTCGCGGCCCAGCGCCTAGCAGGAGAGGCACTGCCCACTACCAACAAGCCACCGTCCGCGAATCTCGATGCAGAGAACGACACGTCGATGCTCGCCGCCCTGCCATCGCTGATGAACGCGGCACGTGACCTGCTGGAGCTTGCAGAGGCCCCCGAGGCCCCTGAAGCACTGCGCCACGACGTCTCCCAACTCGCCCTCCACGTCGGGGCGCAATCCGCTCGTGCACCGATGCGTGCGATGGTCGCCGCCGCGCAGGCCAGCGAGCCGATTGCTGTCCGGTCCGAGCTGGCCGCGCTCACCTCTCTCCTCCAGGCCGCCGATGCAGTCGCTGCGACCCGCCCCGAGCTGCTCATCGGCCGATGGATCGCCGACGCTCGCCTCCTCGCTGGCGAAAACGCGGAACTCGCCGACGCGCTCGAGAGAGACGCCCGCTCACTGATCAGCGTCTGGGGCGAGCAAGACAGCGGCCTGCACGACTACTCAGCCCGCCACTGGTCCGGACCGCTCGCTGACCTGCACCTCCCCCGCTGGCAGGCGTGGGGTGAGTGGCTCGCCGCCGGAGCAGAAGGGTCCATCGATCTCGACGATCCGTCACCGCTGCGTACCCGCATCCAGCAGATCGAAGAGGACTGGCGCGGGGCGATCACCCCCTATCCAGTACGCCCGAGAGACGGATTCGGGCACGCCGTTCGCACGCTCCTCGACCTCGCTGCTGACCAGCTTCCCCGTCTTGTCCCGTCCGAAGGAGGACCATGACCGACCGCCGACCGAACATCCTGCTGATCCTTGCCGACGACCATGCCAGTCACGCGATCAGCGCGTACGGCTCCGTTGTCACCCACACTCCGCACCTCGACGCGATCGCGGAACGGGGACGGCGCGTGGACAACCTCTTCTGCACGAACTCGGTGTGCACACCGAGCCGCGCCGTGATCCTCACCGGCCAGCACAGTCATCGCACCGGAGTGACCACGCTCCACTCCGAGTTCGATGCCTCTCTGCCCAACTTCGCCAAGCAGCTTCAGAAGGTCGGGTACCGCACCGGGATCGTCGGGAAGTGGCATCTCGGGGAAGGCGACGGACACGACCCCGAAGGGTTCGATCACTGGGAGGTGCTGCGCGGACAAGGCGAGTACTTCGACCCTCAGCTCCTCTCCCCCGACGGAGTCGAAGTCGTTCCCGGCTACGTCACCGAGGTGCTCACCGAGCGAGGCATGGCCTGGGTCGATTCCCTCGACAAAGACGAGCCATGGTGCCTGCTGATCTATCACAAGGCCCCGCATCGGAACTGGCAGCCAGCCCCGGAACAGGCGGGACGGCACCGGGATCCGATCCCGCTGCCGCGCACCTTCGGAGACGACTACTCCACTCGTTCCTCCGCCGCTCATCTCGCGGCCATGCGGGTGGCCGATCATCTCACCGTGCACGATCTCAAGGTCGACCCGCCCGCGGATCTCTCTGCCGCGGACCTCGCACGGTGGAAGTATCAGCGGTACATGGAGGACTACCTCGACTGCGTGGCGGGGATCGATGACAGCGTCGGCCGAGTCACTGACTGGCTCGAGCAGCGCGGCGACCTCGATGACACCCTCATGATGTACAGCTCCGACCAGGGGTTTTTCCTCGGTGATCACGGCTGGTTCGACAAGCGCTTCATCTACGAGGAGTCGATGCGGATGCCGCTGCTGGTCTCGTACCCTCGCCGCATCCAGCCGGGTGCGCCGATGACCCAGCTCATGAGCAATGTGGACCTCGCGCGCACCATCCTCGATGCGGCAGGTGCGGAGCCTCATCCGGACATGCAGGGGATGAGCGTTTTTCCTCAGCTGTGCGGCTCCTCGGAGCCGACCCAGGATGCCGTCTACTACCGCTATTTCGAGAACGACGACCGCGAGTCGCACGTCCTCGCGCACTACGGCCTGCGCACCGACAGGTTCAAGCTCGTCTACTTCTACAACGACGGGCTAGGCCACCCCGGATCCTCAAGTCGGCGGTTCGTTCCCGAATGGGAGCTGTACGACCTGCAAGCGGACCCCTCTGAGGTCCACAACGTTGCGCACGATCCCGCGTACGCGACGGTGCGCAGGCGACTCACCCGGCGCCTTGCGGAGCTGCAGGCAGAGCTCGGCGATGCGCCGCATCCCGACCAGATCGTTCCCGTCTCGTGAAGGAAAGCTCATGACCTCCCTCTCCCCGCGTCCCGCCTTCTCTCGTCGCGCCGCCCTCGCCTCTGTACCCGCTGCAGGTCTCCTCGGCGGCGCTGCAGCCCATGCCGCTCCGGCGCCGTCTGCGCCATCTGGCGACGGTCAGATTCGCCTCGCGTATCTCGCCGACACCCATACCGACCCGGAGAACGAAACGAATATGTCGCGGCTGCGCGGCGTATTCCAGGCGGTCGATGACTTCGACCCTCATCTCGTGCTGCATGGCGGCGACGTCACGGAGTACGGGACTGCACCTGAGTTCGAGGCGTTCGAGGATGCGATCCCCGAAGGGCTGCGCGAACGCGTCGCGGCGGTGCCGGGAAACCACGAGACTCGCTGGGATGCGAGCGCTGGCGCGCTGCGCGAGAAGTGGATCGGGAACGAGGTGCGGCACCTCGATATCGATGGGCTGCGGGTCATCTTGGCGGATACCACCACTCACCAGCAGGAAGTCGCCCGCTGGTCTCCGCGAGCCCTCGTCGAGCTCAAGACGGCTCTGGACAGCGCAGGCCCCCTCCCCTGTGTGCTGGTGACCCACTTCCCGATGGGAGAGGGCTTCTACTACGTTGAGAACCAGCAGGACTTCGAGGACGTCCTCGCGACGCGTCCGATCTCCCTGCACCTCACCGGCCATACCCACCGCCAGGTGCTGACCCGCGTGAACCGACGCGATCAGCTCGAGGGCGCCGCCGTGAAGGTCAATGCCGTGTACTACGAGCTCACCGGCTCGGTGGACGCGCTCCTGGTCACCCGGGTCGCGCTTCCCGACCCTGCCGATCCGACGACGACGGAGCGCACCGAGATCGCCACCTACGATCTGCGCCCGCAGCGAGGTCGAGACGGCCTACTCCCCCGGTCGGTCGAGGTCGATGGGACAGACGCGGACATCGATCTCGAGGTGCGCCTGCCCGGCAGCTTCGAGGGCACTGCCGAGGCGGCCCTGTACGACACCTCGATCTACGCGGGACGCAATGAGAAGCTCCCGTGGGCGCCGCTGACGCAGACTCGCCAGACGTTCCGCGGCACGGTGGACGGAACGGCGCTCGCCACCGGACGCCAGCGCGTCCATGTACGGCTCCGGCCCACCGATGGCTCCGGTTCCCGCCTGGTCACCGTGCCCTTCGTCCGGGAGGAGCGAGGCACCGAGTGGGCCACGGAACTCGGCGGCGCGATCCAGGGCTGCCTCGCTGTGCTCACCGCCGGCACAGAGGAACTGCTGGTCGCCGGGGATGCGAGCGGACGCGTCAGTGCCCTCGGGACCGATGGCGGGGTGCGATGGAGCGCGCAGGTCAACGGCGAGATCCGGCACGATCTCGTCGCCGTGGACGGGGGCCGAGCCGTGGCCGTCCCCGACACCGCTGGGGCTCTGCACCTCCTCGGAGCCGACGGATCGTCTCGATGGACGTACGGGACAGAGGAACCGCTGGCTGCAGATCCCGGGGTCGGCGTGGTTGACGATGCGGAGGTCCTGTTCTTCTGTTCGGGAAGCACTCTCCATGCCGTGGACGTCGCCACCGGCGAGGGCCGGTGGACAGCGGAGCTGCCAGCAGCCTCCATGGGAGCACCGACGACAGATGGCGAGCGCGTCTTCCTCGGTGCTGGAGACGGCGCCGCCCATGCCCTGGATGCTCGCACCGGTGAAGCGCTCTGGCGCACTTCGATCACCGAGCGCGTGGGCAGCTATCAGCGCTTCATCTACGGCCCGTGGAATGACGCGGTGACAGTCCTGCCGGACGGGGGTGTCCTGGTCTCCGGGATCTCTGACAGCTGGTGCGTTGATCCTGTCGACGGTTCTGCCCGGTGGAAGCTCAAGGGCTCATTCCAGTACGCCAAGGAGGCGCTCACCAAGTCGGGCGAGCTCGTCATGGCGAATGAGGCCGGGGAGGTCGTGCACCTCGATCCCGCGACGGGAACGGAGCTCGGCCGGCACGCCACTGCTGAGCGTGTCCTCGACGAGGGCTTCGTGCTGGTGGGGAGGACCGTGTACACGGCGAGCCACTCCGGCCTGATCAGCGCCGTGGATCTCGATTCCGGGGAGATCGAGCAGCTGGTGCGGCTCAGCACCTCGCCAGTGCTCGCCCGTGGCACTGCCTTCGGCGACTACGTGGTCTTCGGTGACCTGGCTGGGACAGTGAACGCCGTGGCGATGGTCTGAGACAAAGCTCGCCCGTCAGCTCGGGAGCTGGCGGGCGAGATTCACCGCGTCGATCGCACTGCAAGAAATCTGAACGAGCAGTGCTAGGAAGCGGACCTTCAGGTTGTCGCAGCCCCGCACTACCGTGGGTACCAGGCGATAACGGAGGTAGTCGACGATGACGAGCACTCAGCAGAAGCCAGCCGCGCAGGAACCGACCACGGCCCCGCCGGAACGACTTTCCTACAGGGATTACCAGACGTTTTGGACCACAAAGGAGCCGCCTGGCTGGCTGTCCAAGGTTCTGGATCAAGCCGCCACCTGGCTCCGCGATCAGCTGTCCCTCGATCTTGATCTCACTGTCGATGTTGACGCGCATACCCCTGACCGCTTGAAGCGAGCGCAAGTACTCCATCGTCCAGCCGGAAGGGAGACGGGCGTACGGCTTCGAGCATGGAATACGAACCATGGCGGCACCTTCATCGTCACAGTGCTCGCCGTGGAGAAGCCGCGAGGCGGGTGGCTCCAGATCAATGTCACCAGCAACAACCCGCTTTCCGTGGCGAAGAAGCCACGCATCGCGGACATGTTGTTGGACGTCGTCGACTTCGAAGACCACTCACCGTTACGAGCATCTGCGTAGTACACATCCCTCAGCGGCCTTGACGCACTCGAAGACCTGCTCAACGCGCCCCATCGCCGCCTCCCCGTCATTGTGGCCGCTCCTCTCGAGGACGTTCCCTTCGACGCGTGGAACTCCCATGTCGACCGTTGGACGAAACAGACCGTAGGGCTTGCACATGTCGCGTCCCTCGATCCACTCGCCGCGCAAGAGTTCGAGCACCGTCACGGCATCCACGCCGTACGCGCCGGAACGTTTCGGACGTATCCAGCCGGCGCAGACCTCGATGACCCTCTGACTGCAAAGACTGCTCGATGGCTCGGGCACCAGTCCCTTGCAGGTGATGATCGCGATGTCGAGAGAACGATCGAGTCTTTCGTCCGCCAGCACTCGATCTCCCAACCGATCCCCCTACCCTCGGAGTCCCGCGAATGGGCCCGCGCCTTCGAACGCATTGCGGGAACAAAACTCAGAGAGTCTGTATCGCCTTCCGCTCCCGCCCCCACTGAGAGACGCATACGACTCGCCGAACGGAAGCGGATCACCGGCACACTCATCCCCTCGGCTCCCATCACGGGCGCTCCTGAGCCAGCAGCGCCTCCAACATCTTCTGCAGACGCCCGAGATGCCGAAGTGGAGGTTCTACTCTCTCGCATTCGCGAGCTTGAGACCCGAGCTGAGGCAGCCGAACAAAAGCTGAAATGGGTACAGGACACCCTCCTGCTCGACGATCTGGGAGGAGACTCCCTCAATGACCTCCTCGATGAAGCCACCCGCGAAGTCCCTGTGGCAAATCAGGAAGCGATAGACACACTGCTTTCAACCAACGAAGCTTTGCAGTCACGCCTCGAAGCGCTCGACGAAGAGCTCGTCATCGAACAGATCGAAAAGGCGGAAGCCAGAAACGCTGTAAGCCTACTGGAGGAGGGTGGTGTCAATGCGTCGAAGCAACATGGGGCTCGCCGGCCAGTAGTCGGGCGAAGGATTCTGTCGGGGTCAGGAAGCCGAGTCGGCGGCGGGGGCGGTTGTTGATCTCCTCCGCGATGGTG
>Ga0079224_100009390_pt1 | contig 13330 bp, 10 predicted proteins | sample Stecom2015_FD_80414 | JGI IMG/M metagenome (GOLD analysis project Ga0079224, IMG submission 80414) | Agricultural soil microbial communities from Utah to study Nitrogen management - Steer compost 2015 | ecosystem: Environmental > Terrestrial > Soil > Agricultural land | place: USA: Utah... | reverse complement strand
TTTGGTCAGGTCGAGGAAGCAGCTCCGCTTGCCGTGGCTGGTGTCGCGGACGTGCTCCATGACCTGCGGCAGGTGCTCCGCCGCGACCATCAGCACGTCGGCCCCGTTCTCGGCGAGCGTGCGTGCGGCGATGGGGCCCGCGAGAATGCGCGTCAGGTCCAGCACGCGAATGCCTGAAAGCGGCCGATCGCCTTCGGAAAACGGCTCGGGCTCGCTGTCGCCGATCTTGATGATCTCGACCAGCGGTTTGTTGCGAAGCACCTGACCGTGCGGATGCTCGAGCCATTCTTCGTTGCTGCGAACCATCGCACCGCAGGCGCGGGCTTCGGCGATCGCCTCTTCCAGATCGAGCGCATCCCAGCGGCGCACGGCAGCGGCTACGGATTCGGGGGTCGGTTCGCACTCGAGCACTCGTAGCACGCGGTCGCGCAGGTGCGGCAGGTTGAAGTGGGCGAGAAACCAGCGGCCATCCCGCGTCGGCCAGGGCTGCGTGATCGTGCGCATGTGGATCATCGACGGCGTCTCGGGCGCCGGCTCGAACGCGCCGTTGTCGCCCATCGTGTAGAGGAACTGGGTGCTGCGCAGCGATGCCGCCGCATGACGTGCGTCCACCTTCGCCTTCTGGCGGCGGCCGGTCTTCAACTCCCAGATGTCGTTCACGGCAACGCCGATCCCGCCCACGACGGCTGCGCACGCCTCTCCGATCCTGAACCCGGTCGAGTATACCGGATCGCTACCGCGGATCTCGACCTCGCCGCTCTCGGGCATTCCCATGCCGCGGACCTGCATCACCTCTTCGAACGCCTTGGCCGCCATTCTCTTCTTCTCCCTTGTCAGCGTGATCGCCCGCCTCGGCCGCGAAGCGAAACCATGGTTTCAGGTTGCCGCTTTTCTGGTTGAATGACGAGGGAGAAATGTGAAGCGGTACCGCGTCGTGGCAGAGAAGGGAGAGAGATTGCGGTCGAAAGCACGTGCCGGATCAGTGACGCCGAACGCCGAAGGGTCAGGCGACGGCGCCTACCACGTCCAGGCGCTGGACCGTGGCCTGGACGTTCTCTGCAAAATCGCCGAGAGCGCCGAGGGTATCCCGCTCGAGGGCGTGATGAAAGCGACGAAGCTGAGCAAGGCGACGGCGTTCCGGCTGATCTGGAACCTCGAGCGACGCGGCTTTGTCCGGCGCAGCCACAATGGCGGTTACGCCCTCGGTCACAAGGTGCTCGAGCTGACCGACGCCTATCAGCAGCAGTTCCCCCTGGCCGATCTCTCGATCCCCTATCTGCGCGCGCTCCGGGACGAAACCTCGGAGACGACCGGCCTCATTGTCCGCGCCGAAGACGCCCGGGTCTGCGTGATGTGTCTGGACAGCCCAAAAGCGGTCCGGCGGACGCTGCATCTCGGCAACATGGGCCCCCTTTACCGAGGGGCCGCAGGCCGGATGCTGCTGGCGCATCTGCCGCGGGACGAGCAGGAGAGGTGCCTCGACGGCGTCGATCGCATCGAGCATGCCAACGGCACAAGCATATCGAAGGAAGAGTTCCTGCTCGACCTCATACGGATGCGAGCCGAGGGAGTCGCGCTCTCCTACATGGATAGCGAGCCCGACATCTGGGCCGTCGCCGCGCCAGTGTTCGATCGGACGGGCATCGTCGTCGCCGCGATCGCCTGCACCGGACCGGTGAATCGATTCGAAGAAGAGCACGTCGCCCATTGCCGCACCCGCACGGTCTCGGCCGCGCGGCGCCTCTCCACCGAACTCGGATGGAAGGCCGGGCGAGGCGAGGCGGAATAGGGGCGCATTTCCTGTTGCGCACGCCGGAACCTCGCCGGTAGCTTGTCATGAAACAGAAGTCTCGCAATGTGAAATGGAGGGGCGTCAGATGATGAGGTCTATCGTCGCCGGGGGGCTGGCAATCGCTCTGGGGCTGCTCGCGGGGCATGCCGAGGCAAGGGACGAAGTAAGGGTACAGATCGCATCCAGCAGTTCGGGCGGCTCGCTTTACGCGCTCGGCTCCGCGTGGAGCAAACTGATCAACGGCGCATCCGATTGGGTGCGGGCGACCCCCGTGGCGACCGGCGGCGGAACCGAGAATCTGCGCCTGCTCGGCTCCGGCGAGGTCGCGTTCGGCACGGTGCTCGGGCCGGAATCGACGGAGGCGTACAACCAGCGCGGCCGCTATGAGGGGATGGAGCCGTTCACCAAGCTGCGGGCGGTTTGGGCCTACACCTACGGCGGCTGGCAGTTCGTCGTGCTCGCCGATTCACCGATCCGTTCGTTCGCCGACATGAAGGGCAAGCGGATTTCGGTCGGTGCTCCCGGCAGCTCCGGCGCGCGCTACGTAACCGAGGTCCTGGAGGCGCACGGGCTCAAGGCCGGTGACGACTATACGCGCGAGACCCTCACGGGAAGCAGCGGCGCCGCGGCGCTCGGCGACGCCAATCTCGACGTCTTCGCCTTCGGGGCGCCCATTCCGGTGTCTTATGTCAGTGACCTGTCGACCTCGAAGCCGATCCGCCTGGTGCCGGTGGAGCGGGACGTTGCCGAGAAGTTCGTCGAAGCCAATCCGGGCTTCTTCGTGGATGACTTCCGCAACGACGGCTACCCGAACCAGCAGAACGAGCAGCCGGTTACGGGAATCTGGTGGAAGCAGTACTGGGCCTCGCGATCGGATGTGGATGCCGACGTTGTCTACGAGGCGACGAAGGCGCTGTTCGAAAACGTCGAGGAGTTTCAGGCGGCCCATTCTTCGGCGCGTGGCGTCAACCTGCAAACCGCGCTCGAAGAGGTGAAGATCCCGATCCATGCGGGCGCCATCCGCTATTATCGCGAACAGGGGGTCGAGATCCCCGACGCGTTGATCCCGCCGGAAGCGCAGTGAGGAAACCGCCTGCCTGAACGGGTGATGCCGGGATAGCGGCAATGTCGACATGGTCCCTCTCCGCGCTCATCGAGCGCTGGCAGAGAAAGATGGTGGAGCGCGAGGACGACGAGCGGCCGGGAGTGGAGGTCTCCCGGCCGCTCGCGATTGTCCGCGACGGTCTCGCCGTTATCCTCAGTCTGTTCCTGTTCGCGACAGCAGGGTTCGGCGAGTACACCGCTGTCGTGCAGCGGGCGTTCCCTTTGCTGCTTGCAGCATTGCTCATCTTCATCACGCAACCTTCGCGATTCCGGCCATTGGACTTGCTGTGGTCGGCGGCTGCGCTGTTCTCCCTCGGCTACCTGCTGCTCTATCATCAGGACATCGCCGAGCGCATTGGCTGGGAGACGCAGCTCGATTACGCGGTCGGCATCGTCGGGACGATCGTCGTCATCGAGATCGCGCGCCGGACCACCGGGCTGGCACTGCCGATCATCGCCGTGATCTTTCTCCTCTACGCGCTGTACGGCGATTCGCTGCCGGGGATACTCGGTCACCCGAGCCTGACCGTCGGGCGGGTCGTTCGCTACACGTGGCTCAGCCAGGAAGGAATCTTCGGCATTCCCCTCGGCGCCGTGGCCGGTTTCGTCTACCTCTACATCCTCTACAGCACCTTCCTCGCCACGACCGGGGCAGGGCGCGTCTTCACCGATCTGGCCTACGCCCTGACGGGAAGGCTGCGCAGCGGCCCGGCCCAGACCGCGGTCGTCTCCAGCATGCTTTTCGGGAGCATCAACGGCAGTTCCGCAGCCAATGTGGTCGGCACCGGCACCTTCACGATCCCTTTGATGCGGCGGATGGGATACAGCCGGTCGTTTGCGGGCGGGGTCGAGGCGGCGGCATCGACCGGCGGGCAGATCATGCCGCCGATCATGGGCGCAGCCGCCTTCATCATGGCCGAAGTGCTGGGCGTGCCCTACACCGCTGTCATCAGCGCGGCGCTCGTGCCGGCGATCCTCTATTACGTGGCCCTCGCGGCGGCCGTGCATCTCGAGGCGCTCCGCCTCGGCGCACGGAGCGAGGCGGCGGAAGATCTGCCGTCGGTCTGGCCAGTGGTCCGCCAGGGGCTCCCGTTTTTCGTCTCCGTGGGCGTGCTCCTCTACATGCTCATCGGCGGCTACAGCACCGGCTATGCGGGCTTCACCGCCATCATCGCCCTTCTGCTCAGCTCGCTCCTGCAGAGCGATGTCCGCCGCCGCTATCTGCACATCCTCTGGAGCGGCCTAGTGCGCGCAGCGATCGTCTCGCTCCAGATCTGGGCAGCCGTGGCCGTCGTCGGGATCGTGATCGCCACGGTGACGATGACGGGGCTCGGGCCGCATTTCGGCGAGCTGGTGGCACGCGTCGCCGAGAACAGTCTTCTCCTGGCGCTCTTCTTCACCATGCTGGCGTCGATCGTGCTCGGGCTCGGCCTGCCGACCGTCGCCTGCTACCTGCTGCTCGCGGTGCTGGTGGCGCCGGCGGTCGTAAAGCTCGGCGTGCCGCCGATGGCGGCGCATCTCTTCGTCCTTTATTTCGGCGCGATCTCGTCGATCACGCCGCCTGTGGCGATCGCGGCGTTCGCGGCCTCGGGCATCGCGGAGACCGGCGCGATGCGCATCGCCCTTCAGGCGAGCCGTCTGGCGCTGCCCGGCTTCCTGATTCCCTATCTCTTCACGCTTTCTCCGGTCCTGATCGGCGAGGGCAGCGCTGCCGAAGTCGCGGTCGCCGCACTCTCCGGCACCTTAGGGGTCGTCATGCTCGCCGCGGCCACGATCGGCTATCTCGCCGGCCGCCTGCCGGCCCTCGTCCGGCTGATTCTTTTCGCCGGATCGCTCACCCTGCTCTATCCAGGCTGGATGTCGGACGCCGTCGGGTTGGGCATTTTCGTTCTGGTGCTGGCATATCAGCGGCTCGCCATCGCATCCGGGCGCCGTCGCACCACGGCCCCCGGCGAGATTGCCGGCGGCAGTTGAGGAGGCTTCATGGCTGTTCGGCAACCGCTCGAAGGTATCAAGGTTCTCGATCTAAGCCGGGTTCTGGCCGGCCCCTACTGCGCGCAACTGTTGGCCGACATGGGCGCCGACGTGATCAAGGTCGAAGGCCCGGACGGCGACGAGAACCGGCGCTGGGCGCCATTCGCCGCCAATGGTGAGAGCTGCAACTTCATGAGCGTCAACCGCGGCAAGCGGGACGTGGCGCTCGATCTGAAGTCGCCGGGCGGACGCTCGGTTCTTCAGGGCCTGATCGAGCGCGCCGATGTCATCCTGCAGAGCTTTCGCGCCGGCGCCGCCCGTCGCCTCGGGGTCGACTACGAGTCGATCGCGAAAGTGAATCCACGGGCGATCGTCTGCTCGATCTCGGGTTATGGCAGCCGCGGACCGCTCTCCGAGCTGCCCGGCTACGACCTCATGCTTCAGGCGTTCGGCGGAATCATGTCGCTGACCGGAGAGAGAGGGCGAACGCCGGTCCGGTCCGGAGTCTCGTTCCTCGACATCGGCACCGGCATGCTCGCCTATGGCGGCATCGTCACCGCACTTTTGGCGCGCAACGAGGCCGAGCCGCAGGGCCAGCACGTCGAGGTCTCGCTTCTGGAAACCGCCATCACCTTCTTGGGCTACCACGGCGTCGGCTGGCTCAACGCGGGCGTGATGCCGCAGCCGGAAGGCTCGGGCGTCTGGCATCTCGTTCCCTATCAGGCCTTCGCCTGTGCGGACGGCTACCTGCTGGTCGGTGCCACCAATGACGGCGCTTGGCGCAAGCTGTGCGGAGCGATTGGTGAGCCGGGCCTCGCGGATGATCCTCGGTTCGCGACCAACGACGACCGGATCCGCAATCGCGGCGCGCTCATCCAGCTTCTCGAGGACATTCTCCGCGGCGATACCATGTCGGCGTGGACGCAGAAGTTCACGGCCGCCGGTGTGGCCGCGGCACCGCTCCAGAACCTCGAGCAGGTGCTGACGCACCCGCAGGTCCTCGCCAACGATCTCGTCGTGCAGCCGGAAGGTGGCGACGGAGCGGTGCGGCTTCTAGGGCTTCCCATGAAGCTTTCGCGCACTGGCGGGCGTGCGGACCGATTGCCGCCGCGTCTCGGCGAGCATACGCAGTCGGTGCTTCGCGACGAACTCGGCCTGAGCGACGGCGAGATCGAGGCGTTGCGTCGGGAAGGAGCGATAGCCTGAGCCCGGTATGCGCCGCTCAGGCCTTCAGCAACTCGTTGAGCTCCGGCGTGGTCAGGCTCTCGTCGATGTAACCGAACGTGCCTCGGTCCGCGACCTCCCTGGCGGCCGTCAGCAGGCCCGTCATAGCGGCGCGGTAGAGCGAAGTCGCGAGACTGACGCGTCGCACGCCAGCCGCCTCCAGCTCTGACAGCGAGAAGGACCGGCCCTGAATGCCGGCCATGAAGTTGAATGGTCGGGACAAGGCGGTGCAGACCGTCTTCACCGCGTCCAGGTCGGGCAGGCCGGGCGCCATCAGGACGTCTGCGCCAGCGTCCTCGAACGCCTTGAGGCGCCGGATGGTGTCGTCGAGATTGGGATTGCCGCGCAGGAAATTCTCGGCACGAGCGGTGAGGGTGAAGCCGATGTCGAGCGCCTTGGCCGCTTCCGCGGCTGCGGCAACGCGGTCGGCGGCGTGTTCGATGTCGTAGAGCGGACGGTTGGGATTGCCGGTAGCATCCTCGATCGAGCAGCCGACGAGACCCGTCCGCGCGGCGAGCCGCACCGTCTCGGCGACAGTGGCCGGCGCATCGCCGAAGCCGTTTTCGAGGTCGGCGGAGACCGGCAGCGTGACCGCTTCGACGATGGCGCGCGCATGCGCCAGCGCTTCCTCGCGGCTCACCTGACCGTCACGCCTGCCCAGTGTTCCGGCGCACGCGCCGCTTGAGGTTGCGAGCGCCTGGAAGCCGAGGCTCTCCAGAACGCGGGCGGAGCCGGCATCCCAAGGGTTCGGGATCACGAACGCGCCAGGTCCGGCATGGAGGGCGCGGAAACGGCCGGCTTTGGCCTTCTGCTCGGTTGCGGGATCCGCGACCATGACCTCTCTCCTGCTGCAGTCCCCGAGGATTTCGCAAATCGACCACTGCTGTCCAGAGGCCAATCGCCGATGCGGGTCAGGCCTTGTTCGGCTGGGGCTCGATGGCAGCGAGTGGCAGCTCGAGCCGGGCAACCAGGCCGGTCTCCGCGTACTGACGCACGGCCTCGCCCGAGAAGCTGCGGACCACCAGCGCGTCGATGAGTTGCGTGCCGAAGCCTGTGCCCGCGGGTTCGGCGACCGGCGGCCCGCCGCTCTCCGACCAGGAGAGCCGCAGCCTGTCCTCCTGCTTCTCCCACTCGACCTTCACACTGCCGTGGGCATTCGACCAGGCGCCATACTTCGAGGCATTGGTCGCGAGCTCGTTCAGGACGAGCCCCAGGCTCTGCGCCGCGGTCGGGGCGATCGCCATGTCTTCGCCCGACATCTCCAGGCGCTCCGGCTGGCCCTTCATGAAGGGTTTGAGCTGGGCGTCGATCAGCTGCGGCAGCGAAACCGTCTGCCAGTTGCGTCCAACGAGCATGTCGACGGAGCGGGAGAGTGCGACGAAGCGGGAGGTGAGGTCGTCGCGAAGCTGCGGCACGTCTCGGGCCGACGCGGCGGCCAGCCGCACCAGCGAGCTGGCGATCGCCAGCTGGTTCTTGGCGCGGTGTGCCGTCTCGCCGAGCAGAAGACGGAGCTCCTCCTCCTTCGCCGTCCGTTCGCGAGCGGCTTCTTCGAGGATCTGCAGAACATCGTCGATCTCGGCGATGTTCGAGGTGTGCTCCCCGATGGTATTGCCCTGCTCCAGCAACCGCCCGACCCGTGCCGCTCGGGCCGTGCCGGCAACGATGATGCGGCCGATCAGGGCAGCAGCGATCAGTGAGGCGACGATCACCAGCAATGCCGCCACGCTGAACGTCCGCCACCCGGCGGAAACGGGTGCCTGAAGCGTGTCGTAGGTCGCCCAGACGCAGACGCTCCACGGGGCGCCGATCAGTCGTTGGACGACGACGAACTCCGTAGCGTCGGCAGACTGGTGGCCGGCCTGCATGACGCCGTTCGTGCAGCTCTGCGGCGGCGCGGCTTGCGGCTGCTCCGTCGCGCGCAGGGCCAGCTGGCCTTCGTTGTCGAAGACGCCATAGTTCCAGCCCGAGGGAAGGACCGAGGGGTCGATGACGTTCGTGAGCGACTTCGTGCTCCGGGTCAGGATGAGCACCCGGGCCCGGCCATCTCCGCTGGTGGGGCGTGCCATGTTGAACGAGGCGGTATGGCTCAGCCGATCGCGGAAGATGGGAGATATCACCGTCTGCCCGGATTCCAGTGCCCGCCGCGCCGTCATCGGGTCCGGCGTCTGACCCAACGAGGCCCCGTAGGTGGTGCGGGTATCCAGCAGCTGCTCGAGGTTCTCGTCGAGGACGATCAGATAGGTTTCGGTGCCTGCCAGAGCCGTCTTCGCCCGCAGATAGAGGCGGCCGAACTCCTCGTCTTCGATCCAGCCGCTGGAGGCGAAGACCGCCAGCATGGTCGCGAGCGATTGGAATTCCCGGTCGAGGGCGTCCGCCACCTGGTCGGCGGCGGTTAGGCCGCGGTCGAGGGCTTCCGTCCGACGTTCGGCGGCACTCTCCATGAGGAAGCGACCGAACAGCACCAGCATCGGCACCGAGAGAACGAGAATGAGCAGCGAGAGCAGGACGTAGATCGAGATCCGCCGCCGATTACGGCGCTCACCCGCTTCCGCCTTGTGTGTTCTGCTGAACAGCCTCACGCATGCACTTTCGGCTTACGAGAAAGAAAGCGGCGCGCGTCGCCGCTCGCTCCCCGTTTGGTCGCATGCCCGAACGAACTTTGGAAAGACAATATCGAGTTACCGTTACGAAACCGCTCTCGGTCGTCAGGTCTCGCCTTTGTTCGCCGCGCGGTTCGCCATCAGCGTCCGGACCACAGGGTAGAGCAACACGACCACCACCAGAGCGATGATGATCTGCGAGATCGTGTTCTGTACCAGAGCGCGCCAATCGTCACCGGAGATGAGCATGGTCAGGCGAAGGTTGGTCTCGGCCATTCCGCCGAGGATGAGCCCGAGCACCGCGGGCGCCAGCGGAAACTTCAGCTTCTCCATGCAGTACCCGACCAGACCGAAGCACAGCATCATATAGAGATCGAAGATGCTGTTGTTGATGCAGTAGACGCCGACCACGGTCAGACCGATGATCAGCGGCGCCAGCATCACCCGCGGCAGGCGCAGGACCTGAGAGAACAGACGGGTCGCGAGCAGGCCGCCGAACGGGATCAGCAGTATCGACGTCACCAGCATCTGGATCATGAAGCCATAGACGACGTCGGCGTTCTCGCGGAACAGCGCCGGTCCGGGCTGAAGCCCGTGGACGAGCAAGCCGCCGAGGATCACCGCCGAGACCGAACTCCCCGGCACACCCAGCGTCAGCGCCGGAATCATGGCTGCCGCGTTGTCGGCGTTGTTGCCGCACTCCGCCGCGGCGACGCCTTCCGGATTTCCCTGCCCGAACGAATCCGGATCGCGCGATGCCCGCTTCGCCTCGTTGTAGCTGAGGAAGGCAGCGATGTTGCCGCCGGCGCCGGGGAGAATGCCGACGATGATGCCGATTATCGAGGAACGGATCAGCGTCTTCCAGTAGCGCAGGATATCGAGATAGCTGCCGGCGCCGCCGAACTTCAGCTCGGCCGCGCTGATTCCCTTCTTGATCGCCTCTTCTGCCATGATGAACGCCGGCGGGAGCGCGTAGAGGCCCACCAGCAGCACGACGATGTGAAAGCCGCTGGAAAGCTCCAGCGTGTCGAACGTGAACCGCTCGTGGCCGGTGACCTGATCGATGCCGACGGTGCTGAGCACGAGGCCGAAGCAGGCGGCGATCAGCCCTTTGACGGGGTCGCGCCCGAGCAGGACCGAGATCGAGGCGAGACCGAAGACCGCTACCCAGAAATACTCCGCCGGCCCGAAGGCGAGCGTGATCTTGGAGAGCGGCGGCGCCAGGGTCATCAGCGCGATCGCACTCATGATCCCGCCGAAAGCGGAGGAGAAGACAGCTACCTTGAGCGCGAAGCCGGACCGTCCCTGCTGGGACATGACGTAGCCGTCGAAGGTGGTGGCGATCGCCGCGGGCGTGCCGGGAATGCGCAACAGCACGGCCGGGATTGCCCCGCCGTACATGGCGCCGTTGTAGATGCCCGCCATCATGCCGAGCGCCACCAGCGGATCGAGGCCGAAGGTGAGCGGGATCAGCACCGCGATCCCCATCGTCGCGCTCAGTCCTGGTAGGGCGCCGACGAGAATGCCGGCGAGCGTGCCGATGACCATCGCGAGGATGCTCGACCATGCGAACGCGACGGGAAGGGCTTGAAGCAGCGGGTCAAACACCCTCGGTTTCTCCCAGAAGCTCGTTCGGATGCCGCGCGGCGGCTACTGTGCGAAGAACTCGACCGGCAGGGGCCGGCTGAAGATCTCCACGAAAACCAGATAGACGATGGCGATGAAGCCGGCGGTGGAGGCGACGATCACGATCGGATTGCGGAAGCCCAGCAGCAGGGCCAGAGCCGGCAGCATGATCGCACTGCTCGTGAAGAAGCCGATCGTCGAGACGAGGAAGATGTAGACGACGAAGCAGGCGATCGTGATCGCGAGGTTGCGTGCATTGCCGATGAAAGGCTGATCGTCTGCCGTCGTCGCGCCGGCGAAAGTCTTGCCGAACATGATCACCGCGAGCAGACCCATCAGCCCCAGGATCGCGCGCGGAAACATCTGGGCTTCGGCCGGAAAGCCGCCGCTCCACCACCATCCCAGGGCGGCGACGATGAAGATGACGACCGCACCGACGCGGTCCTTCAGGTGATGAGCTTGCAAAAGATCGGCTCCGGTGGAAGTGGGGCGGCCTCCTGAGGGGCCGCCCCACAATTCATCCCTTTTGCAGGAGCCCGGAAGTTACTTCTTCCAGGGATCGGTTTCCCACTGCTGCTTGACCATCGCGTCCTGCTGGTCAATGAACTTGCGGTATTCGGTGCTGTTCATGTAGCGAAGCGGGACGTACTGCTTCTCCGACTGGGCGACGAACTCCGGATCCTTCACCGCCTTCTCGACCGCGGCCGAGAGCTTTTCCACGATGTCGTCCGGGAGGCCGGCCGGAGCACCGAGGCCGCGTGCCGAGCCGTTGACCAGGTCGATGCCCTGCTCGCGGAAGGTGGGGATGTCGGGCGCCATGTCTACGCGCTCGTCGCTCGCGATGGCGAGCACGCGCAGCTGACCTTCCTTCACCCAGTTCATGTACGGGCTGAGGTTGAGACCGACGGATTTGACGTGGCCACCCAGGACGGCCTGGATCGACGGGGCATCGCCCGCGAACGGCACGAGGGTGAGCTGGATGTCGGCCAGACTGTTGAACTGCGACAGGGTGAGGTGATCGTCGGTCCCGACTCCGGCCGTCGCGACCGTCATGCGGCGCGGGTTCTCCTTGGCCCAGTCGATGTAGTCCTGAATCGTCTGGATGTCGCTGTCGGCCTTCACCGCATAGGCGCCGGGGTCATAGACCAGGTTGGCGATATAAGTGAAGCTGTCCTTGGTGTAGCGCGTCTCGCGCTCGTACGGCTTCTGCAAAAAGCTCGGCGAATTGAGGAAGCCGATGGTGTAGCCGTCCGGCTTCGCGCTCGCGAGTTCGGTCGTGCCGACCTCGCCACCCGCTCCCGGCCGGTTGATGACTGCGAACTCCGCTCCCTCGAGATAGCGCTCGATGAACGGCAGAAAGGCGCGTGCGGCGACGTCGGTGCTGCCCCCCGGGGCATACGCGATGATGACGTTGATCGGCCGGTCTTCCGGCCAGGCGGCCTGGGCGGTTCCGGCGAGCGCGGCCAGCGCGATCCCCAGCGCGGCTCCTTTATAGAAGCTCATATATGTATCTCCCGATGCAACAGTGGCGGTAACGAGCAGCAACGCATCCGCAATGTCAAGACGCTCTCCGGACGGTTGCGCATGAACCCACGCTTCGAGCGGGGCGGGTCCTGTGTGACGCAAAAGAATTAATGCGGAGTTTGCCCAAGCTTCCTGCCCGGTGGCCGGTGACGATTACGGAACCGGCAGGTATGGTTTCCCCAAAGCCAACGGAGGGAATGGAAACGATGCCAAAGCTGGATCGTGATGGGGTGCGGCTACACTACGAGGTGAATGGTGACGGGCCCCCGGTCCTGTTGACGCACGGTTACAGCGCCACTTGCCGGATGTGGGACGGGCAGGTGCAAGCTCTCAAGGACCGTTATCGCGTCATCACATGGGATATGCGGGGGCACGGGGAAAGCGATTACCCGGACGATCCGGCCGCGTATTCGGAGGCGGCTACGGTCGAGGACATGTCCGCGATCCTGCGCGCCTGCTCCGTCGACAAGGCGGTGATCGGCGGGTTATCGCTCGGCGGCTACATGTCGCTCGCTTTCAACCTCGTCCATCCGGAGATTGTTCGCGCCCTGATGCTGTTCGACACTGGCCCGGGCTTCAAGAAGAACGAGGCGCGCGCGGCCTGGAACGAGAACGCTCGCGCGCGGGCGGACCGATTGGACCGGGAAGGCCTGGCCGCTCTCGGATCGAGCGACGAGGTGCGGATGAGCAAACATCGCTCCGCCAAAGGCCTCGCGGGGGCCGCTCGAGGCATGTTGAGCCAGGCGGATGCGCGTGTGATCAACTCGCTCGAACATGTCGCGGTGCCGACGCTCGTCCTCGTCGGGTCGGAGGACAAGCCGTTCATCGCGGCGACGGATTACATGGCCCGCAAGATCCCGCAGGCGACGCGGGTCGTAATCGCGGATGCGGGACACGCTTCCAACATCCATCAGCCGGCTGCTTTCAACGAAGCTGTCGGGAGATTTCTCGATCTTCATGGGGTCGGCGGGTAACCCGCCCGCGGCACCCCATCGGGGAGACCCGACGGGGCCGCGCCTACTCGGCGGAGGATCCGGAGCCGGCGCGTCTAACGGTGCTGGCCTGCGGCCCCGTAACACCGACAGTTTCGACGTACTGCACCTTCTCGCCGACCGCGAGATCGTCGAAGTCGGCGTTCAGGACGGCATTGCGGTGGAAATACAGTTGCCTTCCCTCGGCGCTGTCCAGGAAACCGTAATCCTGTTCCGGCCGCAGATCCGTGACCGTTCCGGTGAGCGGCGCGTCGTGCGGCTTCACGTCGCCACGCTGCCGGGCCTTCTTAGACTTCAACTGGCGTTCGGCAGCATCGAACGCGTCGTTGACGATCTGGTTCAGGGTTGGGTCCTCGGTATGATGCGGCCCGCGGTTGACGACGAGCTCGTGCCCCGGCACCGACAGGTCGATCCTCACCCGGAATTCCTTGCCGTTCCGATGCTGCCGGTGAGGAGACTCTACGGCGACGCGGCAGGAGATGATCCTGTCATGG
>Ga0079224_100009389_pt1 | contig 13330 bp, 13 predicted proteins | sample Stecom2015_FD_80414 | JGI IMG/M metagenome (GOLD analysis project Ga0079224, IMG submission 80414) | Agricultural soil microbial communities from Utah to study Nitrogen management - Steer compost 2015 | ecosystem: Environmental > Terrestrial > Soil > Agricultural land | place: USA: Utah... | reverse complement strand
CGAACCGCCATCACCGAACAGCCCCCGGTTTCCCAAAGCGGCACGCCCCATCGCCAGCCGCGCACGAACTCCGGGCCGAATCGCATCGGCAGCGATCTGGCGTAGGAATGGTAGCGGCTGAAATGCCCCTGGATCACGTCGGCCCGCTCGTTCCTGGCCGGCAGCACCATCCCGAACACGGCGCCGACCTCGGCAGCATCGAAGCCCTGAAGGAGCGGATCGAGCCAGCCTGGTTCGGGAATGACACCCTCGCCGAGGAAGACCGCGACCTCGCCGCGGGCGGCGCGAAGCCCGGCCTGGCGCGCGGCCTCGATCGAGCCACCGCGCACATTCACGACGCGGACATCGGCATGGTCTGCGAGCACGGCCGCGGTCTTTGCATCACCATCGTCATGAATCACGATCGCCTCGTGGCCACCGCGGAGATCCGGCCTGATCACCGCAAGGATCGCGCGCAGCACGGAGGGTTTCCAGCCGGCTGCGTGAATGATGATCGAGGCGCTGACCGTGACCGGCCGGGACCGCCGGCTCGCGAGCGCGTCCCCGAGCCGCGAGAACAGCTCGTCCCCACTCCCGCAGCGCGGCGTGCGTCCGGTCCTTGCCGAAAGTTCCGGGATGGTGAGATCGTTCCGTCCGAGATCGACAAGCCACGCGGCAGCCGGCCCCGCCGCGCGGGCTGCCATCTCGCCAAGCTCTTCCCGGCTCAGGGGAAGATCGGAAGGCGTCACGACGAACTGGCCGAGAACGGCACCCTGGTAGCGCAGGTTCACGAGGCAGGAGCGGTCGCCAGCGAGGGCGAAATCCTGGAGAGGCTCCCCGAGATCGGCATCGAGCGTGGTCCACAGATCGCTCACGTTTCCACCCTTCTCTCGCACGAAGCGATCGGGAGACCCTGCCCGATCACGCTCTGCCGGCGCAGGGCGATCCGCTTCTGGCTGCGCTCGTATTCACCGAAATAGCCGATGATGCCGCCCAGGATCTCCGCGAGCACGAGGCGCGGCGGCGAGACGTCGCGCCCGGCCAGGGCCTTCACGAGGCGAATCGCATGTCTGCGCAGCCACCAGCGCATGAAACGGTGCTGCGATGGCCGTGTCTCGGGTGCGCAGCGGATGGACTTGCGCATGAGCGCCGCCACGCTCAGACCCCAGGAGTAGTACTGCTTGCGCAGGCCCGGCATGTCCCGGCGATGCTCGTGGAAGACAAGCAGGCCGGGCAGGTAGACGAGAGGCCTGCCCGAACGCACCACACGGTAGAACATGTCGATATCGCCACCGCCCGGCAGCGGGGCTCCGGTGTCGAGCGCCTCGTCGAATCCGCCGAGTTCCCGCAACAGCGACGTGGAATGGACCATGCAGGCGCCCGTGCCGAACCGCCCGGCATTCGAGGGGTAGATCCGGTCATTCCACCGTTCCCGGGAGAAGCGTTCCCAGTCGAAGCCCTTGCCGAAGCCGCCGGCATATTCGAACCGCAGTTGCGCCTCCGTCTCCAGCATCAGCGGCAGGATGGGACCGGTGAACCCGCCCGCATCGGGCGAGGCCACCACACCCTCGGCGAGACGGTCGAGCCAGAACCGGTCAACCACGGCATCATCATCGACGAAGGCGAGCCATTCCCGCGTCGTCGAGGCAAGCGCACGGTTCCGGCCGAAATTCAGCCCGGGAACCGGCTCGCACACGTACCGGACGCCGGCAAATTCCGCGGCGGCGACGCGGGTGGAATCATCGGGCGGGGCATTGTCGACGACGAGGATGTCGATTTCCGGCCCGAGATGACGCCGTTCGTCCCGCAGGGCGACGAGGGGCGCGAGGCAGCGCCGCAGCAGGTCGGCCCGGTTGCGGGTGCAGACAGCCACCGTGAGCGAAGGCGTCGGCTGTCGCTCCGGCTCTCCGAGAAGGGCCTCGCGGAGCGAGTGACGCGCGGCAGCCTCGGCCGCGACGCCACGGATCAGGCGATCGAGCTCGTCCACCGGCAGTTCCGCGCCATGTTCCGCGCGCGAGATCCACAGGCGCGCGAGCGGGCGCCCCTTCCGTCGGACAAGGACATGCGCCCCGCCTTCACCCTCCCGAAGCGCGAGCGGCCGGAGGGGTTCGGTCAACTCGATCTCGCGCATCGCGTAAGGCGCGACCATCTTCCCGGAATGCCACATGCTGAAATCCATGGTCGATCACTGTCCGCCGGAACCGGCACCGTCGGCATAGAGGGTGGCATAGAGCCCCTCCTGCCTCATGAGCTCCTGCGGACGGCCGGACTGGACCACCCGCCCATTGTTCAGGACGATGACGCTATCCGCGCTTTCGATGGTCTCGCGGCGATGGGCGATGACGATGACGGCGCGCGTTGCCCGCGCATCCTCGATCGCCGCCCGCAGCGCGCGTTCGGTCGGACGATCGAGCGCATTGGTCGCCTCGTCGAGAATGAGAACGTCCGGCCGGCGCAGCAGTGACCGCGCGAGCGCGATCCGCTGGCGCTGGCCCTGCGACAGGCGCACGCCATGGTCGCCGATGACGGTGTCATACCCCTGAGGCAGCGCCTCGATGAACTCGTCGGCCTGAGCGATGCGGGCGGCTTCGCGAATGGCGTCGAAATCGGCCGCGAGATCACCGTAGCCGATATTCTCGCGCACGCTCGCATTGAAGAGAAACGCGTTCTGCTCGACGAAGGCGATGCGCCGGTGCCAGCTTTCCGGTTCGATGCTCTGGAGCAGCTTCCCGTCGATGAGGATCGTGCCCCGTTCGGGGTCGAGAAAGCGCAGCAGCAGTGCCACCAGGGTGGACTTGCCGGCACCCGAACGCCCGGCGATCGCCGTCATCTCGCCGAAGCGGAAGCTGCAGGATACGTCGTGAAGCGAAGGCTTCTCGGCATTCGGGTAACGCGCGGAGACATTCCTCAGCTCGAGTCCGCTCCGCAATCCGCCGAAGGTGCTGACCGCCCGGCGATCCGGGCCGGCATCCCGGCCGGCTTGCAGCGCATCCTCGATGGCGGCGACCGACGCCTCGAGACTGCGAAGCTTCGTCCGCGCTCCGAGGATGGCCGAGACCCGGGGCTGCATCCGGTAGGCAATGGCGAGAAAGCCGACCAGCGTCGCGAGGGAGCCGCCACCGACAACCGCGAGGCCGACGATGGCGGCGACCATGCCGACCGTCATCATCTGCGTCAGCGGACCGACCAGGCCCGAGAGGATGTTGAGCCGGGCATAGACGCGCGCGACGCGCGCCGAGCGGTCGGCGAAACGCGCGCGCTCGTGCGATTCCAGGCCGAAGCCGCGAATGACGCGCAGACCGCCGAGCGCGTCCCAGAGATAGGCCATGAAGGCCTCGTTCGCGGATACCGCGGAAGCGCCGATCCCGCGGACCGCCCGCGTCGCGAGATGCACGAGCAGGGCCATGATCCCCGTCATGATGACGAGAACGGCCGTGTAATAGGGCGACAGCATCAGGAGGAAGGCGAAAAGCACGGTGCAGGTAATGATCTGCACTCCCGCCGCGATGACCACGAACAGCGCGTCGCATATCCGCCAGGTCTCGCCGGCAACATTGTTCACGAACTGCCCCGCGGGCAGGCCCTCGATCTCGGAGAGCGGCCGGCGCAGGGCGGTTTCGAACACCTTCACCCGCAGGCCATGGGCGAAACGCATCGCCAGAACGTTCGAGACCACGAGGTTGAGATAGCTGACGATGATGCCGAGGAAGAAGAACCCGACGACAAACGCGACGATCATCACCGCGCTCAGGTCGACATGCCCCTGAAGCCAGACGAGCACCGGCCCGATGACCGGGATGCCGGTATCGATCGTTCCGTCGAGCATGATCCGCGCAAGGGGGATCAGGAAGGACAGCCCCATCCCCTCGAAGACCGCGGCGGCCAGCCCCAGCGTTCCCACGACTGCCACCAGTCGACGCTCGGGCCCGGCAAGGCGAAGGATACGTCGCGCTGTCGTGCTCTCGATCACGTCAGATGGCATCCTGCTCCCCGTAGAAGGCCCGGACCCCTGCCCGCCACTCGGACTGGTATATCCTTGCCCGGCTTTTACGCGCGCCGCGCCAGCAGCAAAAGAACGGGATCGTTTCATAGTAAACAACCTCGATTGTGGGAGAGCCCGACGCTGTTGTTAATGAACTTAACGAAATTCGGTTTTCGTTTCCACCTTCATGGCCCATTCAGGACTTGACCGGATCAGCAGGCAGCCCGGTCATTGCCGGGTCTGCCTCAGTTGCAGGAACAGGGCTTGTAATGAGTGTCGACGGACTGGTGTCAGTGGTGCTTCCCGCACATAACGCCGAGCGCACCGTTGCGGCGACCCTCGCCAGCATCCGGGCGCAGACCTACCGCGACCTCGAGATCATCGTCGTCGACGACGGCTCGACCGATGCCACCGCTGCGATCGTCCGCAGGGAAGCCGGGAAGGATGAGCGCATCCGCCTGATCTCGACCCGGAACGGCGGCGTGGCGCGGGCGCGCAACATCGGCATTGCGGCAAGCCGCGGCGCCTATGTTGCGCCCATCGACGCCGACGACCTCTGGCACCCCGAGAAGATCACGCGGCAAGTTGTTGCCATCGAGGCGGGCGGACCCGAAATGGCGTTCGTCTACACCTTCTACCGCCGGATCGACGAGGCCGATCGCCTTCTCTACAGCGCCGACCCGTGGGATTTCTCCGGGCATGTCTTCCTGCGGATGCTGCTTCTCAATTTCATCGGCAACGGCAGCTCGCTGCTGATCCGGCGCGCGCCGCTCGAGGAAGTCGGGGGCTACGAGCCCGAGCTGCACCGGCAAGGTGCCCAGGGTTGTGAGGATTACCTCATCCAGCTCCTGCTTGCCTCGCGATGGAAGGTGGGCGTCGTACCCGAATATCTCACCGGTTACCGGCTCACGCCGGGAGCGATGTCGGAGGATCAGGTGCGGATGGAGCGCTCGAATCTGCTCCTGCTCGAACAGATCCGGATGCGCTTTCCCGACATCCCTGCCGATGTGATGGCGGTAGCGGAGGCATCGGTGCGCGCCCGGCTCGCCGTCGTTCATGCTACCTGCCAGTACCGGTTCGCGAGGAGTGCGATCGAGTTCGGCAAGGCCCTCCGCCTCTCGCCGCACGTCGCGCTGCTCATTGCCGGCCTTGGGATCCGGGGCAAGGCCGCCCGCCTCGCCCGGAAGGCGTTCGGTTGGCCCCCCGCGGCGCAAGGGGAGCCCCGGACCGGATTCCTTGATCTGCCGCCGGACCGGCCGGGGCCGAGACCCGCGACTCATCCGCTCATGCGATGGCTCGAGGCCGTCAGCGGACGCGAACGCGCGCTCAGCGGGATGAAACCCGTCCGCACGCCCGACGCCGCGCACCCGGCTCCTGCCCCGGCGATGGTTCGTCCGGATGCCGCACCGGCTGGCCGCGAACCGGATACGCCCGCAGCGCAGGTCTGCTGACGGGTCACGGAAAGCCGGTGCGTCGGAACAAGTCATTGGTCCGGCCGGACGATCCGCCAGAGCCACCGCTGCCGCCCGGCATCTTTCCGGACCGATCCAGTTCATTTACTGTTCCAGCTGCGGAAGTCGCTGTGGGCAGTCATGTGCAACCTCTATTCCCTGACGAAAGGCCAGGACGCCATACGGCGCGCCTTCGACGGCGTGCTGGATGACGTCATCGAGGACCAGACGGGCAACCTTCCTGCGCAGCCCGGCATCTATCCGGACTATCCGGCCCCGATCCTGCGGCCCGGGCCTGAGGGCGGATGGGAGCTTGCCATGGCGCGATGGGGCATGCCCACGCCACCGAGATTCCTCGAAGGCAAGCGCCGGGATCCCGGCGTCACCAACATCCGCAACGTGGGTTCACCACATTGGCGGCGATGGCTGGGGGTGGAGCACCGCTGCCTCGTTCCCTTCACCAGTTTTTCCGAGATCGATGGCCGTCCCGGGGCACCGCGCAACCATCCTGTCTGGTTCGCGCTCGGTCGTGACCGGCCGCTCGGTTTCTTTGCCGGCCTTCGCACCCGGTGGACGTCGGTGCGCAAGGTGAAGGAAGGCGAGGTCACGGCGGAACTCTTCGCGTTCCTCACCTGCCCGCCGAACCGCGAGGTGGGCGCCGTGCATCCCAAGGCCATGCCCGTGATCCTGACCACGCCGGAGGAATGGCGACAATGGCTCACTGCCCCTTCGCAAGAGGCGCTGGCCCTGCAACGGCCGCTGGCCGATGGGTCGCTGGAGATCGTGCTGGAGGGAGCGCGAGAAGACCGAGGGTGAGACGGACCGGGGCGGGCAAGGTCGCCCCCCGCCCCGCTTCCCGCGTCTCGAAAGGAAGGAAGCGGGAGGCGCAGTTCGCCGAGGCCAAGCCTGTGCCTGAGTCCGGGCAGGGAACCGATCCGCCCGAAGCCGCAGCGCCCCGGACAGGGACAGGAGCGCTGCGAGAGCTGCAAGATCGTCCCTGCGGGACCGCTGGTATGCCGTCTCCGCCCGCGGCGGGCGGTTTCAGGGCGTGATCGCGACCTTCAGCACGCCATCGCGCTGATTGGCGAAGAGGTCGTAGGCCTCCTCGATCTCGTCGAGCCGGTAGCGGTGCGTCACCATGTTCGTGAGATCGACCCGGCCGGACGAGATCACCTCCATCAGGCGGCGCATGCGCTCCTTGCCGCCCGGGCAGAGCGTCGTCACGATCGTATGGTCGCCAAGCCCGGCGGCAAAGGCCGACACCGGGATCGCGAGATCGTCCGCGTAGACCCCGAGGCTCGAGAGCGTGCCCCCGGGCCGGAGCACGGCGAGGGCGGAACCGAACGTCTGCTGCGTGCCGAGTGCCTCGATCGCGACATCGACGCCGCGTCCGTCGGTGATCCGCATGGTCTCCTCGACCGGATCGACCGCCCTGAAGTCCACCGTATGCGTCGCGCCGAGCGTGCGGGCCATGGCGAGCCGCTCGGGTACCGTATCGACGCCGATGATCGTGGTCGCGCCCATCAGCCTCGCGCCCGCGACGGCGCAGAGGCCGATCGGCCCGAGCGCGAACACCACGACCGCATCGCCGATCTTCACGTTGCCCCGCTCGGCCCCCGAGAACCCGGTCGACATGATGTCCGGGCACATCAGCACCTGCTCGTCGGTCAGGCCGTCAGGCACGGGCGAGAGATTCACCATCGCGTCCGGCACACGCAGGAATTCCGCCTGCGAGCCGTCGATCGTGTTGCCGAAGCGCCAGCCTCCCGCGGCCTTGAAGCCGTGTTTCGTGTCCGGCCCATCCTGCGCAAGGACACCGCAGAGACACGCATTGCTGTGACCGGACGGGGTGATTGCGCCAGCGATGACGCGCTGGCCCTCATGGAAGCCCTTCACCTCGGAGCCGAGCTTCTCGATCACCCCGACCGGCTCGTGGCCGATGGTCAGGCCATGCTCCACCGGGTACTCGCCCTTCAGGATATGCACATCGGTGCCGCAGATCGTGGTCGTCGTGATGCGGATGAGGGCGTCGAGGGGACCGATTTCGGGCACCGGCTTCTCGTCGAGCACGATGCGGCCCTTCTCGACGAAGATCGCGGCCTTCATCTTCTGCGTCATGATCGGCATCTCCATCCTGCCCGAGCAGGGCGGGAACCGCGAGGGGTTGAACCCGGCTCCCTCCCCCTGGGCGAGAATACTATCAGCGGCCCGACGATTGAAGGCGCTGGAGAGCCTGCAATCTTGACGGCGGGTGTGGTGCACCGCATCCTGCGCAGCCTGCCGGACGATCTTCCGATCGTGCGCGCCCGGGCCGCGGCGTGCGTTGCACCCATCCAGTCCGCCCGCGCCCCGCGCCCTCCGTCGGCGGCATCAGCATGCTTGAGGAAATCTTGATCGAGATCGACGGCTTCTTTTCGTTTACCATTGCCATCCTGCTTCTTCTGTCCGGCAAGATCCTCACCCTCAACTGCGAGATACTGCGGCGTTACGCGGTGCCCGAGCCGGTGATCGGCGGACTTGCCTGCGCCGTCTTCGTCGGTCTGGTCCATTTCATCTTCGGCCGCGAGATCCGCTTCTCGCTTGATGCACGGGATTTCCTCCTGCTCGTCTTCTTCGCCGGGATCGGGCTCAAGTCCGACATACGCACGCTCCTGTCCGGCGGGCGGCCACTCGCGATCCTTCTCGCCCTCGCCGGCGGCTTCCTTGTCCTGCAGAATCTGGCCGGCATGGGGATGGCCTCCCTGTTCGGGCTCGATCCCCGGGCCGGGCTGATGACGGGCTCGATCTCGCTGACGGGCGGTGTCGGCACGACCCTCGCCTGGACGCCATATTTCGTCGACACGCTGGGGATCGCCAACGCGCTGGAACTCGGGGTTGCCTCCAACACGGTCGGCATGATCGCGGCCTGCGTGATCGGTGGCCCGATCGCGGCCTTCCTCATCCGTCGCCACCGGATCGAAACCTCGGGCGACAGGCGGCTCGACATCGGAGCAACGCATGAGGAGCCCACGCCCAGACTGGATTATTTCAGTGTCCTCTGGGCAATGCTGTCGCTCAACATCGTCATCATGCTCGGGCTGGTCCTTGACCGCGTCATCGCGATGACCGGGTTCACGTTGCCGACCTTCGTGAGCTGCCTGATGGCGGGCATCCTCATTCGCAATGTCACGCCGGCGGGCCTCGGCATCTCCCTTCGCCGCCACTGGCCCGGCATCCGGCAGGGCCTGAGCCTGATCGGGGACATCGCGCTCGGCCTGTTCCTCACCATGGCGCTGATGGGGCTGCAGATCTGGGCACTTGACGGCCTTCTCGCCTTCATCCTCACCGTGCTCGTCCTGCAGATCCTGCTTGCGGTCATCTACACGGTGGCGGTGGTCTTCCGGGCGATGGGGGCGACTACGAGGCCACCGTGATCGCCGCAAGTTTCGGTGGCATCGCCCTTGGCTCGACCGCGACGGCAATTGCCAACATGACGGCTGTCGCCCAGCAGCATGGAGCGGCCCACAAGGCCTTCGTCATCGTCCCGCTGGTCGGAGGCTTCTTCATCGACTTCGCCAACGCGATGGTCGTCTCGGCCATGGTCGGCTGAGTTCCTGCCTCCTCGCGCGCAGGAACGGGCACATCGCCATCAGAAGGCGCAGCGTCCCGCTGATGCCTGCCCCTGATCCATCAGTTCAGCAACCAGATCGAACCGTTCAGCAGCGACGCGAAGGCAACCCACACGGCGTAGGGCATGAACAGCCACGCGGCCACACGGTCGGGCCGCCACACCGTGACGATGAAACCGATGATCGCGGCGAGCAACAGCAGGATCACGACGAATGCCAGCCCGATCTGATGGGCGGTGAAGAACACGGGAGTCCACAGGAAGTTCAGCACCATCTGCGCCCACCACAGCCTCATCGGCCAGCCGGTGCGATCGCGCTCCCAGAGCCGCCAGCCGGCAATGGCGATCAGGACGTAAAGGACCGTCCACACCGGCGCGAACACCCAGGCCGGCGGATTGAAGGCCGGCCTGGTGAGGCCGGCATACCATTCGCCCGGCGCGGTCAGGTAGCCGAGCGCAAGACCACCGCCAAGCACCAGCGCCAGGAACAGGATCAGCGAGGAGATGCGATTCATGACAGGGGGTTTCGCTACTCGAGGGATTTGAGCCAGGCGATCAGGTTCTCGATCTCCTCCGGCTCGAAGCGGAATTGCGGCATCTCGGAATGGCCGGTCATGATGCCCTCGGCGAGGGCTTCTTCGAGACTTTCGACCGGATAGAGCTTGTGGAGGTCGCGAAATGGCGGCGCCAGTGGCAGCGGGCTCGGCCCGCTGGCGTCGATCGAGTGACACCGGGCGCAATGCGTCCGGGCGATGGCGAGGCCCTGCTGGATGCTGCCCTGGGCCGGCTGCGCCGCGCCGGGCACGCAGACGACGAGAAGGAGAATGGCCGCCCGGCCGGTATGGAACGTCTTCATTGCTTGCCTTGCCTGCTCCCCTGCCCCGCTCCTGTTCAGCATGACGCGCGGCGCTCCGCAATGACCAGAGCGCGCCGGAGCCACTTCACGAATGTCATGCGAAGCACCTGACGGCCCGGACTTCCGCCTGGGCGATCGCGGCAGGTCCCCTGAAGCCGACATGTGCAGGGTGCGGGAAGTTGCGGCAATGATCGGCAGGAAACGGACAGATGACGGATGGTTGTGCCATCTCCACATGGGCATGGTTGTCGGTATCGGCGGCGGGCATGGTGATGTCTGTTCCGCCAGGCATCTGGACACGGGCGGGGCAAGCGTCATCTGAGTTGGGAGCCTGTCCCGCCGCCCCGCCGCGGAGAAGGAACGGAGGACGTCCTGCCGATGACCCATGCCCGATCGAACCGCGAAGCCGCATCCGGGGACCAGTCAGCATCCTGGATCGCGTCACGGACGATATTCAGGGCCCGCAACCTCCACCGGCCCGCCCGCCGAGCCGATTTCGTCAGCCATCTCGTGCGGCTTCGCGATGATGGCGTGCGGGTGGAACACGCCGTCGAGGCGGGAATTGCCACGCTCAGGACGGAGCTCCTTGCCGAGGTGCTCGATGTCTTTGCCACCGGGATGCGGGAAGCACATCTCACCGACGAGCCGGAGGTGGAGCGGATGGATGATCCGCTCGCGGCGGCGATTCTCCTGGCACGATCCGGTCTCGGCATCGACCGCGTGCTCGGGCCTTTTGCCCGCCTTTCGCTCACCGAGCCCGAGGGAAGGCTTATGGATGTTCTCGTTCTCCGCGAGGCGGAGGGGAGCCTGACGATGCATGCGGGGGACTTCCGGCCCTACCTGCCCGGCGCTGCGCCGCGCCCGTTCAGGACGTGGATCGCATCGCGGCCTGACGAGGTGCTCGACAGCATTCTCCACTTCGCGCTCACCTGGCCCGACTATCCCCTTGCCGAGGCAGCGCTCGCCGTCGGAGCCACCGCCCGCAGCTGGTCGAGGGACATGGTGCAGGCAGTGCGCGAGCGACCCGCCCATCACGGCGCCATCGAGGCACGCCGCACATACGAAGCGGCGCAGGGCAAGGGCGCCGCGGAAGCGCTGGTCGAGCTTGCGCTCGGGACGACGGAGGAGGCGGGAAGAATCGCCGCTCGGCAGCGTTATCCCGATATCGACCTGCTGCTCGGGCCTGCTTCCGGCACGGGGCGTGCCGCCGGCGGGGATCAGGGCTGAACTGGAGCCGGGCAATTGCTGCGGCTGACCCGGGAAGCGGCATGCCTGTTCCGGCCACCCAACCAGTTGCTCCGGAGAAATCCGGCCCGGACCGCCGGCATATCTGCCTGGCTGCCCGTATTGTCGTGGTCAGGTGATACTCGGGCAGGAAAAGCGGCACCGGTTCCCGAGCCATGGCGAGGTCGACATCCCGGGATTAGATTGACGAGCACCCGGCATGCCGCCGGGAACTTGCACCACCCTTCCCCGCTCCCGCATCAGCAAGGGGCAGAACCATGAAGAAGGTCCGGAAGCTCTATGCCAGTCCGAATGGCGATCGCTGGTATCTCGTGTTCGAACCGCCGGCCGAGGTCTTCGTCCGGCATGAAGCGAATGCGGCGTCGGGAGGCGCGGTCACGCATCTCGAGATCGCGGAGTTCCTGAGCATCGGCCGCGGCCCGGAGCAGCAGGAGCTGTTGCGGCTGATCGGAACCATCGTCTCGGACCACACGGGTCAACCCTAGGCCATTTCGGCAAGAATCGCCGCCACCACCGCAGCCGGATCGGCCGCCTGCAGGATCGGACGTGCCACCACGACATGATCGGCCCCGGCAGCGATCGCCTGCCTTGGCGTTGCCACCCGCTTCTGGTCATGGCTCGCGGTCCCCGCGGGCCGCACCCCCGGGGTGACGATGAGCCGTCCCTCCGCCTCCGGAAGCGCGCGTATCGCCGCCGCTTCCTGCGCACTCGCGATCACCCCGTCCGCACCGGCCTCGAAGGCCCGCCGCGCCCGCTCGACCACGAGATCCTCGACCTTTCCTTCCCGGATCAGCGCCGCGTCGAGATCGCTCCGGTCGAGCGACGTGAGGACCGTCACCGCGAGAATCCGCGTCGGCGCCCTGCCCCGTCCGGCCACGGCTGCCCGCACCACATGCGGATCGCCATGGACGGTAAGGAAATCGAGGTCGAACTGCGCAAGTCCTCGCGTCGCCGCCTCCACCGTCGCCGGGATGTCGAAGAGCTTCATGTCGAGGAAGACCCTGAGGCCGCGATCCTTGAGTTCGTTCGCGAGCGCAAGGCCGCCGGTGGTCAGCATGCCTAGACCGATCTTGTAGAAGGTCACTTCCGGCAGCCGCTCGACCATCTCGAGCGCGGCAGGAGCATGCGGCAGGTCGAGGCCGACGATGAGGCGGTCGGCGGGAGAGGTGATGGCCATGGCATGCTCCGGCTGTTTTTGGGGGCGTTATCTTGCGGTTGCAGAGGTGCCATCCCATGTCAATCGGCGAAGGGCCGTGCCGCACGGGCGGTCCTCAGGTCGAGGTCGCGAGGGGCGAGCCAAGGGCGCCCCGCGGGATGCTGAGGAGAGAAAGATGAATTTCGAGAAATTCTCGGAACGCGCAAGAGGCTTCGTACAGGCAGCCCAGACCATCGCGCTCCGCGAGGATCACCAGCGGGTGCTCCCCGATCACCTGCTGAAGGCACTTCTGGACGACAGTGAGGGCTTTGCGTCCAATCTCATCCGCGCCGCTGGTGGCGATCCCGCACTCGCCAAGGCTGCCGTGGAGGCCAATCTCGCGAAGGAAGCGAAGGTCACCGGCGGGGCCGCGCAGCTCTACCTCGACACCCAGACCGCGAAGGTGCTGGCCGAGGCCGAGAAGCTGGCCGAACAGGCGAAGGATTCCTTCGTCACCGTCGAGCGGCTCCTGACCGCTCTCGCCGTCGTCCGCTCGGGCGCGAACGATGCGCTGAAGTCGGCGGGGGTCACGGCGCAGTCCCTGAATCAGGCCATCAACGACATGCGCAAGGGCCGCACCGCCGATACCGCCTCGGCCGAGGAAGGCTACGACGCGCTCAAGAAATATGCCCGCGACCTGACGGAAGCCGCGCGAGAGGGCAAGATCGACCCGATCATCGGCCGCGACGACGAGATCCGCCGCACGATGCAGGTGCTCTCGCGCCGGACCAAGAACAACCCGGTGCTCATCGGTGATCCCGGCGTCGGCAAGACCGCGATCGCGGAAGGCCTCGCGCTCCGGATCGTCAACGGCGACGTGCCCGAATCACTGCAGAACAAGCGGCTTCTCGCCCTCGACATGGGCGCGCTGATCGCCGGCGCGAAATATCGCGGCGAATTCGAGGAAAGGCTGAAGGCCGTCCTGAGCGAGGTGCAGGCCGCCGCGGGCGAGGTCATCCTCTTCATCGACGAGATGCACACCCTCGTCGGAGCCGGGAAGGCGGAAGGCGCGATG
>Ga0079224_100009388_pt1 | contig 13332 bp, 11 predicted proteins | sample Stecom2015_FD_80414 | JGI IMG/M metagenome (GOLD analysis project Ga0079224, IMG submission 80414) | Agricultural soil microbial communities from Utah to study Nitrogen management - Steer compost 2015 | ecosystem: Environmental > Terrestrial > Soil > Agricultural land | place: USA: Utah... | reverse complement strand
TTGTGTATTCAATTAAAAAGGGTCCATAAACACAACCTAATCCGTAATAGATAGCATTCCGAAAAATACTATTTACGCCCCATCCTATACCAAGAAAATTAAAATAGGAGTACAAATTGAGCAATAGACATCCTATTAAAAGAATCTTGTGGTACCTTCTAAATAAATTAAAAACCAGAAAATTAATAACCAGAGCGTATAAATACCATAAACTGGTGTTTGCAGAACCTACATTAGTTACTAGAGTCTTGATATTGTCCGAATAGACTACGTTAGAATCAGGTTGATGGTAGATTGGATTTCCAAACATGTGATTTGAGAATCTAATTGCGATGGACTGGATAATTAGCCAAACGAAAAGAGTCCACAATATCGAGCCTATTCGTTTGTCAAAACATTCTTTCAATGGTACATTATTTACATACCTATATACCAAGAAGCCGGAAATAAAAAAAAATACGGGCATTCTAAATGGCGCTACAATTATGTTAAAATTCAACCAAAAATTTGAAATCTGACTTATATATGCATCGCCAATATTAACCAAATATGGATAAAATGTATTAACTGAATGGTAAAAAACAACCATTAAGATTGCTGTCCCCTTTATGCGGTTGATCCATAGGTATCTTATAGTATCCATTTAAATTTTATTTTTTTTTTCAAAACTCTTTAGAGTTTTTGTTAGCCCCTTTTTAGAAGATAATGGCAATTTATCAATATTTAATGCTTTTTTTATCTTATGGTTTGAAACGATATACGACTCTGTCAATTTTTTCAGTCGCTCCGAGTTCAAGGGCAGCGGCAATACGTCGCCGATCTTCACTACGCCTTTAATCAGCCCTGCCGGGATTTGCCAAAGCTTTTGCTTCTTTCCTAATGTCTCTCCGATCAACGCGACCAATTCATTCGTAGACAGGGCCTCATCGTCGGCAAAGTTGTACACGCCAGAAGCCGTGCCCGGTTGTGCGAGCATCTGTTCGATCATGTAGCTGAGGTTATCTATACTCAGGAAAGAGCGTTGATTATGGAATGCAGCCAAGGGCCAGGGAATTCCTTTTTCCACAACTTTATAGAGGAGGTTTAAGTTTCCCTTATTGCCCGGGCCGTGGATCATGCAAGGACGGACGATAAACAGTCGCTTACCTTGCGGTACTGTCTGTGCCAGTAAGTACTCCTCTGCTTCCAGTTTGGATTTGCCGTATGGCGTGTACGGCTTCCCTTCCACATCCTCTTCCAACACTCCCTCCACCGTATCGGCTACGGCCTTGACGGAACTGAAATAAAAGAAATCGCGGATAGTTGTTGCCAAGAATGCATCAAATAGTGCTATCGTGAGGTCACGATTGACCTTATAATATTCCTGATCAACTGAGGTGCTAGCGGTGTCGTGCGCCTTTCCGGCAAGGTGGATGATAGCAGTAGCATCATCTTCTATGTGGTTCTGCCAATTTTCGTTCCGCAAGGAGAGATTCTTTATTTCATATTGCCGCTCGTTGAGGTACTGATGCAAGTTTTGCCCCACAAAGCCGGAGGCACCGGTGATGATAATTTTCATTAGATCAACTTTTAAAAATTCTTACAAATATATAATTGGATATAAAATACAAACTTTTAAAAAAGCTATGACCCTCTATATGTCGATAAATATGCCAATGAAACTTTACTAATTTAAATTTGTTACTCGAAACGGAATTCTCTCTAATACGATAATGTGCTAAAATATGCGGAACGCAGTAGGCATATTCTATCTTCTTTAGGAGCTTTAGCCATAACGTATAGTCTTGTCTTTTTGCAATATTTTCCATGTAAACCTTGCCAAAGTACTTCACACTGTAGACAGCCGTAAGGCAACCTATTTTATTTGACTTCATCGTTGATAAATAGTTAACTCTATCAGAAAGTTGGTCTACATTCTTTAAAAAGTTCCCCTCCTCTGAAATTTGGTCATAATATGTAAACGTAAATGGATGATTCCCTTTGGCCATAAAACTAATTTGCTTTTCCAATTTGTCATTTGTCCAAAGATCATCACTATCTAAAAACGCAATATATTCTCCTTTTGCCTCCCGTATAGCAGTATTTCTTGTCAGTGCGGGCCCTTGGTTTTGCTCATTACGTACGAATCTGACCCTTGAATCGTTTTTGACATACTCCATCACTATTTCGGGGCCCCTATCGGTAGAGCAGTCATCTACAATGATCATTTCCCAATATGAATAAGTCTGTTTCAATACTGACTCTATGGTCTCCGCTACAAAATTTTCGCCATTGTGGAGAGGTGTAACGATTGACACTAACCCATCTTGACAACTTGGATACTGTTTCATATACTTCCTATAACGCCTTTAGTGTGCCAATAACATCTTCGAACTGCGTCTCTATACTATGGGTGTCCTTATATGTGCTAGCAAGTAAAGACACTTTGTAATCATCATACCCGTCTAAAAGCTTCTTAAACCCGTCATGCATCAAAACTTCTGATGATCCATCATCAGCTAATACGACACCAGCATTTTGTGCTTTCACGATATTTCTCATAGTAGGATTAGAACCGACAATGATCGGAATATGTCTATTTACTAATTGATATAATCTGTTAGGCTCACAATACAAATTATTTGGAGAAGTTGCGTTATATAGTACTACTGAAAAATGCGCACTATCGATATACTTGATAATTTCTTCTTGACTAACGTAATCGTTATAAACTCTACCGGCATCTTTGAGGTGTTCGATATCTTTTTTAAACTCAGCATCGATTTTACCTATAATAATAAGCTTAAATTCCGAAATATAATGCTTGCTGTAAACAGAAAAAAAGGACCTGAAATTACGTGCATTATTGGTTACCCCTAACCATAGAATATACCGTTCACCATTAAGCCATGTTAAGACATTTTGAGGTAATTCTTGAATTGGTGCCAAGTTAAATGATTTTTCGGGAAAGTTATTCAATATTGTGAAATTCTTCTCACGATGGTTGAACTTCTCTCTCATAAATTCTCTACGCTCTACGTTGGTATATACTAAGCAGTCAACGGTTGATAATATCTTACTCATAACTCTTCTAGCCAACGGTAACCTATAGGTAATTGTATGAGGAAGCTCGTGTAAATCCCAGATCACCTTCGCGTTTCGGTGCTTTCTAGTTAGGTACGCCGCTAAATTAAGATATTGCTGTACATCATGAAAAATAATGATGTCATACGGGCTCTTGCAACATTTAATGAAGTGTCGAAACTTCATGTAATACTCCGGAATTTTCACGAGATATCCCTTTCTCTTGGGAAAAAGTCTTCTGCTAGACAAATGGGTTCTAGTAACATGAGCTCCGTAACTATTACTTGAGCCCTGTTCATTATCATCTTGCAAAATAAAGACATCTGAAGCGTAACCAGACTGGTTTAGAAAACTAATCCATTTTTGAAGCCTCCCATCATTGGCTATAGACACTGTCTTTATTACATGCAATACTTTTCCACTCATTAGAAGTCGTTTATTCAATATTATTGTTTCTTATAATTAGTTTTCCCTTCGCATTCTTCTGAATAACGAATTTTGACACATCAGAAGTGGATTTTTTTGCATAGCTTTTTAAACTTTTGTTAACATTATTGCTAGCCACGGATACAATAATTTTGTTATCAGCAAATAGAGCCTGTTCTGATGGCACGCCCCGAACGACAAATGCAGGTCTGTTCGACGGCAAAATGAAGGTGTTGTTAGTTACCTCAAAGCGCTTGCCCGCTAAATTGGTATTATCTTTTCTATCTCGACCGCCATGTACATCAACGGAGTGAGAGGTTCCATTTTCAAGGAATATATTATTCCGAGCAGTATATGAAGAATTTGCTACTCCTGTAGATGCTATATCGTGCCTGTTATAGTCAAATAGGTTTCCTTCTATTGTAGCATTTCCGCCGTCTACTGTAATTCCATAGCCCAGCCCATGTCGACGATTGTGATGTATATAGCTGTACTTGATTGTTCCGGAAGCGTTTGGACCTTTCACAATTATAGCGCTATGTGTCCACCCTAACAGCTCACAGTTTTCTACAAGCAAACCCTTGTATTGTGACCTGATTCCCTGTGATATTTGAACGCCATATTTATTTTTATGATCAGCGTTTAACCCCGTCTGCTTCTTGTTATTTGCATATACATTTGTATCGCTTCCTGCAATGCGAAGACCGTAGAACATAACGAAAGAGCCACATTCAAATAAAGGAAAAGCTCCATTCTTAGTTGTCTTTATAGAAGCTCCATTACTCCCATTCACACCTCTACCACTTACAATCTTAACACCTGTCTTAACATATAAAGTTTTCTGATCTGTTAAATCAATTTCCAATTTATCGTCTACATAAATGGTGTAATATTTCCGATCAGATTTGATTGCATTTAAGAATTCCTGTTTACTTTTTACAACCAAATCTATTTTACCACTATACTTAGGAGCAGACGCCTTATTATCCTTTATTCCTCCTATATAACGACCATTGAACTGCTTACTGTTATGACCAGCGACCTGAATTTGCGCATTTACAGAAAAACAGGAACTCGTTATAAGAACAATAACTATCAAAAATCTAAATTCTCTCATATTTTACATTTTAAATAAGATGCCAATAAACTATAATTGCGTTCAGCATTGAAAAAATCATACCAAGTTTCGAACGCACATACCCTCTTCCGCAGATACGGTTTTTTTTTTCTGCTTGATAAAATCAAACTAGCGACGACCTTAGCGTCGAAATCTTTTTGAACTAAAATACCGTTTTTATTATTTACAATTTCGGAAGTACCTCCAACATCAGTAGCAATAACGGGTATGCCAAATGAAAAAGCTTCCATAATACTAACAGGTAGTCCTTCGTATTCCGATACATTTATAAACCAATCAAAATAGTTCTCTCGATAAAAAGCTCTCAAATCGTTTTGATTAAGCTGGCCAACAAAATTCCATTTAAGATTTGAACACTCTTCCTGATGAAATTTTGCAATAAGGGCTTCTTTCGTGGGGCCATCACCTATATGAAACCACTCCACATCGATACCTCGTATATTTCTAAGAATTTCATAAATTAGGTGAATCCGCTTTAAAGGTATAATATTACTACAACTAACAAATCTAATTTTGTTTAGGTTTTCTGTGAAAGGGGCCCACGCGCATGTAACTTCCGCATTGCCCACCCCCAAATATGATACCCTAATTTTTTCTTTAGGCTGCTGATATAATTTCTCCAGTCTTTCAGCGATATCTTTTGATATTGGTAGTAACACTTCACTACTATCATAAATATATTTTTGCGCAGGCAGATATCCTCTATTTCTTTCAATATAAAAATCGCCTCCATGCATACGTAATACCTTTTTTAACTTATGTAATCGACGTGAAAGAAAAAATGGGGCTCTTGCCCAATAAGCATATATTATTGTATCAGAATTAGTCAGCCTCTGACTTTTTAATAAGTTGTTAATCCGCAACACACCATTATTATACAAAAAAAGCGAATTGACCCACATTTTCAATTTAAAAGGGCTACGATAAACTTTCTCTTTAAAAAAATCCTTTCTATAATGGGTATTTATCGTCATCTGCAACAAGCCTTCTAGAAACCTTCTGACACCTTGTTTTAATATTGGCGATAACACAGCCACATTAGCAGGGACTTCCCTTCTTTCCAGCGAACCAGTAGGATTATAAATAGGAAATATAAAAACGCGGTCAAACTTTGCTGCCAAATAGGGCAATTCGTTTTCGAAATACGTTTCTTTTTTGCCGTACGGGTATGTCGAAGTTATAATTATGAGACACATGCTATTAAATAGAAGATATCAAAGTTGCTTTTTATTAGACAGAATAAGTGCCGCTAATATTAGAGCCGAAAACTGGTCTAAGTAGGCGACACCTTTAAAGTTGAGAATTAATATCCAAAAGAGCAAAAAATACATAAGCTTTGAGAAATCTTTAGAGTAATTAAAAGAAACTATCCAATTAACCACTTTGTATTGCACAAAGAAAAAAAAGCAAGTTCCGATGACCCCAAAATAATAGATATATCGCAAATATCCGACATCCGTTTTCATATAATAACTCCCTCCTTCTTCATTAAACCGACCGTCTCCAATCAACCAAGTACTAATGTTATCGGGAAAGACATACATATCTGCAGTTTTATCAGAAGAACTTGTCCGAAATTCCCCAGTATCATCATAATTAATGAATATCTCAAATACAAAATTCTTTACATTCTCAACGCGACTTTCATTAATAAGGTTTCCGAATATGGATGTGAATATTATAAAAAATACTATCATTGCACTACTGTAGCCCAACACTTTAAAAGTGAAGGGGATAAATCTCTTAACTTCCTTACTTACAAAATATGCAATTGATAGTAGCACAGCAATGAAAAACGTCCTCCCCGTCATCAGCCCCGCACATAATATTAAACTATAAGACAAAAAATATATAATAGGCCTGTTGTAAAAATATGATCGCTTATCGTATTTTAAATATGTAAGAATTAGAAAAATAATTCCAAATTTTATGACTCCGTTGAAAAAAGCATTTCCCACACCTATAAGGCGAAGTTCTATCAAACCAACCCTCTTCATCAACCCCATATTAGCGTCTACATTAAGAAAGCCTGTATAATATTCAAATATCGATGGAAAAAAGAAAAATATCATAGAAACAAAGGCCTGTAAAAGCCCTACCATAACCAATATATCTAAGATTGTCGTGACGCTAAAACGTTTCCAGTATCTTTGAGCTGAAAAAATAATAAATGTGGACGACAATATATAGAGAATCAGGTTCGCCGAGTCTTTGACTATAGCTAATTCTGTTCTACCTAAATTTCTAAATTGAGCTAATATGGAAATGAACAATAAAACAAAACACAGTAAAAAACTTCCCAATATAATTTTATTGCCCAAAATCATTCGACTTTTATTTATGTGAAATCCCAAATACACAAGAGCCATAACCTGTATGATCCTATCTAACGGCAGAGGAAGAAAAGCAGGAAATATTGGAAATATGTAAAAAAACACTAAAACAATAACTAAGAACTTCATCTATTTAATTTTTCTAATGTACTGTTTCTATCTTAAGAAGATTAATATAAGAAAACATAATCTTCACCGTAGTCGTTGTATTTCCTCTACCAATTAAAACTAATATAGGGTTAGGCAGAAACCAAATAAAATACATTCTAATTTTGAAGATTACAAACTTTAGAAAATGCTTCCTCCATAAAATATAACATGTACCAAAACCATCAAAATAATATTAAAAAAATAGACCCTACCATATTATTTTATCATCTTATATAATGTCCAAGTCTTAACAAGGTTTACCGAAATTTTCATAGAACATCTAGAACCTACTATTTTAGTAAAAAAACAATATATCCGATTAATCTTCAGATTCTTCGCACTATTAAGCCTTTTTAGATACGTTACTTTAATATCTGTTGTAGGAGCTTGTTCTTTTGCCTTGATATTTATCATTTCTAGCCGATCTTCTTCAGTGAAAACACCTCTATTAATAATTTTCAGCATAAAATTAGAAAAGGCCGGGCTTTTTATCGAACTCATGATAGAACCAGGTGTAATTCTATACTTTAGTAACACCTTGGGTAAAATATAAATCTCATGATGTCGTGCTATCTTTGACCACAAAAAATAATCTTCAAAATACTTGCCGATTGACTCATTAAATCCGCCACATGTCTTTACTGTTTCGGTACAAGCCATGATTGTTGGATGCTTAAATGGGTTCCCCACTTTCAGCATAAATGATTTCAAAAATTTACTGCCAGTATACGGAACGTCAACACACACGCTACTACCCTCATCATCTATTAATTCCACAGCCGTACCTAATAGTTTAACTTCTGGGTGAATATTAAGATATTTAATTTGCTCTTCAAAACGATTGGGCATACATATGTCATCAGCATCCATTCTCGCGATGTACTTACCTTTAGAAATATTAAGTCCTATATTCAAAGTATTTGCCAATCCTTTATTTTCCTGTTCTATAACAATCAATCTACTATCTAAAGTTGCAAATCTCTCAATAATCTCCGAAGACTTGTCAGTAGATCCATCATTTATAATAATAAACTCAAAATCCCGATAAGTTTGTTGCAAAACACTTTCGATAGCCTCTTCCAAATACTGTTCTGCATTATAAACGGGCATTATAACACTTATCATCATGCTTCGATTAATTCTACTTTTTCAAAATCTTTCAACCATGTGTTGAAAAAGTTTTTATTCTTTCCGTAACTATTGTCAAATATATAAACTTCTTTATTAAGAAGGACTGAAAGAATGAAACCATGTAGTCTAGTAGAATAAACTATATCGTACTCATTTATAAATCGAATTCCCTTTTCAATAAGCTTTTTCTTATAATTTCTGCCTTTGAGACCGTGTTTATCATTAACGAAAAGATTTAAGATTGGCTTGTTAACCATAAATCTTGATAGCACCGTTTCTCCCTTTATAAAATAATACTGTATCCTTCTTTTAAATTTACCCGACTCTATAAATCCAGGCCAATCCTTTATTTCATAACTGCCCCCCTTATTGTCCATATCTCGAACAACATTTAAAAGCAAAGATTCGCTCCCCAGCTCTTTATCCAGCCTTTTCAATATGAGAGTTTTACTTTTCTTATCAAACTGGTGTCGAGCCTGAAAGTCCAAGAAAAAGGCCATATCGGGGAGCATAAGTATGCTACTTGATGAAAAATGTCTTTTAGCAAAATCATAAGATACCTGATCTCTTGTACAGATTACTAAATCAGAATGTGAAGCAAAAATTGCTGCATCCTCCTTGATAAAGCTTTCATTATGATAATGGATGGTTTGTGGAAATACAATAATCCGATTTTTCTGGAACTTTTTTATGATATTATTACGAAAATCTTGATTGAGGCGCCAAACATCTCCAAAATTCCCACCACCATGTAGCAGCATGACATCATCCTTCTTTATCTTCGAATCGATATGTGTGTAAACGTTACTTGTATAATTAAGCTTATATTTGACTTCGTTTAGAAACTCCAATTCACCTTCCCAGATTAGTAGATCTCCAATATTTCTGTGGTTTGGAACATCAAGAAGCACATAATTATTATTAATCAAAGGCAGCAACCCCTCTCTAACCAAATTCCTTAATCTTTCAATATTCTCTTTGTTATCAAATGCCATCACTATTTATTTTTCAGTTTATTTACCAATATTTTTATCTGAGATATATTATCCGTTATTATAAACGATAACCCAAGTATTGCCGTTACCACGATGACATATATGTCGTTAAGGCAATAACAAACAAAATAAGACCAACAAACGACAGCAAGGTATTTGAGTAAGGGTTTCCATGGGATATCAACAAAATTTTTCCTTCTAGCATATCTCGCGCGCAAAACAGAAAGTGCTAAAAAACCTATCGTTGTCGCTATGACTACTCCCATCAAACCAAACGACGATACCAAAACCAAGGCTAAGATAATGTTAATAAAAGCAGCGTATATCGTCGTACTAAAAAGCCCTTTAGTTTCTTTATTCCCCAGATAAAAAGCACCATAAAAACTGGCTATTGAAAGAAATGCTACTCCCAAAAACATCACGGGCATATACCGCCAAGCATCGTAATATGCTGCCGAAAGAAATAATCTGACAAATATTTCTGAAAACAGACTTAGGATAAATACTAACGATAGTTGGACCTTAATAAGATTTGTCAAAATAAATGTATTTTCTTTCTTCAATTCCTTACCACCGTTACTCGCTCCCACAATAGCTTTCTCTTGCCAAGCCAATGTGAATACCTGATTAATCATAACCAAAATCACAGGAAACCTGCCTGCCATAGCAAATATTCCATTGTAAGATATACCCAAAAACGTGAGAACAATAAATTTATTAGCTGAATTAATAAGCCACCAACTAATGGTATTGGGGATTAGAGGAAGGGCATATAAAATCATATCCTTAACAAAAGGAAAAGAGAATAAACTAAGGTCAAATCTCCTAAATACGTTTAACCTAATAACTAGAAAAATACTGGCTATTGAGTAAGCAACGATATTGGACAATAACAACGCTGTCATACCCATCTTACAAACTACCAACAAAACTAAGTTTCCCGTTAAGTAAATCAATGTATACAAAACTCCATTGAAGGCGAATAGTTTGCTCTTGCCAAGTCCTCTCGCAACCTGCTGGAAAAATGGATAAACCATAGCTCCCAAAGTCATACATAATATTAGACCATGTGATCTAAGTGGGCTCACCATCCATAAAACCAATGAAATCAGAATTATGACGGCTAAGCTTGCCAACAAAAACACCAACGAATTGGTTACAATTCTTTTGATTTGTAGTTCATCCCCCTCGGCAGTTATGAGCCATCTAAATATAGCGTCAGAAATTTGCAACGAGAAAAATGGAACGGCTAGATTTACCCCGGTTAATACCACATCAAAATACCCAAATTCTTCTCTATTAAGATAATAGCTATAAAGCGGCACAATTAAAAAAGCCAGCACCTTTGATCCGAAAGTACCAGCCGCATAAATCGCAGTATTCCTTAATAAGTGAGAAGTGCCTTTACTCATTTTTAAATAGATACCCCACAAAAATCCAACACCACTTGATTGTCTTTAAACGCTAACTCTTTAAACTCGTTATGCGCCACCAAAAACACAATAATATCCGCTTTTTCCGCCGCAACTTTGTAATCCGTCAACTTAAACACTTTATGCTCATGCACATTCGGCTCAACGATATACATATCGGCATCACCAGAATCTTGCAATACCCGTTCCACTATGTGGATAGCTGGTGATTCCCTTAAATCATCTATATTGGGCTTAAAGGCCAGCCCCATAATGGCTATTGATGGTTGACGACCATTTTTCAATTCAAATTCTAAGCGAGCGTTTTTCACCTTTTCAGCACACCAAAAAGACTTATAATTATTCGTCTCGCGTGCTTGCGCAATCATACGAGATTCCATAGGGAAGTCAGCCGTTAAGAAATAAGGGTCTACCGCAATACAATGTCCACCAACGCCACAACCGGGTTGCAAAATATTGACACGTGGGTGCTTATTTGCCAAACGGATCAATTCCCACACGTTAATACCTGCTTTATCACAGATTAAGGACAGTTCATTCGCGAAGGCAATCTGTGAATCGCGGGATGCATTCTCAGTCAATTTACACATCTCGGCTGTGCGGGCATTCGTTGGATGTAGCTCTCCCTTAACAAATTGGCCATAAAAGGCCAAAGCCTTTTGTGTAGATTCCTCATTAACACCGCCAATCACGCGGTCATTATACACCAACTCGTACATCACATTCCCAGGAAGTACGCGTTCTGGACAATATGCTAAATAAATCTTATCCTCCAATTCAGGACGCTTCGCAAAAATTAAATCCATCATCTTCTCGGTTGTCCCAACAGGAGATGTCGATTCGACAATGTATAAATCGCCCTCTTTCAATAGTGGGATGATACCTTCTGTAGCAGCCTGTACATAGGAAATATCTGGTTGATGGTCACCTTTAAATGGCGTGGGAACTACAACCAAATACGTATCGGCTACAACTGCTTTAGTTCCCGCTCTTAAAAAATTATTAGATACCGCTTTCGCTACAGCTTTGTCCAACTCAGGTTCCACAATATGAATTTCCCCAGCATTAATGGTATCGACGACGTGCTGAGACACGTCTACGCCATGTACCGAAATACCACTATTAGCAATTAAAGCGGAAGTCGGCAATCCAATATATCCTAATCCTATGGTTACTACTTTTGGGTTCATGTTTTAAATGTGATTTAATTTCTTATTATGTGTATGTATATATAGATTCACTACAAACCTTTAATAAATTCTGCTATGCGTACGCATGCTTTTCCGTCTCCATATGGGTTATGCAATGCGCTCATTTGCTTATAGCGTTTCTCATTAATTAGCAAATCATTTGCTTCATTAACAATCTTATCTCTATCTGTTCCCACTAAAATAACAGTTCCAGCATCAACAGCCTCTGGTCTTTCCGTCGTATCTCGCATAACCAACACCGGCTTGCCTAAGCTCGGCGCTTCCTCTTGTACGCCACCGGAATCGGTAACAATTAGATACGACTTGTTCATCAACCATACGAAAGCCGGATAGGCTAATGGATCGATTAAGTGTATGTTGTCTATACCTGTAAGGATTTCATAAACTGGGCCTTTGACATTTGGATTAAGATGCACCGGATAAATAATTTGCACATCTGCATGCGTTTCGGCAATTTCCTTTAGCGCTTGGCAGATACGAATGAATCCGTCTCCATGGTTTTCTCGCCTGTGGCCGGTTACCAGAATCAACCGTTTACTATCATCCAAAACAGTTTTCAATTGGTTAATTTCAGCATTATCCAAATCTTTGACACGCTCCGAACTATCGAATAAAGCATCGATAACCGTATTTCCTGTTACAAGGATGGTTTCTTTCGATACGTTTTCATTTAATAGATTTTGTTCAGACGCGCTAGTCGGCGCAAAATGATAATCTGTAATCCTTCCGGTAACCTGGCGGTTGATTTCCTCTGGAAACGGGGAACGCTTGTTATGCGTACGAAGCCCCGCTTCTACATGACAAACCTTCGCACCGGAATAGAAAGCGGCTATACTGGATGCCATCGTAGTGGTTGTGTCACCATGAACATAAACATAATCCGGCTTAAACTCTTCCAATACGGGCTTTAGTCCCGTGATAATATCTGCCGTCAAGGTATAGAGATTTTGATTAGGCTTCATCAAATCAAGATCATAATCAGGGGTGATATCAAAGAACTCCAATACCTGATCCAACATCTCACGATGTTGTGCTGTCACACAAACTTTTGTTTCAAATGCTTTATCTTGCTGAAAAGCTTTAACTAATGGCGCCATCTTTATGGCTTCGGGTCGGGTTCCGAATACAATAAGGTTATTAATCATTATATATTTTTTCCCAATGGTGTATACTTGTTTTGTAGTAAAAGTGCTTTTAACCGAAAAGTTATAGAAACATTATTACTCCCCGATTGCGTAATACGCAAATCCCAGTCTGTTCAGTTCTTTTCTATCCAATAGTTTACGCCCGTCGAATACGAACGATGGTCTTTTCATACCTTCTTTGATCTTCGCCCAGTCGTAACCTTTAAATTCATCCCACTCGGTCAAGACTGCAGCAGCATGGGCGCCGTCCAATGCTTCGTAAGGATTGTCCACCACTTTCACCAACCGGCGGTTATCCTCCGGGGAA
>Ga0079224_100009387_pt1 | contig 13334 bp, 10 predicted proteins | sample Stecom2015_FD_80414 | JGI IMG/M metagenome (GOLD analysis project Ga0079224, IMG submission 80414) | Agricultural soil microbial communities from Utah to study Nitrogen management - Steer compost 2015 | ecosystem: Environmental > Terrestrial > Soil > Agricultural land | place: USA: Utah... | reverse complement strand
GGCCGCAGGGTCCGTGGGTCGACCACCTCGGCTGAGATGCCTTGCTCGGCCAGGGTCTCGGCGGCGGCCAGGCACAAGGGCACCATCGCCGACCACGCCACCAAGGTGATGTCGTCACCTGGGCGCTTGATGTCGCCCTTGCCAAGGGGCAGGGTGTATTCGCCCTCGGGCACCTCCCAGGTGGTGTTGTAGAGGGTCTCGCCCTCGATGAACACCACCGGGTTCTCGTCGCGCACCGCCGACTTGAGCAGGCCCTTGGCGTCGTAGGCGGTGGCCGGCATGACGACCTTGAGGCCGGGCACGTGGGCGTAGAACGACTCGAGCGCCTGCGAGTGCTGGGAGGCGACCTGCACCGCTGGGCCGCCCGGCCCGCGGAACACCATCGGGATCGGGAACTGGCCGGCCGACATCTGGTAGATCTTGGCCGCGTTGTTCACGATTTGGTCGATCGCGACCAGCGAGAAGTTGAAGGTCATGAACTCGATGATCGGCCGCAGGCCGACCATCGCGGCGCCCACGCCGATGCCGGCGAAGCCCATCTCGGCGATCGGCGCGTCGATCACGCGCCGCTCGGAGAAGCGCTGCAGCAGCCCCTGCGACACCTTGTAGGCCCCCTGGTAGTAGCCGACCTCCTCGCCCATCAGGAACACGCGCTCGTCGCGGTCCATCTCCTCGCGGATGGCCTGGTTGAGCGCCTCGCGGTAGCTGATGACCGGCACGGCTCAGTCCTCCTTGGTGACGTAGGGCAGGTACTCGTCCGCCGGCGGGCTCTCCTCGGCGAAGCGCACCGAGTCGGCGATCTCCTCCTTCACCTCCGCCTCCAGCGCGGTGATCTGATCCTCGCTGGCGCCGCAGTCCTCGAGCAGCCGGCGCCGCGCGATGGCGACCGGGTCGCGCCGCTTCCACTCCTCGACCTCCTCGCGGGTCCGGTACAGGCCGGGATCCGACATCGAGTGGCCGCGGAACCGGTAGGTGCGCACCTCGACCAGGGTCGGCTCGCTGGTCTCGCGCGCCCGCTCGACCGCGACCGCGATGCGCCGCTTCACCTTGATGACGTCGTCGCCGTCGAAGCGGTCGCGCGCCATGCCGTGGGCCAGCGCGCGCATCGAGACGTCCTCGACCGCCAGCGAGCGGTAGAGCGGCGTCCCCATCGAGTACTGGTTGTTCTCGCAGATGAAGACGACCGGCAGCTTCCACAGCGCGGCCAGCGCGATCCCCTCCTGGAAGCCGCCGATGGTGCTCGAGCCCTCGCCGAAGAAGCAGAGGGTGACCCGGCCGTCGCCGCGGTACTTGGAGGCGAACGCGGCGCCGCAGGCGATCGGCACGTGACCGCCGACGATGCCGTAGCCGCCGAGGAAGTTGCTCGCCTTGTCGAAGATGTGCATCGACCCGCCGAGCCCCTTCACCGCGCCGGTCTTCTTGCCGTAGAGCTCGGCCATGATCGCGCGGGCGCTCACGCCCTTGGCGTAGGCGTGGCCGTGCTCGCGGTAGGTCGCGACCACGTAGTCCTCGGGGCGGATGGAGGCGGTGGCGCCGACGCAGACCGCCTCCTGGCCGATGATGAGGTGGAGGAAGCCGCCGATCTTGCCCTGGGAGTAGGCCTTGGCGGCCGCCTCCTCCATGCGGCGGATGGCGAGGATCTGCCGGTAGAGCGGCAGGAGCTCCTCGAGCGAGGTCGGATCGGCCGCCTCGTCTTCCTCGATGCGGCGAATCGCGCTCGACGAGCTCGCCGCCGGGCTGTTCGCAGGACTCGACGTCGGGTTCACCATGGGCCGGATACCATAGCCGAACAGGCATGGGGGTTCCATGTCACCGGCCGGCCGCGAGGCGGGAGGACGCCGGGGATCGTCCCTCGCGCGCGCCCGCGGCGGCGCCCGGCGCCGGCGGCGCGCCTAGCGGTCGAGATCGATGTCGATCGCGGTCTCGCCGGCCGGCTCGAGGGCGCGCCGGGCGCGGGCGACCAGCGATCCGGAGCCGTCGTAGGCCAGCACCAGGACGCCGTCGATCCGCGGCGGCAACAGGTCGAACACCACCCGGCCGATCTCGCACGGCACCGGCCGGAAGCTGTCGCCGCCGGTGTCGCCCTCGAGGAAGACGACCTCGAGCTCGGTGATGTCGCCGCAGACCGCCGGGCTCCTCGGGCTCGGCCGCTCGCCGTTCACCGTCCAGCGGATCACGAGCCGCAGCGTGCGCCCGGCCTCGGCGCACTCGCCGAGGCGGGTGCAGACCTCGCCGCCGGCGCAGTCGCCGTCCACCTGGCAGAGGCCGCCGGCGTCGGCGCGCAGGCAGGCGGGCAGCGACGCGGCGGCCGGCAAGATCGCGAGGGCGACCAGCCAGGCGACGGCGGCGGCGCGCGGGCGCGACATCGCCGGTTGGAGCGGCGCAGCGGGCGCGCGGTTGCCCGGCGCGGCGCTCATGGCCCGTCCCCCTGCGGCACGCGGCGGCGCCGGAGCGCGCCGAAGCGCGCGTAGCCGAGCGCGAGGGCGGCGGCCAGCGAGGCGATCGCGCCCCACATCGCCATCGGCTCGTGGCGCAGGTGGTCGTAGGCGGCGCCGCCGACCAGCGGCGCCAGCGCCACGCCGAGCACCTGCATGGTGCCGAGCGCGCCGAACGCCCGCCCCAGCCGCGCCGGATCGCCGAGCTCGGCCACCGTGGCCTGCTGGGCCGGCGCCACCACCACCTCGCCGGCGGTGGCGACCAGGATCGCGGCGGACAGCGCCAGGTGGCTGTCGGCCGCGCCGATGAGGAGGAGCGCGCACACATAGATCGATGTGCCGACCACCAGGGCGCGCTCGTGGCGCAGCCGGGAGATGAGCGCCACCGCCGGCACCTGGAGCAGGAGCACCGCGATGCCGTTGACCGTGTAGAGCAAACCGATCTGGCTCTCGACCAGGCGCAGCTCGGAGCGCGCGTAGATCGAGAGGGTGGAGAACATCTGGATCTGCACGATGGAGAAGACCAGCGCGCAGGCGAGCAGGAGGGAGAGCTCGCCGCGCGAGGCGGCGCTCGCCGGCGGCGCGGGCGCGGCGGCCGCGGGGCGCAGCGCGGCGGATCCGGACGCCTCCGCCCGCCGCGCCTCGCGCAGCGCCGCCTGGTTCGGCTCCACCATCCGCGCGATCGCCCAGGCCGACAGCAGGAGCGGCACCACCGAGCAGAAGAACACCCAGCCGTAGTCGATCACCGAGGCGAGCAGGCCGCCGAGCGCGGGCCCGACCGCCCAGCCGACGTTGGTGCCCATCCGCTGCAGCCCGAAGCCGGCGGTGCGCTCGTCCGGCGCCGCCAGGTCGGCCACCACCGCGAAGGCGACCGGCTCGAACCCGCCTCGCAGGCTGGAGGAGCAGATGAGCACCGCCGCCAGGAGCAAGACCGGCGCGTGCAGGAGGACCAGCGTGCCGAGCAGCGCGATCACCAGCGCCCGCGCCAGCAGCGTGGAGGCCATCAGCCGGCGGCGGCCGATCCGGTCGCTCAGCCGCCCGGCGACGGTGTTCACCGCCGCCTGGCACAGGTTGGCGACGAAGTAGATGGCGCCGAACTCGACGCCCGACACGCCCCGGCGGGTCACCAGGTAGATCCCCATGAACGACAGCACCAGGGACAGACCCATGGTGTTGGCCGCGCGGACGCCGGCCAGCGTCCAGATGCGGCGGTCGAGCCGGGCGTACGAGCGCGCCGCCAGACGGAGGCGAGCCAACAACGGACGATTGGTACCACACGTGGTAGGCTCGCGCGCCTCGGAGGCTGCCATGCGCTGCCGGTTGACCCGCGATTACCGCTTCGAGGCGGCTCACTTCTTGCCGCGCGTCCCCGAGGGCCACAAGTGCCGCCGGATGCACGGCCACAGCTACCAGGTCCGCGTCACCATCGAGGGCGAGGTGGATCCGGAGCTCGGCTGGCTGATCGACTTCGCCGACGTCGACGAGGTGGTCGACCCGGTGCTCGCCGCCCTCGACCACCGCGTGCTCAACGACCTCCCCGGCCTCGAGAACCCCACCTCCGAGGTGCTCGCGATGTACCTCTGGGGCAAGCTGGCCGGCCGCCTGCCGCTCAGCGAGGTGGAGGTCGCCGAGACCGCAGACTCGCGCTGCGCGGTGCGCGGCGGCTGACGGAGGCACGGTGCCAGCGACCCTGCGCGTGGTGACGATCAACTTCTGGGGCATCCGGCCGCCGCTGGAGCGCCGCCTCGAGCTGGCCACTGGCCAGCTCCGCGCGCTCGCGCCGGACGTGATCGGGATGCAGGAGGTGCGCCCGCTCGACGGCGTGAGCGGGCGGACCACCGCCGACGTGCTGGCCGAGGCGCTCGGCATGCGCCACGTGTACGAGGTCGGCGTCAGGTGGCAGGAGGGCGACTTCGGCCCCGGCACCGCGCGCGGCGAGGAGGGGCTCGCGGTGCTCAGCCGGCGGCCGATCCTCGAGCACCGGGTGACCCGGCTGCCGGAGCCGCGGCCGACCGAGGCGCGCATCCTGCTCTCGGCGCGCATCGACGCCGGCGCATCGCCGCTCTGGTTTCACACCACCCACCTCCACTACCGGCTCGACGACGGCATCGCCCGCGAGAAGCAGGTGCTCGCCATCGAGCAGGCGGTGCGCGACTGCGGCCGCGGCGACAGCGACCCTCCGCAGATCCTGTGCGGCGACTTCAACGCGCCGCCGGACTCGGACGAGATCCGCTTCCTGCGCGGCCTCACCACCCTGGGCGGCCGGCGCACCCACTTCCAGGACGCCTGGCAGCGGGTCTGCCCCGACCAGCCCGGCATCACCTGGTCGTCGGAGAACCCGCAGACCCGGCCGCTGCGCTCGCTCGACGTCGACCGCCGGATCGACTACGTCTTCGTCACCACCCGGCGCAGAGACGGGCGCGCCACCGTGCTCGACGCCCGCGTCGTCCTCGACGAGCGCGACCAGGACGGGCTTTGCGCCTCGGATCACTTCGGCGTCCTGGCCGAGGTACAGATCGCGCCGGACGAGGGCCGCGGGGCACAGGACGAGCCAGGGGGCAGCGGGCCGGGCGCGAGCGAGTCGGGGCCGGGCGGGAGCTAGGGGACGCGGTACTCCACCCGCAAGAGCGGGGCGAGCTCCGGGTCCGCGTCGTGGGCGACCGCGACGCGATCGCCGCTGCCGATCAGCTTGAACAGGACCGCGTTGCCCGCCGCCCAGCCGGGCCGCCCGACCACCTCGCCGAGCACCGCGGCGAGGTTCGGCGTGCGCTGGTCGTCGCCCGCCTGGCCCACCCCGCCCCAGGGGGGCGGCGTCCAGGTGACCGCGGCCAGGGTGTAGCTGCGCGCCGACAGGTTGAGGGTGATCGGGAGGATCGCCGCCGCCGAGTCGGTTGCCTCGGCCCGGATCTCGATCAGGGTCGTCGCGGAGGAGGGCGCGTACACGGTGAACTGCAGGTGCGCGGAGAGGATCTCGGCGCCGGGTGGGATGTCGACCGAGGTGAAGCGGATCCCGACGAGCTGGGCGAGCTCGTCGTCCACGCACAGCTCGAGATCGATGCTGTCGTCGTCGACGGCGCCGGCGGCGATGATCTCCTCGGCGTCGTCGTCGCCTTCGGCCACCCGGCGCTCGAAGACCACCAGGTTGTCGGAGGCGTCGGCTTCCCCGTCGCCCGACCCGTCGGCTCCAGGTGGGTCGGCCGCCGCGGCGTCGATCGGCCCGACCTCGCCGGCACCGCGGCAGGTCCCGTCGGCGCAGAGCTGCCCCGCGGGGCAGTCCTCGGCGATGTCGCAGCGGAACGATCCGGAGAAGTCGCCGTCGAAGCTGCAGCCGGGCGTCGCCAAGAACAGCGCCGTCAACGCCCAGCGAGGGCCGATCGGTGCCGCCACCGCAAAACCGTATCACAGCTCACCGGCCGCCTCACCGCGCGATTGCGCTCCGCGGCGGGGGTTGATAGGACTCGGGCACCATGCGCCACGTCTACGCCGACTTCATCGACCGGGTCGCGGTTCCGGCCCGTTACCTGGGCGGCGAGTACCAGTCGGCGCACAAGGACCCGGCCGCGGTGGACGCGCGGGTCGTCCTGGCCTTTCCGGACATCTACGACATCGGGATGTCCCACATGGGGACCAAGATCCTCTACTCGATCCTCAACAAGGACGAGCGGATCTGGGCCGAGCGCTGCTTCTGCCCGTGGACCGACATGGAGGCCGAGCTGCGGGCGCGCGGCCTGCCGCTGTCCACCCTCGAGTCGCAGGATCCGCTGAGCGCGTTCGACGTCATCGGCTTCTCGCTGCAGTACGAGCTCACCTTCACCAACGTCTTGACCATGCTCGACCTGGGCGGCGTGCCGCTCCGGGCCGCGGCGCGCGCCGACCGGGATCCGCTCGTCCTCGGCGGCGGACCGACCGCCACCCACCCGGAGCCGGTGGCGCCGTTCTTCGACGCGTTCTGGATCGGCGAGGCGGAGGAGGAGCTGCCGGCGATGGTGCGCGACTGGTCGGCGATGCGCCGCGGCGGCCGCGCCCGGCAGGACGCGCTGGCCGAGCTGGCCGCGCGCTACCCGCTCTACGTGCCGTCGCTCTACCGGACCGAGGTGGACGAGGCGACCGGCATGGTGGTGATCGGCGAGCCGATCGACCCGCGGGTGCCGGCGCGGGTGCGGCGCGGCCTGGTGCCGGACCTCGACGCCTACCCGTTCCCGAGCGACACGCCGGTGCCGTACGCCGAGGCGGTGTTCGACCGCGCCGGCGTCGAGATCGCCCGCGGCTGCACCGAGGGCTGCCGCTTCTGCCAGGCCGGGATGATCTACCGGCCGGTGCGCGAGCGGTCGCCGGAGTCGATCGTGGAGAGCGTGCTCGGCGGCGTGGCGCACGGCGGCTACGACGAGACCTCGCTCACCTGCCTGTCGACCGCCGACTACTCGTCGATCACCCCGCTGGTGGCGGAGGTGGCCGGTCGCCTGCGCGACAAGAAGGTCTCGCTGTCGGTCTCGTCGCTGCGCGCCTACGGTCTGGGCGAGGAGATCCTCGACCACATGGCGCAGATGCGCATCACCGGGCTGACCTTCGCGCCGGAGGCCGGCACCCAGCGCATGCGCGACGTGGTCAACAAGAACGTCACCGAGGCGCACGTGGCCGAGAGCGCCGAGCGGGTGTTCTCGCGCGGCTGGAACCGCCTCAAGCTCTACTTCATGATCGGCCTGCCAACCGAGCAGGACGACGACGTCCGCGGCATCGTCGAGACCGGCGAGCGGATGCTCCAGATCGGCCGCGGCCACGTCGGCAAGCGCGCCGAGGTGACGGTCTCGGTCTCCTCCCACGTGCCCAAGCCGCACACGCCGTTTCAGTGGTGCGCGCAGGACTCGCTCGAGGAGATCGCGCGCAAGCAGGGGCTCTTGCGCGCCTCGGTGCGCGAGCGCGGGCTCAAGCTCAAGGTGCACAACCGCGGCGTGAGCCTGATCGAGGGGCTGCTCGCGCGCGGCGACAGGCGGGTGGCGGACGTGGTCGAGGCGGCCTGGCGGCGCGGCGCCCGCTTCGACGGCTGGGACGAGCTGTTCGATCTCGACCTCTGGCAGGGCGTGATGGAGGAGCTCGGCGTCGACCTGCCGGCCTACCTCGCCACCCGGCCGGTCACCGCGCGGCTGCCGTGGGACCACATCGACGTCGGGCTCGAGGACGGCTTTCTCTTGTCGGAGTACCGCAAGGCGCTGTCGGACCGGCTGTCGCCGCCGTGCGGCAAGGTGGCCGGGCAGCTCGTCCACCACACCAACCTGCGCGAGGCCGAGGCGGACCAGCGAAGGCTCGTCTGCTACGACTGCGGCGTCGCCTGCGACCTGGTCAAGATGCGCCGCGACCGGCTGGTCGCGCTGCGCCAGCTCGGCGCCGAGGCGCCGGTGGAGCGCGGCGAGCGGGTGATGGTGCGCCGACAGGGCGGGGTGGGGGCGAGCGGCAAGGGCAAGCCGAAGCCGCAGGTGGCGTTCGCCGAGAAGCCGGTGCGGCGGTTCCGCCTGCGCTACGCCAAGACCGGGCGCACCGCGTTCCTCGGCCACCTGGACACCATGCGGGTGCTCTCGCGCCTGTTCCGCCGCGCCGGGGTCGAGGTGGCCTACACGCGCGGCTTCCACCCCAAGCCGGCGTTCACCTTCGCGCCGGCGCTGTCGCTCGGGGTGGCGAGCCTGGGCGAGCTGTTCGACGTGGCGATCGAGGAGCTGAGCGGCAGCGACGCGGCGCTGCTCGAGCGGCTGCGCGAGGTGAGCCCGGAGGGGCTCGAGCTTCTGGCCTGCTGGGAGCTGCGCGAGGGGGACCGCGCGCTGAGCAAGCTCCTCACCGCCTACGACCTGGTGATCCAGCCGGCACCGGCGATGACGGCCGACGAGCTGGCGGCGCTGGCGGAGAGGTTCACCGCCGCGGAGCAGGCGCTGGTGGTGCGCGGCGAGCGCTCGATCGACGTGCGCGCGCTGGTCGAGGATGTGACCGTGGTGGCCGGAAGCGCCGCGGCGGTCTTGCGCGCCGCCCTCGAGTGGGACGAGGCGGGGCCGGACGCGGCGCTTCTGCGCGCGCGGGTGTCGGTGCGGGCGGACGGATCGGCCAAGCCGATGGAGGTGGCGCAGGCGCTCGGCGTGGCGGGCGGCGCCGGGCCGGGCGAGCCGCGCTGCCGGCTGGCGCGGCTCGGCTTCGTCGGTCCGGAGGGCGCGGCCGGGGCGGACGTGAGCGTGGCCGCGCTCCTGGGCGGCCGCGCGGGGCCCAAGGCGGCCCGGCAGGCCCATAACCCTCTGGGATAACAGGGCTCACGACGACCCTCTTGCACCGTGAACCGGAATCGAGCTGACAATCCGCGCTCGATGCGCTCTGGCACCGTTCCTCCCGGCGTTTCCCTGCTTCCGTCCCGCGGCGCGCCCATGCCCGCCCGGCAAGGGCGCGCCGGCGCGCCGCTTCCGCTGCCGACCCCGGCGCGCGGGCGCATCGCGCGCGGAACGCTGTCCGGGCGGCTCGCGCCGCGACCGCCGGAGGGGGACGGGATGTGGCGCGGCGAGGGCGCGGGCGAGCGCTGGCGCCGGCGCGCGATCAGCATCCCGGGCCTCTTCTTGGCCACCGCGCTCCTCACCGCCCTCCTGCCGCTCCTCCTGGTGAGCGGCGCGGTCATCGACCTCGTCCGGCGGCGGCCGATGCTCCTTGGCCGCTTCTACATGACCATCTGGTCCTGCTTCGCGCTCCACTGCCTGGGCGTGGTCGCGCTCGGCCTCTGGTGGGTGATCGGCGTGACCGCGCGGATGGACCAGCGGCGCTGGCGGCGCTTCCACCAGGCGCTCGAGGCCTGGTGGTCGGACAAGCTGATCGGCATCGCGCGGGTGTTCTACGGCCTCGAGGTGGAGGTCGAGGGCGACGAGGTGGTGCGCCCCGGCCCGGTCCTGATCCTGATGCGCCACGCCAGCATCGTGGACACCATGCTGCCGGGCGCGCTCCTGAGCGGACCGCGCCACCGGATGGGCGTCCGCATCGTGAAGAAGCGCGAGCTCCTGTGGGATCCGTGCGTGGACGTGGTGTCGAGCCGGCTGCCGCGCGCGTTCGTGCGGCGCGGCAGCGGCGCGGTCGAGCGCGAGCTCGAGGTGCTCGGCCAGCTCACGGCCGGGATGGGGCAGGGGGACGCGGTGATCATCTTCCCCGAGGGGACGCGCTTCACCGAGGCGAAGCAGGCCGAGGTGATCGCCAGGCTGCGCCAGAAGCACCCGGAGGCGGCGGCGCGGGCACAGCGGCTGCGGCACGTCCTGCCGGTGCGGCCGGCCGGGACGATGGCGCTTCTGGAGCGGCGGCCGGATCTCGACGTGGTGTTCTGCGCGCACACCGGCCTCGAGGGGGCCAGCCGGCTGGAGGACTTCCTCGCCGGCACGCTGCTCCACCGGACCTGGAAGATCAAGTTCTGGCGGGTGCCGCGCGCCGAGGTCCCGCAGGACCGGGAGGCGCGGCAGGCCTGGCTCGACGCCTGGTGGAAGCGGGTCGACGACTGGATCCACGACCACCGCGCGTGAGTGCGCGCGTGACCACGAAGCCAGGCGCGGGGCGCGGCCGGTGGGTCGGTGGGGCGCTCGCGGCGCTCTCCTGGATCGCCGCGGCGGCCGGCTGCTCGAGGAGCCCCGGGCCGCCGGCGGCGGCGTCTCCGGCGGCCGCGGAGGCGCGCGCTGCGCCGGAGGCGCGCGCTGCGCCGGAGGTGCGCGTGGCGGTGAGCCCCGCCGACGGCGGGCTGCGCGTGCGCCTCGAGTTCGGCGCGCCGGTCCGGGAGGTCGCCTTCGCCCGCACCGAGAACGTGCGCCGCGACGCGTGGCAGGTGGTGGCCGGCGGGCTCTCGCTCGAGGGCGGCGTGCTGCGCGGGGCGCGCGCGGTGACGAAGGTCGAGCTCCTCGTTCTGCCGGATCCCGAGGAGCACGACCGCGTGTTCCCGTCGCTCACCCGGGTCGGAGGCGGCCTGGCGCTGTACGGCCCGGCGCTCCTCGTCTCCGGGTACCAGGCGCGCCTCGAGGTCGAGCCGGGGCCGGGCGCGATCGCGTGGCCGGAGCGAGACGCCCTGGCCGGCTATCTCTACGTCGGCCCGGCAAGAGAGGTGAGCGAGCGCGGCGGCCTGCGCGTCATCGGCGGCGACTCGGTCCCCCGGTGGCTGGCCGACGCCATCAGCGAGGAGGCGGTCACCGCGCTCGCCACCTACCAGGAGGCGCTCGGCCGCGCGGTCGACGCGCCGGCGCTCATCGTCACCGACGACGCCCCGGGCCCGATGCCGCTCCACGCCGACGTCACCGACAACGCGATCGTCTTCTTGCGGTTCCACGGGCCCACGTGGGCCGAGCCGGATGCCGGGCGCGCGCGGGAGATCGCGCGCCTGGTCCGCCACGAGATCTTTCACCTGTGGAACCGCTCCCCGCGCCCCGGCACGCCGCCCTGGCTGCACGAGGGCGGCGCCGAGTACGCCGCCATCGTCGCGGCCGTCCAGTCGAAGGTGCTGTCCGAGGAGCAGGGCGTGGAGCAGGTGTCGTTTCACCTCGCGCGCTGCCGCCGGGCGCTCGGCGAGCGCTCGATGACCGAGCTCGAGCGCGGCGGGCCGGCGGTCTACCACTGCGGCGTGACGCTGCAGTGGCTCGCCGACCTGCAGGCGCGGCGGGAGAGCGGCGGCGCGAGGAGCACCTTCTCGCTGTGGAGCGAGCTGCTCGCGCGGGCCGACGGCGGCGGCTACTCGGTCGAGGACTTTCGCGCGCGGGCCGGCTCGCTGGTCGCGCAGCTCTTCGACCAGGCACCCGGCGCCGGGCGGTGGGCGCGCCTTTCGCGCGCGCTGGAGGGGTACGGGGTGGTCGTCTCGCACCGCGCGCAGGCCGGAGAGCTCCGCGCCGCGCTGGTCCAGCACCTCCTGGCGCAGCACTGCGGCGATCAGCCGCGCGGCTTCTGGACCCACGATCGCTCGGTGCGGCTCGACACCGGGAGCCGCTGCGGCCTCCTCTCGGGGGATCCAGAGATCACCGCGGTCGAGGGGCACGAGGTGATCCGGGACGCGGCGGCGGCGTTCGAGGCGGCCGCGCGGCGGTGCCGCGCGGCGCGGCCGGTGCGGCTGCGCCGGGCGACGGGCGGCGATCTCGCCGTGCCGTGCGACCGCCCGCTGGAGCGCCCGGAGGGCTTCCAGCTCGAGGCCGCGCCGCCGCTCGCGCTCTAGATCTGCTCGCGAGCCGGCGCACGCGCGCCGCCCGGGCGCGGGCGCTCACTTGCAGTCCCAGCGCCACGGCCCGCGCTCGAGGCCGGACGTCTCGGCCCTGGCGGCGGCGAGCGTGCAGCCGGCGCCGGTCGCGCCGTGCCACTGGCCGGATCCCTCCGGCGGCCCGGGCACGTCGCTGCGGGTGCCGTCCTGGTCGACCCGCTTCATCGCGAAGCTCGGGCCGCCCCAGCCGTAGAACCCGAACGACAGCGCGAAGCGGTTGCACCAGCGACAGGCGCAGGAGGTGTTCTGCACCGGCCAGCCGGTGCTGTCGGCGGGGAGCTCGGCGAGCACCGCGCCGCGCGCGTCGTCGAGCGGCCAGCCGCGCCAGAGGCGCCCGCCGGCCGGCAGCGACCACTGGTCTCCGGTCGCCAGATCGCGCAGCGCCAGCGAGCTCGCGCCGGCGGTCACCCACGCGATCCGGGTGCCGCGCGCCGAGAAGGTGGCCTGGCGCGGCGGCAGGCAGCGGTTGCCGTCCTCCTCCATGTCGGCCTCCTCGAGCTCCGCCCAGTCGCCGGTCGCGCCGTCGAGCAGCCAGACCGCGCCGTCGGCCAGGACCAGCATGAAGCGGCGCGACGGGGCGACGTCGATGAGGTCATCGATGCGCCGCTCCTGGCCGGTGACGCGGTCGAACACGGTCACCTCCGGCTCCTCGGCGGTCTCCCCGTGGTGGCCGAAGCGCGGCGGATCCTCGCCGGTGAAGCGGCGGAGGACCACGTGCCGCCCGCTGGCGGAGGAGGCCTCGGCGAAGCCCCAGCGCTCGCCGCCGAAGGAGTCGGTGAGGAGCGCGGCCGGCCCGGTCGCGCCGCCCGCCGGAGGCGCCGGCGAGGCCGCCGGGCCGGGCGTGTCGGGCGCCGCGCCGCCGGGCGGCGCCGGCGCCGGCCCGCGCGAGCCGCACGCGACGATCGCCGCGGCCAGCGCGGCGAGGGCCCCCGCGGCGCCGGCCCGGAGCACACGAGCAGATGAGTGGTCGCCTCGGACCGCGCGCGAAGCCAGCATCGTTTCCCCGAAACGCGTACGGCGTCCCTTCGATCTTGCATCGCCCTCCCGCACCCGGAGCCCGAGCCGCGGGCGCGCCCGCGCCCATGGGCGCCCAACCCTCCGCCACGCTTCGGGAAAAAAGATGGAAGGAACCGGGGCGCGCGGTCGTCTGGGGGACTGACCGACCAGGAGATTGGAGTGAAGAGCAACCAGAAGCGCTGGCTCGGCATCGGGGTGGCCATCGCCGCCGCCGGCGCCGGCATCATCGGGTTCCGCACCCTGCGCGGCGGCGGCGAGGAGGCGGTGTCCTACGCGACCGCCCCGGTGACCCGCGGCCGCATCGCCTCGCAGGTCACCGCGACCGGCACGCTGTCGCCGCTGGTGACCGTGCAGGTCGGCAGCCAGGTGTCCGGCCGCATCCAGGAGCTGCACGCCGACTTCAACTCCGAGGTGAAGAAGGGGCAGGTCATCGCCAAGATCGACCCGCAGATCTTCCAGGCCGAGGTCGCCCGCGCTCGCGCCAACCTCACCGCGGCCAGCGCCTCGGTCGCCCGCGCCCAGGCGGAGGCGCGCGACGCCAAGCAGACCTGGGAGCGGACCAGCTCGCTGGCCAGCCGGGGCATCGTCGCCAGCGCCGAGGCCGACTCCGCGCGCGCCTCCTACGACGCCGCCAGCGCCCAGGTGTCGGC
>Ga0079224_100009386_pt1 | contig 13335 bp, 14 predicted proteins | sample Stecom2015_FD_80414 | JGI IMG/M metagenome (GOLD analysis project Ga0079224, IMG submission 80414) | Agricultural soil microbial communities from Utah to study Nitrogen management - Steer compost 2015 | ecosystem: Environmental > Terrestrial > Soil > Agricultural land | place: USA: Utah... | reverse complement strand
TCCGGTCGCTTAACAGATTGATCCGACGATGAAAGTGCTCAAGTACGGCCTTCTCGGGCTGGCGGGGCTCCTGGTCCTGGCCGTCGTGGCGGCGGCGATCTTCGCGGCCACCTTCGACCCGAACCGCTACAAGGAGCAGATCGAAGCCGCCGTCAAGGCCCAGACGGGCCGCACGCTCAAGCTGCAGGGCGACCTCGAAGTGGCCTTCTTCCCGAGCCTGGGCGCTCGGGTGGCCAAGGCAACCCTGTCGGAGAAGGATCCTTCCCGGCAATTCCTGTCGGTGGAGCAGGCCCACGGCTCGGTCGCTTTCCTGCCGCTCTTGCGGGGCGAAGTCATCGTCGACCGCATCCGCGTCTCCGGGCTGAACGCGCAGGTGATCAAGGACAAGGACGGCCGCTTCAATTTCCAGGATCTCATCGAGCGCGGCGAGGACGGCAAGGCGCCCCCTGCGGCATCGGAGCCGAAAGGCGAGCCGGCGGACGAGAGCGCTGTCAAGTTCGACATTGCAGGCTTCGCCCTGGAGGACGCGGCGGTGTCCTACAAGGATCTTGCGACCGGACAATCGCTCGCCGTGACCGACGTTCATCTTTCGACGGGCCGGATCGCGGAGCGGGCGAACGGCCGGCTGCAGCTTTCCGCCGCCCTGAAGGGAGCACAGCCCGCTCTGGACGTCGCGTTGAAGCTGGCGGGCGGCTACGACATCGACCTGCCCGGCGGGGCGTACGCGCTTTCGGCGCTCGAGGGGACGGTGGAGGGCACGCTGGAAAAGGATGCCGTCTCGGCCAAACTCTCGGCGCCCAAAGTGATCCTCTCGCCCGACAAGGCGACCGGCGAGGCCATCGCGGCGCAGTTCAGCCTCAAGGGTGCGGAGCGCAACCTGGAAGCGAGCCTCCAGCTTCCCGGCATCCAGGGCTCCGCCAAGGCGCTTTCGATCCCGAAGCTCACGGCGAGCGTCGCGCTGAGCGGCGCGGGCATGCCGCGGCCGATGAAGGTGCCGCTCGAGGGCAGTGTTGAGGCGAACCTCGAGGCGCAGACGCTGGACGCCGACCTCACTTCGAAGTTCGACGAGTCGACGATCCGGGCGAAGCTCGGCCTGGCCAGATTCTCCCCGCCGGCCTATCGCTTCGACGTGAATGTGGATCGGCTGAACCTCGACCAGTACTTTCCGCCGCAGCAGGCGCCCGCGTCCGGCGCGCCTCAGCCGGCCGGCAAGCCGCCCGCGCAGGCGCCCGAAACGCCCGTCGATCTCTCGGCGCTCGAGGGGCTCGACGCGCGAGGATCGCTGCAGGTCGGCTCGCTCCAGGCCCAGGGACTGAAGCTTTCCGACGTCAAGGCCGAGGTCAAGGCGGCGAACGGCCGCCTCGACGTCAGCCCCCATTCGGCCCGCCTCTATGAGGGCGCGTTGAACGGCGCGATCAGCCTGCACGCGAAGGGCAACCGGGTCGCGGTGAAGGAGACGCTGTCGAGCATCTCCATCGGGCCGCTGCTTCGCGATTTCGCGCAGCAGGACCGGCTCGAAGGCAAGGGCAACGTCAGCCTCGACGTCGCCGGCGCCGGGGCGAGCGTCGAGGCGATCAAGCGCTCGCTCGACGGCACGGCGAAGCTCGATTTGCGCGACGGTGCGGTAAGGGGCATCAACGTCGCGGAGGTCCTGCGCAAGGTGAAGTCCCTCGGAAGATCGGAGGAGGGCACGGCGAGCGCCGACCAGAAGACCGATTTCACCGAGCTCCACGCCAGCTTCAAGATCAAGGACGGCGTCGCGCACAACGACGACCTGGAGGCGAAATCGCCGCTCCTGCGCGTCAACGGCGCGGGCAAGGTCGACATCGCCGCCTCGACGCTCGACTACGTCGTGAAGGCCACGGTGGTGGCGACGGCGAAGGGGCAGGGCGGCGCGGGCCTCGACGACCTGGCGGGGATCACGGTGCCGGTGCATCTCACCGGACCTTTCGCGGCGATGAGCTACAAGGTCGATTACGGCGCGGTCGCCGCGGACATCGCCCGCACGAAGGCCGGCGCCAAAATCAAGGAGCAGGTCGAGAAAAAGCGCGACAAGATCGAAGACAAGGTGAAGGACCGCCTCAAAGGGCTCCTTCGCTAGATTCGGCGATCGCTGCGAGGGCGGCGATCCATGCAGGCGACTCGTTCAGGCAGGGGATGTAGCGGAAATCCCGTCCGCCCGCGTCGAGAAAAGCGCGCCGCGCAGTGATGTCGATCTCTTCCAGCGTCTCGAGGCAATCGGCGACGAATCCCGGGCACACGACGTCCACGCGCTCGAGACCCCCGCGGGCGAGCTCGACGAGCGTGGGCTCCGTATACGGCTGCAGCCACTTCGCCGCCCCGAAGCGTGACTGGAACGTGACGACGTATTCCTGCTTTCCGAGCCCGAGCCGCCCGGCGAGAAGCGCCGCCGTCGCGAGGCATTGCTCCCGGTAGGGATCGCCGCGATCCACGGCGCGCTGCGGCAGGCCGTGGAAGCTCATCACGAGCGTCTGCGCCCGGCCGTGCGCCGACCAATGATCGCGCACGTTGGCGGCCAGCGCATCGACGTAGCCCGGGTGATCGTGGAAATCGCGCACGCTTCGAACGCCGGCCGGAAGGAGCCTGAGAACCGATTCCGTCGTGCTTCTCGAGTATTGGGGGTAGAGCGGTATCACCAGAAGATCTCCCGGCTCGCTCAGTGCCATCTCTTTCAATGCTGAGGGGATGGAGGGGTGGCCGTAGCGCATCGCATGCCGGACCTCCACGCTTGCGCCCTGGATGCTATTCCTTATGTAAGAGGCGAGCAGGGCGGCCTGCCTTGCCGTGTGCACGGCGAGCGGCGAGCCTTCCGGCGTCCACACCAGCCGGTATTTCTCCGCCGATCGGGCCGGCCGGGTCCGCAGCACGATCCCGTGGAGGATCGGCAGCCAAAGCAGACGCGGCAGCTCCACGACGAGCGGGTCGGACAGGAACTGCGCGAGATAGTCGCGCACCGCATCGGTCGTCGGTGCGCGAGGCGAGCCGAGGTTGACGAGCAGGATGGAACGCATGGCGGAATCGCGCGATTATCGGCTACATTTCCTCGTGCCATCGAGGAGGAGGCCGCCATGCTGATGTCCGGGAACGACTACCGGGAGTCGCTCAAGCGCTATCGGCCGAGGGTGTTCGTCAACGGCGAGGCGGTCGGCTCGGTCGCCGACCATCCGGCGCTCGCTCCGGGCGTGGCCGCGGTCGGGCTCACTTACGACTTCGCCCTGCGCGAGGAGCTCCGGCCGGTCATGCGGGCGCCTGCGGCCTCGGGGCCGGCGGAAGTGAACCGCATGATGGCGATTCCGACCTCGGGGCAGGACCTGCTCAACAAGCTGGAGGCGGTGCGCCTTGTGTGCCAGCACACGGGCTGCGCGCAACGCTACCTCGGCGGCGACGCCCTCTCGGCGATCCGGATGTCGGCCGCCAGGGTCGATGCGGATCTCGGCACGGAATACGGGGCGCGCCTGGACGCCTACATCGAGCGCGTCTACGAAGAGGATCTCACGCTCGGGGTGGCCATGACCGACGGCAAGGGCGACCGCTCGCTTCGACCGCACCGGCAGCCCAACCCCGACGCGTACGTGCGCATCGTCGAGCGCACGCAGAAGGGGATCGTGCTCTCCGGCGCCAAGGCGATCGTCACCGGCGCGCCGTACATGCATGAGCTTCTCGTCATGCCCTGCAGGAACATGATCGAGGCGGACCGCGACTACGCCGTGTGCTGCGCGGTGCCGATCGACGCCGAAGGTCTCACCATCGTCGCGCGCCCGGCCGGGCGGCCGGGCGAGCCGGCCGCGAAGTTCAGCGGGCGATACGGCCAGTCGACCGGCGTGGCGATCTTCGACCGGGTGCTCGTGCCCTGGGAGCGCGTGTTCCTCGCGGGCGAATGGCAGCACTCGGGGCCCCTCACGTACAGCTACGCCACGCATCACCGGCACACCTGCATCGGCGCGCGGGCCGGCTTCGGCGATCTCCTGATCGGCGCCGGCGCGCTCATGACCGAGGCGAACGGCATCGACCTCGACGAAGCGCCCAACCTGCGCGAGCGGATGGTCGAGCTCATCAAGATCGTCGAAGGCTTCTACGCCTGCGGCGTCGCCGCCTCCGTCTACTGCGTGAAGGACGAGTCGGGCGTCGCCCTGCCGGACGCCGTCTTCGCCAACATCGGCAAGCTCCTGCTCGCGACGCAGATCTACGACATGCACCGCCTTGCGCACCACGTCTCCGGCGGGCTCATCGTCACGCTTCCGGGCCCGGACGAGGACCACAACCCGCACACCGCGGGCCGCATCTCCGAGCTCCTCGGCGGCCGCTCCGACATCCCGTACGAGAAGCGCATCGATGCGGCGCGCCTGGTGGAGGACCTGACCGCCTCGTACCAGGGCGGCTGGTACTCGGTCATCTCGCTCCATGGCGGCGGCTCGCCCGAGGCGATGCAGATGGAGATCTGGCGCAACTACCCGCTCGGCAACAAGGTGGACCTGGTCGAGCGGCTGCTCGAGCGCGGCATCCTCGCCGACGACACGCGCAAGATCACGCGCAACCGCCAGCCGGGCCGCTGCTGCGTGGAGGGATGCACGGTGCCGCCGGCGCCGCAGCTCGCGCCGCTGCCGGCGCCGCGGTCCGGCGAAGCGCCGGTGCGCCTCGTCAAGAAGGCTTCCTGATGCGCCTGCGGCGCGACGAGGCGTTCCTCCTCGTGGTCGATGTCCAGGAGAAGCTCGCGCCCCACGTCCACGGCCACGAGCAGGTCGTTTCGAGAAGCGCCGCGCTGATCCGCGCCGCGTCGCTCCTCGGCCTTCCGGTCGTGGTCTCGGAGCATTGTCCCGACCGCATCGGGCCGACGGTACCCGCGCTGAGCGCGCTCGCGCCGCCCGCGCTCGCGAAGACGCATTTCGCCTGCCCGGACGAGCCCTCGATCGAAGCCGCGCTCGCCTCGCTTCGGCGCCGGCAGGCGGTCGTCTGCGGCATGGAGGCGCACGTGTGCGTCCTTCAGACGGCGCTCGCGCTGCTCGACCGGGGCTACCAGCCGCTCCTCGTCGCCGACGCGGTCGGCTCCCGCCGCGAAAGCGACCGGGACGTCGCTCTCGAGCGCCTGCGGGCGGCGGGCTGCTCGATCGGCACGGCCGAGATGGCGATCTTCGAATGGATGGGCCGCGCCGATCGCCCCGGGTTCCGGGAGCTCCTCGGCATCGTCAAGGCCCTTCCCTAGTGCTGTGAGAGCGCGCTCGAGACCAGCTTGGCGGTGATGTCGACGATCGGCACGACGCGGTCGTAGGCCATGCGCGTGGGGCCGATCACGCCGACCGTGCCGACCACCTCGCCGTCGACCTTGTAGGGGGAGGTGACGACGCTCACGTCGTCGGGCGCCTGCACGCCGGACTCGCCGCCGATGAAGACCTGGACCCCCTGGCCGCGGAGCGACAGGTCGAGGATGTGCAGGAGCGAGGTCTTCTGCTCGAGCAGCTCGACCAGCTTCTTCAGCCGGTCCACGTCCTGCGACAGATCGCGCACCGCGAAGAGATTTCGCTCGCCCGAGATGACGTACTGCTCGCTTCCCTCGGCCAGGGCATTGCCCGCCTCGAGCGCGGTCCTCATGAGCCGGATCACGTCCTCACGAAGGTCGCGCACCTCGTTCTGCAGGCGCGAGCGCACGTCCTCGAAGCTCTGGCCCGAGTAGTTCTGGTTGATGAAGTTCGCCGCCTCGACGAGCTCGGAGGCCGAGTATTCGCGCTCGGTGAGCAGGATGCGGTTCTGCACGTCGCCGTCGGGCGTGACCACGATGAGCAGGATGCGCTTCTCCGACAGGCGCACGAACTCGATGTGGCGGAACGTCACCGCGCGGCGCCGCGGCGTCATGACGACGCCCGCGAACTGCGTGAGCTGCGAGAGCAGCTGCGAAGCCGACTGGATGACGCGCTGCGGGTTGTCCGGGTGCAGCTGGTCCTCGAGCTCGCGCACGCGCTCGAGCTCGAGCTGCTTCACGACGAGCAGGGTGTCCACGAAGAACCGGTAGCCGGCCGGCGTGGGAACCCGGCCCGCGGAGGTGTGGGGGCTCGAGATGAAGCCGAGGTCCTCGAGGTCGGCCATCACGTTGCGGATGGTGGCCGGCGAAAGGTCGAGCCCGGAGTACTTGGAAAGCGTGCGCGAGCCGACCGGCTGGCCCTCCGCAATGTAGCGCTCGATCAGAGTCTTGAGCAGAACCTGGGCGCGCTTGTCCATCATGTGATTCATTGTACACTCGCGCGCATGTCACTTGCCGCCGCTTCGCCGAGGTTCGGGCGCGTCGCGCTGATCGGCAAGCTGCGCAGTCCCGAGATCGCCGAGTCGCTGCGGACGCTGAAGGCGTTCCTCGAGCGCCGCGGCTGCGAGGTGCTGATCGAGCGCGAGACCGGCGCGGACATCGGCGCGCGCGGCGTCGGCTACGACGCCATCGGCAGCCGCGCCGAGCTCGCCATCATCGTCGGCGGCGACGGCACCATGCTCGCGGCGGCTCGCAACCTGGTGGGCCACGGCGTTCCCGTCACGGGCGTCAACCAGGGGCGCGTGGGCTTCATGACCGACATCGGCCACGCCAACATGCTGGAGGGCATCGGCGCCATCCTCGACGGACGCTGCTCCATGGAGGACCGGTCCCTCCTCGACTGCGAGATCGTGCGCAGCGGGCAGACGCTCCTGCGCACCATCGCCCTCAACGAGGCGGTGCTCGGCAAGGGCAGCCAGGGACGGCTCATCGAGTTCGAGCTCACGATCGACGGCGAGTTCGTCTACAAGCTGCGCGGCGACGCCATGATCGTCGCCACGCCGACGGGCTCGACCGCCTACGCGCTCTCGGCGAACGGGCCGATCCTGCACCCGGCGGTCCCCGCGTTTGCGCTCGTGCCGCTCGCGCCGCACACGCTCTCGGCGAGGCCCGTCAGCGTGAGCGACCGGAGCGTCATCGAGATCACCATCGTGCGCGCCGACGATGCCCGGGCGCACTTCGACGGCTTCGCCCTCGCCGACATGGCCGAGGGCGACCGCCTGGTGCTGCGCCGCTCGAGCGAGGTCGTGCGCTTCGTGCATCCGCCCGCTTACCGGTACTTCGCCACCCTGCGCGAGAAGCTGCGCTGGAGCGAGTCGATCGAGAAGGAGCGCGCCTAGCCCATGCTGCGCTCGCTCGAGCTGCGCGACTTCGTGATTGCGGAGCGCGTCTCGCTCGAGCTCGACCGCGGCTTCACGGCCCTCACCGGAGAGACGGGCGCCGGCAAGTCGATCCTCGTCGACGCGATCGAGCTCCTCGTGGGCGGGCGGGCGGATGCCTCGCTCGTGCGCCAGGGCGCCGAGCGCGCCGAGCTTTCGGCCGAATTCGACGTCCCGGCTTCGCATCCGCTGACGGCCTGGCTGGCCGGCGCCGAGCTGACCGGCGACCCGGAGCGGGTGCTCCTGCGACGCACGATCGATGCGGCCGGGCGCTCCCGCTGCTTCATCAACGGGCGGGCGGCGACGCTCGCCCAGCTGCGGGAGGCGGGCGAGCTTCTCGTCGACATCCATGGCCAGCACGCGCACCAGTCGCTCCTGCGGCCGGCCGCGCAGCGGGAGCTCCTCGACGCGCAGGCGGGAACCGAGGCGCTCGCCGCCGAGGTCGCCGAGGCGCATCGCACGTGGAAGCGGCTCGAGGCCGTGGCGGAGGAAGCGGTCCGCAGCATCGCGGCCCGCGAGGCCGAGCGCGCCGAGCTCGCCGACAAGGCGGCGGCCCTGAAGAAACTGGCGCCGCGGGAGGGTGAATGGGCCGAGGTCACGGCGCTCCAGGCGCGCCTCGCGCACGGCTCGAGCCTGCTCGCCGGCGCCCAATCGGCCCTGGAGGCGCTCGACGAGGCCGAGGACGCGAGCCTGCACCAGCTTGCCGCCGTTGCGGCGCGGCTGCGCGCGCTCCTCGCGCACGACCCGCAGCTCGGTCCCGTGGTCGAGCTGCTCGAGTCGGCCCACGCCCAGGCTTCCGAGGCGGCGCGGGAGCTGCGCCACTACGCTTCGCGCGTCGACCTCGATCCGCAGGCGCTGCGCGAGGCGGAGGCACGCGTCGAGGCGCTGCACGCGGCGGCCCGGCGCTACCGGGTGCCGCCCGAAGCGCTTGCCCGGTTGCGCGAAGAGGTGGAGGCGCGGCTGGGCGAGCTCGCGCTCGCCGGCGACGCCCAGGCGCTCGAGCGCGAGGTCGCCGCTGCCCGCGCCCGCTACGATGACTGCGCGCGGCGCCTGAGCGCGCAGCGCGCGAGCGGCGCCGCGGCCATGTCGCGCGCCGTCACGGCCGCGATGCAGCAGCTCGCCATGCCGGGCGGCAGCTTCTCGGTCGCCCTGCGCCCGCTCGCCACGCCCGGCGCCCATGGCGCCGAGGAGATCGAGTTCGAAGTCGCCTCGCACTCGAGCCTGCCGCTGCGGCCGCTCGCCAAGGTGGCCTCCGGCGGGGAGCTTTCCCGCATCAGCCTCGCCATCCAGCTGGTCGCCGCCCGCGGCACGCCGGTCTCGACGCTCGTCTTCGACGAGGTCGACGCCGGCATGGGCGGAGCGGTCGCCGAGACGATCGGCCGCTCGCTCAGGAAGCTCGGCGAGGCGCGGCAGGTGCTGTGCGTCACCCACCTCCCGCAGGTGGCAGCGCAGGCGCACGCGCAATGGTCGGTGGTGAAGACCGAGGGCAAGCGCAAGGTGTCGGTAAAGGCCGGCCGCCTGGACCGGGCGGCGCGGATCGAGGAGCTCGCCCGCATGCTCGGCGGCGCCGCCGGCACGGCGCGCAAGCACGCGGCCGAGCTACTCGGCGCTTCCTAGCTGCTCCTTCCGATACGGGCAGTCGCGCTTCGTGCAGTCGCCGTAGAGCGCGAGCGAGTGCCCGCGCAGCTGAAAGCCGCGCTGGCGCGCGACGTTGGTCTGGCGCTTCTCGATGTCCGCGTCGAAGAACTCCTCCACGCGGCCGCACTGCAGGCAGACGAGATGATCGTGATGGCCGCCCTCGTTCAGCTCGAAGACGGCCTTGCCCGCTTCGAAGTTCTGGCGCGACAGCAGCCCGGCCTGCTCGAACTGCGTGAGCACGCGGTAGACGGTGGCGAGGCCGACGTCGATGCCTTCGGTGATCAGCGCCCGGTAGACATCCTCCGCGGAGAGGTGCCGGACCTTGCTCGTCTCGAAGAGCTCGAGGATCTTCCGGCGCGGGAGCGTGGCCTTGAGGCCGCTGTCCTTGAGGCTTTGAACCGTGTCCATGGGGATTGCAGCTCCGGTCGGTGACCGCCGGTCGGTGACACGGACTTTGCACCGCAGGCGTCGGCTGTCATTATATGCCCCCATGTCAACACATCCCATGGCGGCCTGCGTGGCCGTTGCGCTTGCCGCGTCGGGCTTTGCCTGCTCCCAGGCGCCCAGAATTCCAGGCATCACGCCCTACAAGATGGAAATCCAGCAGGGCAATTTCGTCTCCCAGGAAATGGTCTCCCGGCTCGAGCCCGGCATGAGCAAGGACGAGGTGCGCCGCGTGCTCGGCACGCCGCTCCTCACCGACATCTTCCATGCCAATCGCTGGGACTACGTTTACTGGCGCGAGGACCAGGCCGGCAAGCGCGAGACGCGCAGGCTCGCGGTGTTCTTCGAGCAGGGCAGGCTCGCCCGCATTGACGGCGATGTGGTGACGGCAAGCCGGGGCGCTCCCGCGGCGCCGGCCCCCACGGCGCAGGTCCCCGCCCCGCAGGCCCCCCAATGAAGCTCGGCATCACGGGCGCCGGCGGACGCATGGGCCGCTCGCTCGTCGAAGCCATCGCGGCCGACCCGACAGTCTCGCTCGCCGCCGCCCTCGACGCGAGCGATGCGCCGGTGATCGGCCAGGACGTGGGCGGGGTCACGGCGGGCCACGACCTCGACGCCGCGCTGCCGGCGTGCGAGGTCCTCATCGACTTCACGCGTCCCGAGGGCACGCGGCGCCACGTCGAGGCGTGCCTGCGCCACAAGCGGGCGATCGTCATCGGCACCACCGGCTTCTCCGAAGCCGATCTCGCCGCGCTTCGGGAGGCAGCCGCGCACATCCCGATCGTGCTCTCGCCCAACTTCGCCGTCGGCGTGAACGTGCTCTTCAAGGCGGCCGAGGTGGCGGCCCGGGCGCTTGGCGAAGGCTACGACGTGGAGATCATCGAGGCGCACCACCGGCACAAGGTGGACGCGCCTTCCGGCACCGCCCTCAAGCTCGGCGAGGTGATCGCCGACGCGCTTGGCCGCGACCTCGCCCGCGCGGCGCGCCACGGCCGCGCGGGCGACGTCGGTGCGCGGCCCGCGACGGAGATCGGGTTCCACGCCGTGCGCGGCGGCGACATCGTGGGCGAGCACACCGTTCTCTTCGCCGGCATCGGCGAGCGCCTCGAGCTCACCGTGCGCTCGCAAAGCCGCGCGACGTACGCGGCGGGCGCGGTGCGGGCGGCGAAGTGGCTGCACGGCCGGCCGGCGGGCCTCTACGACATGTTCGACGTGCTCGGCATGAAGGCGTATAATCCCGGCTTCAATTGAGCGGGAGGGGCGAGAGCCTTTCCCGCTTTCCGTATCCAGCACCCGCCCGCCGGGGTTTTTTGCAGGGATGACCGCCAGATCTGAAGCCGCCGCGCTCGTGCTCGCCGACGGAACGGTGTTCCGCGGACGGGCCATTGGCGCCGCCGGCAGCGCCGTCGGCGAGGTCGTGTTCAACACGTCCATGACGGGCTACCAGGAGATCCCCACCGATCCAAGTTACCACGGCCAGATCGTCACCATGACCTACCCCCACATCGGCAACTACGGGGTCAGCGTCTACGACATGGAATCGAACAAGCCGTACGCGCGCGGCTTCATCGTGCGCGAGTTCAGCCGTGTGGCGTCGAACCATCGCGCCAACCAGGACCTGCAGTCGTTCATGGAGCAGCACGGCATCGTCGGGATCGAAGGCATCGACACCCGCGCCCTCACCCGTCGGTTGCGCACCGGCGGGGTGGTGAAGGGCGTCATCCACCACGGCCCTGCCGACGACGCGCTGGAAGTCGAGCTGGTGCGCCAGGCGCGGGACCACGAGGACATCGACGGCCGCGACATGACGCCGGAGGTCACGACGCCGCTGCCGTACGCCCGGCCCACCTTCCAGGACCACCCGCGGGTGGTGGTCATCGACTTCGGCATCAAGCACTCGATCGTCTACAAGCTCGAGCAGGCCGGGGCCGAGGTCATCGTGGTGCCGGCCCAGACGACGCCGGCGCAGATCATGGCGCTCGACCCCTTCGGGCTGGTGCTGTCGAACGGCCCGGGTGATCCGGGTGGGCCGCGCTACGCGCACGACACCGTGTGGCAACTGCTCGGGCTATTGCCGACGTACGGCATCTGCATGGGGCACCAGCTGCTGGGCCTGGCCGTGGGCGGGCGCACCTACAAGCTGGCGTACGGCCACCATGGCGCCAACACGCCGGTCAAGAACGTCGTCACCGGCGAGGTGGAGATCACCAGCCAGAACCACAACTACGTCGTGGACATCGACTCGATCCCCGGGCGGCAGTTCGTCGCCACGCACGTGAACCTGAACGACGGCACGCTCGAGGGGATGGCGCACGCGCGCTACCCGGTGTTCAGCGTCCAGTACCACCCGGAGGCGAGCCCCGGACCCCACGACGCCCAGTACCTGTTCCGCCGCTTCATCGAAGAGGTGAACGCGTTCGAGGGCGCCACCGCGTTGCCCGCCGCGCGCGCCGCCAGCTGATCGAGGTCCGTCGTCGTCGCGGTCCGGCACGGGTCGCCCACGAGGCGGGGCGCTCCGTCAGGCGAACAGGACTTGCGAGTCGAGCCACAGCGTGGTGGGGCCGTCGTTGACCAGCTCCACTTCCATCATCGCTCCGAACACGCCGGTGGCGACCGCCACGCCTGCCTCCGTCAGCGCGCGCACGAAGCGCTGGTAGAGGCGCTCGGCGTGCTCGGGCCGGGCGGCGGCGCTGAAGCCGGGACGGTTGCCGCTTCGCGCGTCGCCGTACAGGGTGAACTGACTGACCACCAGGCAGGCGCCGCCGACCTGCGCCAGGTCACGGTTCATCTTGCCCGCCTCGTCCTCGAACACGCGCAACTTCCGCACCTTGTCGGCCATCCGTAGCGTGACGCCCTCGTCGTCCTCGGGCGCCACCCCCAACAGGACCAGGAAGCCCCGTTCGATCGCGCCGGTGACGACGCCATCGACGCGCACTTCGGCGCGCGCGACGCGTTGGACCAGGGCCCTCACCCGTCGCCGTCGTCCGGTGCGCCGCCGGCCATGGGCAGCGCCGACCCGGCTCGACCCTCCCACGCCTGGATGCCAGCGCGAACCGCCCGCAGCGCCGACCACAACGTGTCGCGCTCGGTCTCGTTCAGGTTCCCGCGGGTCTTCTCGTGCAGCATCTCGAGCAGGTCGAGACTCCGCCGCGCCGCTCGCAACCCCTGCACTCCGTCGCGCGGCGCCAAGCGCAGCGGCCCGGTGTCGTCCCCCAGCGCCGCTTCGGCCGAGGCGCGCAAGACGTGCACCAGGCCGACGAAGTGCGCGCCCACGTCGCGACCGACGCCGTGGCCCTCGTCCACGCCGTTCAGAACAACGCCCCCTGCTCGGCGGTGTCGATCACGAGGCTGCCTTGCTTGGGCGGGAGGGCGTCGAGCGCGCGCTTGAGCTCCTTCATGTCGTTCCAGGTCTGCCACTTCGGGGAACCGCGCTCGCGACTGGCGTTCCGCAACAGGTAGGCGGGGTGGTAAAGCGGGAAGATGCGAAGGTTCTGCCACTCGTACCACTGACCATGCGTGCGGGTGATGCCTTCGTTGGTGCGCAAGAAGTACTGCGTCGGCACGTTGCCGAGCGTGGCGATCACCTGCGGACGGATCACGCGGATCTGCTCGAGCAGCAGCGGTTCGCTCGCGGCGATCTCTTCGGGGCGAGGGTTGCGGTTTCCCGGTGGGCGGAACTTGACGATGTTGGTGATGTAGACGGCGTCGCGCTCGATGCCGACCGAAGCCAGCACGCGATCCAACAACTGCCCGGCGCGGCCCACGAACGGCCGGCCGCTCAGGTCTTCGTCTTCGCCTGGCGCTTCGCCCACGATCATCAACTGGGCGTCGGGATCGCCTTCGCCGAACACCAGGTTGTCGGACAGTTCGTGCAAGGCAGCCGGCTTGACGGCCGCCTCGCGCTCCAGTTCCTGCAGCGTCACGCGTACGTCATACCACGTCGGGGACGCGACTCCCTTGCGATCCCCGGCGACGCCGCCGACGCCGCCGACGTGCGGCGGCGGCCCTCGAGACGGACCTCAGCCCAACGCGATCTGGGCGGGCTTGCGTTGGCTCCGCGCC
>Ga0079224_100009384_pt1 | contig 13336 bp, 7 predicted proteins | sample Stecom2015_FD_80414 | JGI IMG/M metagenome (GOLD analysis project Ga0079224, IMG submission 80414) | Agricultural soil microbial communities from Utah to study Nitrogen management - Steer compost 2015 | ecosystem: Environmental > Terrestrial > Soil > Agricultural land | place: USA: Utah... | reverse complement strand
GGGCGGCACGCGCCGCTCCTCGCCGCCGAAGTGAACTCGGCGGGGCGCCTCCCGACGCGGGCGCTCTGCTCGGCGCTGCCTTCCGCGGGGTTCGGCGCGTTCCCAGCCGTTCGTCGCGCCAGCGCCGCCGTCGCGGACGTCATTTGCCAATCACACGCTTCTCGAGCCATTCCTGTTCCCATTCCGGCTTGGGTGCCTTCTTCGCCGCCGGAGCCGCCCGGGAGGTGGGCTTGCCCTGCTGAGCGCTGGGGGTTTCGGGAGCGCGCTTCGTCGTGCCGCGCGCGGCTTTTTTCGGCCGGCGCGGCGCGGACGTCGCCGCTTCGGAGCGTGCGCTCACCGCCGCCTCCTCGCGGGAGGTGGCCGTCCTTTCGGGCGCTGGCAGAGGACTCGGGGCGAGCTCGACGCCGGGCTCCGCGAGCGCGGGCGCGTTCGCGCGGCTTTCCGGTGCAGGGCTCACGACGGGTGGAATGATCGGTTCCGGAGCCGCGCTCGACGCGCTCGGTTCGAGGCTGCCGAACACGCTCGCGCGCCCGCTGGGTGAAGCCGGCCCTTCGGACACGCTCGGTCGCGAGGTGAGCTTGCCGATCACGACCGCCGACAGGGCCACGAGCAGCGCGGCGGCGAGCGCCAGGAGGTTCCGGCGGGTTCGCGGGCGCGGCGGCGTGGCGCTGCCGCCCCACGCGGAGGCGGTGAGCGTGCGCTCCTCGGGACTGCGTTCTGGCAGAACGGTGCTTGGCGGAGCGAACGCGGGGCTCGCCGCAGCCGCCGCGCCGCTCGACGGAGCGCTCTCGGCGGCAAGCGCGTCCGCAGCAGGGGGGCGCGGCCGCTCCGAACCGCCCGCGACCGCAGCCGCTTCGGGCGCGGGGGCGGGCGCCGAGGGGTCGACCGGAGAGGGATGCGTTTCTGTCGCCTCGCGCGATGTTTCCAGTGGCTCGGGTGCGGCGGGAGGCAGGCTCGCCATCCGCACGACGCGCTCCATCGAAAGCCGTGCGCGCGGTGGTCCCAGCGCTCCGAGCGCTTCCGCGAACGCGCCGAGGTCGGGGAAGCGGAGCTCGCGATCTTTCTCGAGGCACCGCGCGATCACGGCATCGAGCTCGGCCGGAATCTCGGGCCGATGCGCGCTCGGCGGCGCCGGTGACTGGTGCAGGACGAGGCCGATCACCTCGGCCACGGTTTCGGCCTCGAAAGGGTGTTTTCCGGTGGTGAGCTCGTAGAGCACGACGCCGAGCGACCAGATGTCGGCGCGCCGATCCACGTTTTTCGCGGAGCGGATCTGCTCGGGGGACATGTACCGCGGCGACCCGAGGAAACTGTTCGTCGCGGTCACGCTCGCGTCGGGTCCGGCTTCCTCCACCGCGATCTTGGAGATCCCGAAATCGAGGACCTTCACGAGGTGCGATCCGTCGGGCCGCTGCGCGAGGAAGAGATTGGAAGGTTTCAGATCGCGATGAACGATGCCGAGACCGTGCGCCTCGGCCAGGGCCTCCGCGGCTTGCAGCACGTACTCGATGGCTTCGTCGAGCGGGAGCGGTCCGGCGTCGAGCACCGAGTGCAAGTCCGAGCCCCGAAGGAGCTCCATCACCATGTACGGGGAGCCGTCCTCGAGCTTCGCGACATCCATCACGCGCACCGCGTGCTCGCTCTGCAGCTGCGCGAGCGCCCGTGCCTCGCGAAGGAAGCGCTCGACGAGGTCCGTGCGCGTCATGAGCGAGGGGTGGAGAAACTTGAGCGCGACGTCCCGCTGCAAGTCCACGTAGCGTGCCGCGAGGACCTCACCCATGCCGCCGCTTCCGAGGATGCGCTCGATTCGGTACTTCCCCGCCAGTACCTGTCCCTTCTGCGCGATGGTCATGGGCGCCACGCTCCGGTGCTGCCGGCCAGCCGCCCGCGGCCGCGAGCGAAGAGACTTAGTACTTCCGCGGCTCACGCGGTGCAACACGCCCCCAGTTCCTCTCGGATCTCAGCGGAAATCTGGCAGGGCCGCGCGATGCAGTCCGCGCTCGCGTCGGCCCCGCACGCCCCGCGCAACGCCGCTCCGCACGCGCAGCGGGCCCACTGCGCCGCGCGACGCCGCTCCCCGCTCGTGGCGGGCCCACGCGCGCTCCGCTCCCCGCTCGTGGCGGGCCCACGCGCGCTCCGCGCGACGCCGCTCCGCGCTCGTGTGGTGGGCTCACGCACGCTTCGTCGGCGCCGCTCCGCCCTCGCGGGTGCCCCTCCGCGTGCTCCGCGCTCGCGCTTCGCCGGTGACGACCGCCTCGCAGCGCGCTTTCGCGTGGGAGGCGAATTTCTGAGCTCGCCGAAACCGATCTCATTTTACGGAACGCGACTGGATCGCTCGTCGCGGTGCCGTTTCGGCGCGGCGCGCGCGGCGGATGCGCGTGAGGCGCTGTCGCGATACCGCCGTTCATTGCCTTGGATCGGGTGATCGTCGGAGGCGAAACGAGTGAATGATCCCGCGCTCTCCGAGCGCTGCGCGGAGGGCGTTCGCGGCAGAACCTACGGGGGCTTGACATTGCTGGAAAAAAGGGGAAAACGGCCGGGTCATGGGCGCTGTTCGCGATTTCGTCATCCAGAACTTTCGTCACTTCAACGCGGCCGCGCTGGTCGATGCTGCGCGCGGTTGGGAGCAGCATCTCGCGAAGGGCGGCAAAATGGTGCTCACCCTGGGCGGTGCGATGAGCACCGCCGAGATTGGCATCGTGCTCGCGGACCTCATCCGCAAGGACAAGGTGCACGGTCTCTCGGTGACGGGGGCGAACCTCGAGGAAGACGTGTTCAACCTCGTCGCCCACAAGAGCTATTGCCGCGTGCCCAATTTCCGGGAGCTCGGCCCGGCGGAGGAGAAAGCGCTGTTCGACCGCGGGCTGAGCCGCGTCACGGACACGTGCATTCCGGAGCACGAGGCCATGCGCAAGATCGAAAAGCACATGCTCGCGCTCTGGGTCGAAGCGCAAAAGAAGGGCGAGCGCGCCTTCCCGCACGAATACTTCTACAAGCTCCTGAGGAGCGGAGTGCTCACCTCCGAGTACCAGATCGATCCGCGCCACTCGTGGCTGCTCGCGGCTGCCGAGAAGAACCTCCCCATCTGGGTGCCAGGATGGGAGGACTCGACGCTCGGCAACATGTTCGTCGCGGGCGTCGTGCGCGGTCTCCACCAGTACTCGATCATGAAGACCGGCCTCGAGTACATGGGCTCACTCATCAACTGGTACAAGGAGACCGACGCGCGGCATTCGCTCGGCTTCTTCCAGATCGGTGGCGGAATCACCGGTGATTTCCCGATCTGCGTGGTGCCGTTGATGAACCAGGATCTCGGCTGGGAGGCCCGCACCTGGGGCTACTTCTGCCAAATCTCCGAGGCCCGGGCGTCGTACGGCTCGTACAGCGGCGCGCCGCCCAGCGAGAAGATCACCTGGGGCAAGCTCAGCGTCGACACCCCGCGCTTCGTGATCGAGTCGGACGCCACGATCGTATTCCCCCTGATCGCCGCGTACCTGCTCGAGTACTAGCCTCGATTTCGGGCTTCCTAGTCGGGGAAGGCCGATCCCTCGCGTCTTTCCGCCGCCTTCGCGCTCGTCGTGCTCGCGATAGCGCTGCTATCGCTGCGCGCGCCGAACGCGAATTCGTCTGGAAATGCGCTTCGGTCTCGACCTTCCCCTCCGGCGTCAGCCCGAAATCGAGGCTCGCCCCGATTTCGGGCTTCCTAGTCGGGAAGGGTTGATTTCTGGCGTCTTTCCGCCGCCTTCGCACTCGTCGTGCTCGCGATAGCGCTGCTATCGCTGCGCGCGCCGAACGCGAATTCGTCTGGAAATGCGCTTCGGTCTCGACCTTCCCCTCCTAGGCTGAGCCTACGGTGGGCAGAGCTCGTCATGCGAGGACGAGCGCGGCGCGCGCGGCTTCGGGGGCCTCGGCGGCGAAGGATTCGGCTTCGTCGTCGGTGCGGGCCGCGCGCACGCGCTCGATGAACGCGTAGGCGGCCGCTTTCCTCGCCAACAGCACGCGCCAGCGCTCGACGGGCTCGCCCGTGACGAGGTGCTCGGCCACGGCCAGCGCGAACACGCGCGCGTACGCCTCGGCATCGAGTCGAAGGGCGAGCTGATCCAGGATGAGGTGCGGAATGCCGGCACCGTGCGAGCGCGCGAGCACGCCGTTGACGAGGTTCATCGACAAGCTCTGATTCGCACAACGAAACGGGTGCAAGCGCACGAAACGATGGTGGAAGCGGGCGAGGTCGCGCACGGTGGCGGTCGCATCCCCGGCTTCGGCGGCGCGTCGCGCCGAGCGATAGGCCGAGAACAGCTTCTCGAAGTGCTCGGCGCGCACTGGCCGCGGCGGGCAGAACCAAGCCGAGTCCTCCTTGTCGTCGACGGCCCGCCCGTGGAGCACGCTGCCCCAGGAGAGCCCGTCGGCGTCGACGAGCTCGCGGTCGGGCTCGAGGCTCGCCGGATCCCCGGCGTGCGTGGCGACGAGCCGCTGGTAGCGGGCACCCCCCACGAGGCCCACGCCGACGCGTGGCCCGCCGAGGAGCAGCGTGCCGCTCGGTGTCGCGAGCCTCCGCGAGGGCGTCGTGTAGAGCGCGCCAGGGCGCACACCTCCATCGGTGATGCGACTCGCCGGACGATAGAAGGTCGCGAGCTCCGGGCCCAGCAAGGCGAGCACGTGCAGGCGGCGGAGCCAGCGCAGAGGGTCGTGCTCGAAATCGGCGAGCCACGTCTCCGCCGCGCGCCGCACGGCGGCCATGTTGTGCCAATAGGCGCGAACGAGCTCGTAGGGCGCCCCGGGAAAGCGAACGAGCTCCGCGCCCGAGATCTTCGCCTCGAGCGCGGCCACCGCATCGGGGACGAACAACAGGCGGCCGAGCGCGCGTCGCACGAGCTGCTCGAGCGCGGGGCGATCGGCGCCCGAGAGCACCCGGAGCTCCGCGAGCGTGCGCGTGCCGTCGATGAGCCCGAGCACGCGCTCGAGCGCAGAGCGCGCGACGCCCTCGACCGGGACGCCGCCGCCGAGCTGTCGCGAGCTCACCGTGCACGTTCCGCCCTTGGCGTGCACCTCGAGCTCGCCCGGGACGCGCACGACGTCCTCGTCCCAGGCCTCGAACCGTGCGCGCGCCTCCGCGAACAAGTAGTCGTCGCGCGACGCACGGGCCTCCGTGGCGACCCAGCGCTCGTACTCGAGGAGCTCCCACGGAACCTCGAGGGCGAGATCGAAGCGCGATGCCGGGGTTTCGTCCATCAGGCGAGGGCTTGGTCGAGGCCGGCCTCGTCGTTGGAAACGGCATTGAGCTCCGGCGCGAAGTCGCCGGGGGCTCGATCGTAGTGGAGCGGCAGGAAGCGCTCGAGGATCTCCGACATTCGCTCGCGGAGCAGCGTCGAGGACGGGTCGAGCCGTCGCACGAAGACGAGCCCCGACGGAGGAGCGAGCAGGGTCCGGAGCTCGAGGTCCGGGCGGTAGGCGCGGAGCGCGAGCACGAGCTTCCACGTGTCGCCGACCCAGAATTTCGTCGAGCGTTCGCGAGCGGCGGCGCGCGGGAAGGCGGGGACGCAATCGTGGATGACGACGGTGCTGTCGGGGCGGCACCAGCGCTCGACGTTCGTGAAATCGGAGAGCGCGTTCTCGAAGCGGTGCATGCCGTCGATGAACGCGAGATCGACCCGGCGCGCGCCGAGCACCTCGGCCCGCGCGTGCGCCGCGAAGAAGGCGTCGCTCTCCTCGTGGAAGAGGCGGGTCCCCGCGGGGAGCCGGTGGCGAATCGGATAGCTCGTCGGATCGATGCCGATGGCGAGCTCGGCGAAGCGGGCGAGGGCCAGCGTCGCGCCGGTATCGACCCCGATCTCGAGGTAGACGCGTGGGCGCAGGCGCTCGTGCACGCGCGCGAGCACCTCGCGGTAGTGCGGCCCGGGCATGAGCAGCGTCGCGAGGAGGCCGGAGGCGCGCGGGTAGTCCGGATAGCGCTCGAGGACGCGGATCAACGTGTCCTTCGCCTCGCTCGGCCGGTTCGTGCGGAGCAACATCTCCGCGCGGACGGCGAGCGCCGGGAGATGCGCCGGCGCTCGCTCGAGAACTCGATCGACGAGCGCGAGCGCGGCGCTCGCGTCGCCGCCAACGAACGTCGCGATGGCACGGCAGAGCGCGATCGCTGGTGAATCGCTCTCCGCCGCGAGCGCGTCGCAGAGCGCGATCGCGTGATCCCAGGCCCCCGCTTCGAGGCACTGCTGCGCCACGAACACGATCTCGTCGGGGCTCATCGTCGAGAACGCCGCGCGCATCAGCTCGGGCGGCGCGACGAATGCGTCAGGAGCCCGGATCATCGTGCGCCCGAGGATCGCGACCGTTTCTCAGTTGAAGGATTCGCTCTCGCGGAGCGCGAAGGGCGCGACGGTCGCGTCGAAGCGTTCACCCCCCGGCAGCACCATTTCGTACGTCCCGTGCATCGAGCCGAACGGTGTCTTGAGCGCGCACCCAGACGTGTACTCGAAGCTCTCGCCGCCGCGCAGCACCGGCTGCTTGCCGACCACGCCGGGCCCTTGCACCTCCTCGACGTGTCCGTTCGCGTCGGTGATGATCCAGTGGCGGTTCAAGAGCTGCACGGTTTCGCGACCTTCGTTCAAAATGCGGATCGTGTAGAGAAAGAACCACTCCCGCTTCCGTGGATCCGAGTGGCCGGGCGAGTAGCGGGCCTCGACACGAACGCGCACGCCCCGCGTGACGGCTTCCGAGCTAGACACGGGGGGTACTGTAACCCCGGGCGCGGACCGACGTGGCCCGCGGCGGGCAGCCCGGAGGACGCTGCTGGAGCGGTGCGTCATCGGGCGCATGGGCCGGCCAGGCGTTCTTTCCAGGCTCTTGCGGGCCTGTCCACGGCTTCTGGGGTTCTCCCGGCTTGACACTTGCGCCGACCTATACGACCGAGATCCTCCCCGTGGCCGCCTGTTATTTCGACGTAGACGGTACCCTCGTCGGCACCAACCTCGTCCACCCGACGCTCTACTATTTGGCGAATCAGGGCACTCCGCTGCAGAGCGCGGTGCGGCTCGGACGCGCCTTGCTCGGGGCGCCGCGGATGGCTCTGGCCGAGCTGGTCGATCGCCGCACCTTCAACGAGCTCCTCTTCGCGACCTACGCGGGGATGAGCGAGGACCGGCTCGAGCTGCTCGGGGAAGAGGCGTATCGCAAGGTGCTCCTGCCGTCGCTGTATCCTTCGGCGAAGGGGCTCGTCGCGCAGAGTCTCGCCGCCGGGCACGACGTGGTGCTCGTCTCGGGCGCCCTCGAGTGCGTGATTCGGCACCTCGCGCGCGATCTCGGGGCCACCGAGGTCATCGCCAATCGCCTGGAGCTGAAGGACGGCATCGCGACGGGCAAGCTCCTGCATCCGGTCGTCGCTGGGCCGGAGAAGGCGCGTATCGTGCGCGATCACGCGCGTGCCCGGGGCTACGACCTCGACGAGTGCTACGCCTTCAGCGACAGCTACTCCGACGTCCCGATGCTCAGCGTCGTCGGCCATCCGGCCGTGGTCAATCCCGATCGGCGTCTTTCGCTTCTTGCCCGCGCCTACAGTTGGCCGAGCTTCGATCTGACGCGGCCGACCTGAGCGCCGCTCGCCCCTCGACTCATGCACCCCAACGGCTCTCCGAAACCCGAGCGCGAGATCCATCGCTCGCACCCCCTGAACCTCAATGGTTCGCCGCCGCGGACCGACCGAGAAGCGCCGCCCCCGCTCGAGCTCACGCGCTTGCTCTCGGGCCGGCACCTCGTGGTGGTGGGTGGAACCGGTTTCTTGGGGAAGGTCTGGCTCTCGTTCATGCTCGCGCGCTTTCCGAACGTCGCGCGCCTGACGTTGCTGGTCCGCGCGAAGAAGGGGAAGAGCGTCGAACAGCGCTTCGCCGAGGAGATCCTGCCGAGCGCGGTCTTCGACCCGCTGCGCGCCCAGCATGGAACCGGTTTCGCGGCGTTCGTTCGGGAGCGCGTGTTTCCCGTGGAGGGAGACGTGGTCCAGCCGTTCTGCGGGATCGAGCCGAGCGTGCGGGAGGCCCTGCGCGGACGCGTCGATGCCGTCGTGAACGTCTCCGGCGTCGTCGATTTCGATCCCCCGCTCGACGAAGCGCTCGAGGTGAACGCGTTCGGCGTGCAGAACCTGGTCGCCCTGGCGCGGGATCTCGGGAGCGTGCCGTTGCTCCACACGAGCACCTGCTACGTCGCGGGCAGCCGGACCGGTTTCATCGGGGAAGAGAACCCGCTCGAGGTGCCGTTCCCGCGCGCGGGGGAGCTCGAGCCGTCGCATTGGGATCCCGACCGGGAGATCGCCGAGTGCCTGGACGTCATCGAGCAAGCCCGCCATCGGGCGAGCGATGCGTTTCGGCAGAGCCGCTTCCTCGACGAAGCGAAGACGAACCTCACCGCGCGCGGTGAGCCCTGCCGCGGCACGGTGCTCGAGGCGGAGGTGCAGCGGGTCAAGCGCAAGTTCGTCGAGGCACGCCTCGCCGAGATGGGTATGGAGCGCGCGAAGTTCTGGGGCTTTCCGAATACGTACACGTATACGAAGGCCATCGGCGAGCAGATCGCCGCGCGCTCCGGCTTGCCGTTCGCGATCGTGCGCCCGGCGGTGGTCGAATCGACGCTGCGCTATCCGTTCCCTGGCTGGAACGAGGGCATCAACACGAGCGCGCCGCTCATCTTCATCTTGAGGCAAGGGGCGCTCCAGATCCCTGGCTCGGACAACTACCTCGACGTGATCCCGTGCGACATGGTCGCGAGCGGGCTCACGCTCGCACTCGGCGAGCTGCTCGATGGCAGCGCGCGACCCGTGTACCAGCTCGGGTCGAGCGACTCAAACCCGTGCACGATGCGGCGCTTCTTCGAGCTCACGGGCCTCTACAAGCGCCGCTACTACCAGCGCACGAAGAAGGGCGGCCCGCTCGGCAGCTTCTTCCAGTCCCATTTCGAGGGCGCGCTCCTCTCCAGCGAGCAGTTCGAACGGATCGGGCCGCCCGCCATCGCGGGCGGCGCTCGACGCGCGGCCGACCTGCTCGGGAGCTTCTCGAAGGGGGCGCTTCGACCGCTGCTCGAGCCGGCCGCGGACGCCACGCGCCGCTTCGCGGAGCAACAACGCAAGGTCGGGAAGATCCTCGGCGTGTTCGTGCCGTTCACGGCCGAGTTCGACTACGTGTTCCGCTGCGACAACGTGCGGGGCGCGGCGGCGCGCCTCGCCCCCGACGACCGCGCGAAGGTCGAGTGGAGCCCCGAGAGCATCGACTGGCGGCGCTGGTTCCTCGACGTGCACGTCCCCGGCCTCGAGAAGTGGGTCTTCCCGGAGATCGAGCAACGGCTCAAGCGTCCCAAGAAGCCTCCAGCACGGCACGAGACGCTCCCGCTCCTCCTCGACGAGGTCGCGGACCGCCACGGTCTCGCCGTGGCGCTGCAGCGCACCGAGCAGGAGGGCCTGACCCGGATCTCGTACGAGGACGTCCGCGCGCGCGCGGACGCGGTCGCCGCGCGCCTCGCCCGGGCGGGGGTCACGCGGGGCGATCGCGTGCTGATCGCCGGACAGAACCATCCGGCCTGGCCGATCGCCTTCTTCGGGATCTTGCTCGCGGGGGCGACCGCGGTGCCGCTCGATCCGGGGATCGACGCCGAAACGGCGGGGACGCTCGCCGAGGCGTCTCGCGCCGTCGCGGTGATCGCGGACGCGGGCCTCCTCGAGCGCGCGTTCTCCGCGTTGCCGGAGGCGATCGAGCGCTTCGAGCTGCACGCCGTCGTCGAGCCGGGTGAGAAGCAGCAGCCGGTCGAGGTCGGCGCGGACGACGTCGCGGCCCTCATTTACACGAGTGGAACGACCGGCAAACCCAAGGGCGTCGCGCTCACGCACAAGAACCTGACCGCGCTGGTGGCGATGCTCGCGCCGCTCTTCCCGTTGGGGAAGGGGGATCGCATCCTGAGCGTGCTGCCGCTGCACCACACGTTCGAGCTCACCTGCGGCATGCTGCTGCCGCTCTCGCGCGGGGCGCGCATCGTGTACCTCGACGAGCTCAACGGCGAGCGGCTCACCGACGCCCTCTCGCGAGCCCGCATCACCGGGCTCATCGGCGTCCCGGCGCTCTGGGAGATGCTCGAGCGGCGCATCAGCGCGCGCATCGCCGAGCATGGGGCGCTCGCCTCGCGCGTGTTCGAGATGGCGCTCGAGCTGAATCGCGTCCTCGGTCGGAACCTCGGCGTGGATGCGGGCCGGCTGCTCTTCGGCACCGTGCACGAGGCGCTCGGCAGCGGCAATCTGCGGTTCCTCGTGAGCGGCGGCGCCGCGCTGCCCGAGGGCACGCACCGGATGTTCGCCGGCCTCGGGCTGCACCTCGCCGAAGGCTACGGGCTCACCGAGGCGGCTCCCGTGCTGACCGTCGCGGAGGGCTCGCCGCGGACGCGCGCCGGCCAGGTCGGCAAGCCCGTGCCCGGGGTCGAGATTCGCATCGATCGCCCCGACGCGAACGGCGTGGGCGAGGTGCTCGCGCGCGGCCCCAACGTGATGCTCGGCTACGCCGACGACCCCGAGTCCACGGCGCAGGTGCTCACGCCCGACGGGTGGTTGCGCACCGGCGATCTCGGCAAGCTCGATCGCCACGGCCAGCTCGTGATCGTCGGGCGCGCGAAAGAGGTGATCGTCGCCTCGAACGGCGAGAACGTCTATCCCGACGACGTCGAGGCGCGCCTCGGCCGCGTCGAAGCCGTGCTCGAGCTCGCCGTGCTCGGGGTGCCCGATGGACGCGGGGGAGAACGCGTCGCGCTCGTGGCGGTTCCGGAGGAGGACGCAACGTTGGGGCGTGACGAGCGACACGCTCGCGCCCGCGCGGCCCTCGAGCGCGAGATCCAGAAGCTTCCCCTGGCGATGCGCCCGGCCTCGATCACGCTCCTCGATCGACGCTTGCCGCGTACCGCGAGCCGCAAGGTCCGACGAGCCGAGCTCCGGCGCTTGTTCGAGCGGCGCCTGGAAGTCGCGGCCTCGAGCCGCGCGATGGCGGCGGACTCGGTGGATGGCGCCGCCGCGACCGTGCGCGCGGCCATCGCTACCATCGCGCGCAAGAGCCCCGCCTCGATTGGAGTGGAGCAGTCGCTCCGTGGGGACTTGGGGTTCGATTCGTTGATGCTGCTCGAGCTGCTCGTCGCGCTCGAGGCCCACGTCGGCCAGGGCATCGACGCCGAGCGCCTCGCCGCGTGTACCACCGTCGGGGACGCGGAGCAGCTCCTCCGCGAGGCGATCGCTTCGCGGAAGCTGTCGCCCACGCGCGTCATCGAGACCGAGGAGAAGCAGCTCGAGGTGCCCCCGGCGCTGCGGCGCGCGGCGATGACGTGGCTCGGTCGCGCGCAGCTCGGCTTCTACGACAAGGTGCTCGCCACTCGGGTCAGCGGGCGCGCGTTCATTCCGCACAATCGCAACGTGATCGTCGCGGCGAACCACGCGAGCCACCTCGACATGGGGCTCGTCAAGTACGCGCTCGGCAGCTACGGGCGCGATCTCGTGTCGCTCGCGGCGCAGGACTACTTCTTCGAGGGACCGCGCTGGCGCAAGGCCTACTTCGAGAACTTCACGAACCTCGTGCCCATCTCGCGGACGGGCTCGCTCCGGCAGGCGCTTCGGCAGGCCGGCGATCTCATCGAGCAGGGCAAGACGGTGCTCATCTTCCCCGAGGGAACGCGCTTCACGGATGGCGCCGTGCACGAGTTCAAGCCGGCGGTGGGCCACCTCGCGCTGCGCCACGATGTGGACGTCTTGCCCGTGTATCTCGGCGGCACGCATGCGGCGCTGCCCAAGGGGGCGCGCTGGCTTCGCCAGCGGAACGTGGAGGCGCGCATCGGCCCGCCCATCGCGGCGCGCGAGCTCCGGCGGCTCACCGAGGGCCTGCCCCCGGCGGAAGCCGCGCGCGCGGCGGCCCGGATCGTGGAGCGCGCGGTGGCCGCGCTCGGTCGCGGGGAGGTGCTCGACGTGCGCTCGCTCGACCCGAAGGAGCTCGTCGCGCGCAAGCGCGTCGAGCCGGCGTCCCTCGAGCCGGTGTTCCGGGAGCTCGAGCGCCGCTTCGTCGCGGGGAGCGTCGATGGCCCCGTGAGCTTCTACTTCGCGCTCGGCGAGAGCGAGCGCTGGACGGTGCGCATCAGCCAGGACCGCTGCGAGGTCGTCCCCGGCAAGGTCGTCAATCCGGCGGACTGCGTGCTCAAGACCTCGCCCGACATGTTCAAGCGCATCGTGCGGGAACGCTACACGCCGTCTCCCGCGGAGTTCATGGCGGGGACCATCAAGTCCAACAACATCGCCTTGCTCCTCACGTTCCAAAAGGCGTTCCAACTCCAGGGATCGGGCGCCGAATGAGCGGGGCCAGCATGGAAAACGGAAGCTCGACGCGAAAAACGTACTGGGTCGCCGGTGCGACCGGGTTTTTGGGATCGCACCTCGTGCAGGGGCTCAAGGAGCACGGTCACTCGGTCATCGCGGTGTCGCGGCGAGGCGGGGAGGGCGCGGGCATCCCCGTGCGCCCGCTCGATTTGCTCGACAGCGCAGCGGTCGCGGAGAGCGCGCGCGGCGTGGACGGTGCGTTCATCGCCGCGGGCCGGGTGAGCCGCGACAAGGCGCTCGCGGAGGTGCTTCATCGCGACAACGTGCTCGCCCTGCGGTCGGCCCTTACCGGCCTCCAGCAGGCAGGCGTGCGGCGTGTCGTCGTGGCCAGCACCAGCGGCACCATCGCCGTGAGCACGGATCCGAACGCCGTCCCCGACGAGACGGCGCGGGCGCCGCTCGAGCTCATCGCGCGTTGGCCCTACTACCGCAGCAAGCTCTACGCGGAGCGGGAGGCGCTCGAGGCGAACGCGCCGCCGAGCTTCGAGGTTGTGCTCGTGAATCCGAGCCTGCTGCTCGGGCCGGGCGATCTGCGCGAATCGTCGACAGGGGACGTTCGCCGCTTTTTGCAGCGCGCGCTGCCCGCGATTGGCGCAGGCGGCATGGCGTTCGTCGATGCGCGGGACGCCGCGCAGGGCATGCTGCTCGCGTTCGAGCGTGGTCGAGCGGGCGAGCGTTATCTCCTGAACGCCAAGAACCTCACCCTTGCTGCCTTCGCCAAGCGCCTGGAGCGGATTTCGGGGGTACGCGCCCCGCTGTTGCAGCTTCCGCGATCTCGCCCGGTGGCGGCGCAGCTCGGTCGACTCTACACGAGCGCCGTTCGCGCAATCGGCGGGGAGCCTCCCGTCGACGAGACGACGCTCGAGATGGCGCAGTACTACTGGTACTGCGACAGCTCGAAGGCCGAGCGCGAGCTCGGGTTCGTGGCCCGCGACCCCGGCGAGACGCTTCGGGAGACGGTCGAGG
>Ga0079224_100009383_pt1 | contig 13337 bp, 10 predicted proteins | sample Stecom2015_FD_80414 | JGI IMG/M metagenome (GOLD analysis project Ga0079224, IMG submission 80414) | Agricultural soil microbial communities from Utah to study Nitrogen management - Steer compost 2015 | ecosystem: Environmental > Terrestrial > Soil > Agricultural land | place: USA: Utah... | reverse complement strand
GTGCCGGCTGCGCCGAGGAGCTCGTCGAGCCGGGCGGCCACAGCCTGATCGTCGACCGCCTGCGTGTCGGATTCGTAGCGGGACAGGCTCGACTGCGAGATGGGCACGAGGCGGGCCAACTGCGATTGCGACAGCCCTGCCGCGCAGCGCAGTCGCCGCAGGCGCTGGCCGAACGTCTCCGACATCGCGACCACTCTATCGCCGGTGACGCCGCGAGGGTGATCACGCTCACGTCGTCACGGTCCGTCGATGCGGTTCCACAGTGGCTCGTTCTGCCAGTCGTGGGGGAATCCCATCTTGGCCACGTGCCGGTCGGGCAGCGGTGTGAACGCGTCCTCGACGAGCGCGCGCACCTTGGCGGCCCAGCTCGTTCCCGGCGAGGTCTGCTGCAGCAGATGCGCCATGACCAGCATGGCGCCGTAGAGACGTTCGCTCTGCCCCTCGGGCAGGCTGCGCAGCGACGGCGCGGTCCGCAGCGCCGTGGTGCTGACCGGCGCGAACGAACGGTTCCAGATCCGCGCGTGGTGGGCGCAACTGTTGCGCAGCACCGTGAGCTGCTCGAGCCACCGCGCGAGCGGGTGCGTCCTGAGGACCTTGGCGCGCTGGTTCGACGACAACGCCGTGTGGTCGACCACGATGCCGAGCCGCTCGGCCACGGTCCACTGGCCGCGGGCGAACAGGCTGTCGTAGAGCTTGGAGACGTCGGAGAAGTCCAGCACCTCCGTGAGCACCCACACCGGCAACTCGCCGTTGTACTTCGTGCGGTGGTGGCGGATCGGTTCGCTGTGCCGCATCGCCCGTTCGGCGCGGCGGCGCGCCGTGGCCAGCCACGCGCCGTGCCGGAACGTGGGCCGGAAGTTGGCGGCGTCCCGATACGCGAGCGGGTCGTGGGAACCGACGTGGTAGCTCACGTGGCTGCGCAGGGCGACCTCGATGCGCTCGATGCCGTCGTGGATCAACGTGCGCAGCTTGCGGTCGAACTCGTACAGCCGGACCACGTCGTCGAAGGCGGCGTGCTCGACGAACCGGTCGGTCCGCTCGTACGGCGGGTGGAGCTCCCGGGCGCGGTACGGATACCAGTAGCCGCTGAGCCGGTAGTAGCCGACGCTGCGCAGCCACTGCGCGGCCGTAGCCGTGTCCAGGGCGAGACCTCGGGAACGCAGCAGCCGGATCTGGTCGTCGATCGTGGCGAACGGCTTGGTCCGGGCCACCGAACCTCCCGTCGCCCGCCGGCACACGACCCTCAACAGAGATCCAGCCCGCACCGGGCGAACCCGGGCGGGCTGAACGATTGTCCTCGAGTCTACCAGATCGACGGGATCCGCAGGGCTCCCTCGAGCGCCGCCGGCTTGCGGCCGGTCCCGGCGCCTGCTCAGCGGGCGACCTTCCGCGGGAAGATCAGGGCCGCCAGCCACACCGCGACGGCGATGAATCCGGCACACCACAGTAGTCCGATCCACCATTCGTCGCCCGGCCCGGTGCCTGCGATCAGAGCGCGGGAGGCGTCGATGATCGGCGTCATCGGCTGGTGCTGGGCGAACCCCTGCAACCAGCCCGGCATGGACTCCACCGGGGCGAAACCCGACGAGACGTAGGGCAGGAACAGCAGGACGAACCCGTAGCCGCTGGCCGCCTCGGCCGAGCCCGCGACCATGCCCAGTACGGCGAAGACCACCGTGATGACCAGGATCCACAGTGCGATGAGCCCGAGCGCGCCCAGCAGCTGCCCCGCGCCCGCGTCGGTGCGGAAACCCAGGGCGAGCGCGACACCGAACACGACGGCCGTGGCCAGCAGGTTGCGCACCATGGACGACACGGTGTGTCCCAACAGGACGGTCACGGCGGGGAACGGCATGGTGCGCAGGCGATTCATGAACCCGGTCGTCATGTCGTTGGAGACGACGACGGCGGTGTAGGACGCGCCGAACCCCGCCGCGGTGAGTGCCACGGCCGGGAGCACGTAGGCCAGGTAGTCGCCGCGGTCGCCGCCCTGTCCCGTGGCGATGGACTCGCCGAAGATGAACACGAAGATCAGCATGAGCATGACCGGCAGAAGCACGGCCATGAGCAGGGACTCACCGTCGCGGAACGCATGCTTGAGGCTGCGGGCGCTGAAGACCTTCAGTGCCGTCCACGCGCCGGCGCCGGGCATGACGGCTGCGGTCTGCCGGGTGTGTTCGGCCGTGGGGGCCGGTGTCATGGTGCTCATGCGGCGACCTCCTTCCGCCCGGTCCGGTCGCCGCCTGTCGGGTCCTCATCGGCCTCGTCCTGTTCGCCGGGACTGCCGGTGAGTTCGAGGAAGACCTCGTCGAGCGTCGGGCGGCGGACGGTGACCTCCACGTCGGGGTGGGCGTCGGCGATCGCCGCGAGGTGGTGTGCGACGTCGGCGGCCGAACCGCCGGTGGGGATCTCGTCGATGATGTGGCCCGCGTGGTCGTGCAGCTGGATCGTCGATCCGCCGACCCGCGACTTGAGCTCGGCCGCCGTGCCGTCGGCGACGATGCGCCCGCCGTGCAGCACCATGATCCGTTCGGCGAGCACGTCGGCCTCCTCGAGGTACTGGGTGGTGAGCAGGATCGACGCCCCGGACTCGGCGAGCGCGGTGATCTCGTCCCACAGCGCCTGCCTGCTGCGGGTGTCCAGGCCGGTGGTCGGCTCGTCCAGGAAGATCAGCTGCGGTTCGGCGACCAGGCTGGCTGCGATGTCGAGTTTGCGCCGCATGCCGCCGGAGTAGGTCTCGGCCCGCTTGCCCGCCGCGGCGGTCAGGTCGAACCGCTCCAACAGCACGTCGGCCCTGCGCCGGGCGGCCCGGCGGGACAGGCCGAACAGCCTGCCCATCATCAGCATGTTCTCCATGCCGCTGAGCCGTCCGTCGACGGCGGCGTACTGCCCCGTCAGCGAGATCCGGCCCTGCAGTGCTGTGCGGTCCCGCCGTGGGTCGAGGCCGAGTACGCGAACCTCGCCCGAGTCGTAGGGGATCAGCGTGGACAGGATGTTGACCAGCGTCGTCTTGCCTGCCCCGTTCGGTCCGAGCAGCGCGTGAATACCGGGTGGAAGGGTCAGGTCGAGGTCGGTCAGTACGTCGTGGGTGCCGTAACTCTTGGAGAGCCCTCTGAGCTCCACGAGCACGGAATCTGTGTATGACATAAACCGAGTATGACATAAACAGTGTATGTCGCACACGGTGTATGCCGTACGCGGGCCGAAGGGGAGGTGCGCGAGAATTCCGCGCATGGACGAGCGCACCGAGACCGGGCTGCCGCGAGCGGTGGCCATCGCGTGGGGGATGCACGAGGTGCCCCAGCGCGGGCCCAACCGCGGGCTGAGCCACGAGCGGATCGTGGCCGCCGCCATCGAGATCGCCGATGCTCAGGGACTACCGGCGGTCACCATGCAGGCGGTGGCGAAGTCGCTCGGCTTCACCACGATGTCGCTCTACCGGTACGTCTCCGGCAAGGACGAACTCCTGCGGCTCATGCAGGACGCCGCGCTCGCCGTTCCGGAGGAGGCTGACCTGCCCGACGACTGGCGTGCGGCGCTACGGGTCTGGGCCGGGTTCGTGCGCGAGGCCTACCACGACCACCCCTGGGTGCTGCAGATGCCGCGCGGCCAGATCTCCGTGCTGATGCCCAACAGCGTGCGGATGGCCGACCTCGGGCTGCGCGCGCTGCGCGACCTGCCGCTGGACAACGAGGAGAAGATCGGCGTCATCCTCGTGGTCTCGCAACACGTGACGTCCACTGTGGAACTGCAACTCAACCTCGCCGACGAGGGGGAGTTCGTCATGTCGGCCGACGGTCTGGACGTGTTGGGCCAGGTCGTCACGCCGGAGCGGTTCCCCGACATGGCCCCCGTGCTCCGCGCGGGCCAGTTCCTCGAGACCGAGGACACGCCCGCCCGCGAGGCCGACGACGTGCAGGTGGAGTACGACCTCGGCCTCGACCTGATCATCTCCGGCCTCGAGCAGCGGATCGCCCGGGCTTCGGCGCCTGAGTGACACTCCGGGCGCACCGGCTCCGGCTCGCGCCGTGCCCGCGTGGGGACCGACACGGTGCCGGAAGCGGGTTACGCTCGAGGGGCAACCCGGCCGTTTCCCCGGCGGCCGCACCCCGACCCGAGGTTGTTCGTGGACCCCGACGACGAACGCGCCGGACCGTCCGGTCCGGACCGCCCCGCGCCCGTGCGCGCCGACCACCGGCGCGTGCGCTGGCTCCCCGTCGCGATCGCCATGGCGGCCGCGCTGGTGATGCTCGGCGCCGTGGTGGTGGTCAGCGACGTCGTGGCGGGCGACACCGACTCCGGGTCGGCGATCACCCCCGCCGCCGATCCGGCCGCACCCGACTCGGCCGCGACCGCACTGCGCGACAGCGGTGCGGACCTCGACACGGTCGACTGCCGGCCCGCCGAACTCGGTCCCGGCCGCGAATCGGCCCGCGCCTACTACGAGGACGTGCTCGCCTGCCTCGACCGTGCGTGGCGACCCGTGCTCGACGAGACGGGGGCATCGGCCGAACCGGCGTCGGTCGACCTGTCCGAGACGACGTCCACCGCGTGCGGGCCGCTCCCGCCCGCCGACCGCGCGCTCGGCCTGTACTGCGACTCCGACCGCACGATCCACCTGCCGTATTCGCGGCTGTCGACCGCGGCGGGGGAGGCGAACGAACCGGCGTACCTGGCGACCCTCGCGCACGAGTACGGCCACCACATCCAGGCACTCACGGGCGTGTTCGCCGAGGCCGGCAACGCCCTGTCGGATGCGAGCACGAGCCGCGAGAGCGAGGTCGGCAGGCGCCTGGAACTACAGGCCACCTGCTTCGCCGGACTGTTCCTCGACGCCGCGCGGGACACCTCGCTCGGCGATGCCGAGCAGGGCCCGGCGGCCGCCGTGCGCGACTTCGCCAACTGGAGCGGGGTCGAGAGCCACGGCGGTACCCGCCTGCAACAGCGGTGGGCCTCCACCGGATTCACCGAGGCGTCGGTCGCCGCGTGCGACACGTGGGGAGCGCCGGCCTCCGAGATCGGCGGAGCGAGCGACGACCCGAGCACCCCGCAGGAGAGCGGCGCCGCCGGTGAGGCCGGCGCCGAGCCGTCACCCTGAGAGCCGCTTCCCGAACGTCAGGCCGACTCGTCCTCCCGCGCCTCCTGCTGCGCCGCGGCCGCGTCTGTGTCGGTATCGGTATCTGCGTCTGCGTCTACTTCTGCGTCGGAGCGCTCGTCGCCGGCCGACTCGGCCGCACTGGATTCGGAGGACGAAGACGACGAGTCGAGTACGTGCACCACGACGCACGTGATGTTGTCCGGACCGCCCGCCTCGTTGGCGAGTTCGATCAGGGTGGCGACCGCGTCGGAGGGCTCGTCGTGGGAGCCGAGCACCTCGCCGAGCTCCACCGGGGACACGACGTCGCTGAGCCCGTCGGAACACAGCAGGTACCGGTCGCCGGGCTGCGCCTCGTGCATCTCGAGGTCGGGCTCGGCCACCTGTCCGGCAAGCAGTGCCTTGATCAGCACCGAGCGTGCGGGGTGGACCGCGGCGGTCTCCTCGTCGAGCTTGCCCTCGTCGACCAGGGACTGGACGAGCGTGTGGTCGCGGCTCAGCTGCGTCAGCTCGGCACCACGCAGGCGGTAGGCACGCGAGTCGCCGATGTGCCCGAGCGCGAAGCGCGAGCCGACCCACAGCATGACGGTCAGCGTCGTGCCCATGCCGGACAGTTCGGTGTCGGCGCCGACGCGCTCGTCGAGCACGCCGGAGGCCGTGGCGAACACGGTCGCCAGCTCGTCGAGCGGGGCGAAGTCCTCGGCGTCGGAGAGGCCGTCGGCCAGGCGCGCGTCCAGCTCGCCGACCGCGTCGATGGCGATCGCGCTCGCGACCTCACCCGCGGCGTGCCCGCCCATTCCGTCGGCGACGGCGAGCAGGCGCGACGTCGCGAGCGCGGAGTCCTCGTTCCCGCTCCGCCTGCGGCCGACGTCCGAGCCTGTCGCACACCGCAGCTCGAGCACCTCGTCACGTGTCATGACAGCAGTGAACCATCACCGCCCGACGCGTGTGACGGTGGCGGGTGGGAAACGGTGCATTCCGCGCACATCACCGACCGTGGTGGGTGAGTGCGCGGCCGCGGTGGTCGCGTTCGGAGGCTACTCGGACGCGCTCGGTGATCATCGGCGGCGGGGTCTTCCCGTGGTGTCGGTCTTCACCCGAGTCGCACCGCGGCGGGCGGAAGGCGGGGAGCTAGGGTGGGCGTCTCACCGAGTTCGCGGGCCCGCGCGCAGGCGCGGAAGGGGAGGTTTCGCCGGTGTCCAACGATTCCTTCGTCCACCTGCACGTTCACACCGAGTACTCGATGCTCGATGGTGCGGCGAAGATGGCTCCGTTGTTCAAGGAGGCGTCCCGGCTGGGGATGCCTGCCGTGGGGATGACCGACCACGGCAACATGTACGGCGCCGACGAGTTCTACCAACAGGCCAAGAAGGCCGGCATCAAGCCGATCATCGGCATCGAGGCCTACATCGCGCCCGAGAGCCGCTTCCACAAGAAGCCGGTGTTCTGGGGGCAGAGCAGCCAGCGCGGTGCCGACGACTCGGGTGAGGGCGGCGACGTCTCGGGTGGCGGTGCCTACACCCACATGACGATGCTCGCGCAGAACTCCACCGGGCTGCGGAACCTGTTCAAGCTCTCGTCGCTGGCGAGCATGCAGGGCTACTACCGCAAGCCCCGGATGGACCGCGAGCTGATCGCCGAGAACGCCGAGGGCATCATCGCCACCACCGGATGCCCCTCCGGTGAGGTGCAGACCCGGCTGCGACTCGGCCAGCCCGAGAAGGCCCTCGAAGCCGCGGCCGACTACCGCGACATCTTCGGCAAGGACAACTGCTTCCTCGAGCTGATGGACCACGGCCTGGCCATCGAACGTTCGGTGCGTGAGGGCCTGCTGAAGATCGGCAAGGAACTCGGACTGCAGCCCCTTGCCACCAACGACTCCCACTACGTCACCAAGGACCAGGCCGACGCCCACTCGGCGCTGCTGTGCGTGCAGTCCGGCAAGACCCTGTCCGACCCCAACCGGTTCCAGTTCAACGGCGACGGCTACTTCCTCAAGTCGGCCGAGGAGATGCGCGAGTACTGGGACTCCGAGGTGCCGGGGGCCGCGGACACGACGCTGCTGATCGCCGAGCGCGTCGAGTCCTATGAGGACGTCTACGCGCACAAGGATCGGATGCCGCGGTTCGACGTGCCCGAGGGCTATGACGAGTCCAGCTGGCTGCACCACGAGGTCATGAAGGGCCTCGAGTGGCGTTTCCCCGAGGGCATTCCCGACGGGTACGTCGAACGCGCCGAGATGGAACTCGGTGTCATCGCGCAGAAGGGCTTCCCCGCCTACTTCCTCGTCGTCGCCGACCTCTGCAACTACGCGCGCAGCGTCGGCATCCGCGTCGGCCCCGGCCGTGGTTCGGCAGCGGGCGCGCTGGTGGCCTACGCGCTCGGTATCACCAACCTGGACCCGCTGCCCCAGGAGCTGCTGTTCGAGCGGTTCCTCAACCCGGAGCGCGAGTCGATGCCCGACATCGACATCGACTTCGACGACCGCAGGCGCGGCGAGATGGTGCGCTACGTCACCGAGAAGTACGGCTCCGACAAGGTCGCCCAGGTCATCACCTTCGGCACGATCAAGACCAAGGCGGCCATCAAGGACGCCGCGCGCGTGCACTACGGCCAGCCCGGGTTCTCGATCGCGGACCGCATCTCCAAGGCTCTGCCGCCGCCGATCATGGCCAAGGACATCCCGCTGTCCGGCATCGTCGACCCCGAGCACGAGCGCTACGGCGAGGCCGCCGAGGTGCGGTCGTTGATCGAGAGCGACCAGGAGGTCGCGACGATCTTCGAGACGGCCCGCGGTCTCGAGGGCCTGATCCGCAACGCCGGTGTGCACGCGTGTGCGGTCATCATGTCCAGCGAGCCGCTGCTCGACACCATCCCGTTGTGGCAGCGCGACGACGGCTCGATCATCACCGGCTGGGACTACCCGTCGTGTGAGGCCATCGGCCTGTTGAAGATGGACTTCCTCGGCCTGCGGAACCTCACCGTCATCGGCGACGCCATCGACAACATCAAGACCAACCGCGGCGAGGAGATCGACCTCGACCGGCTCGGCATGGACGATCCCGAGTCGTACAAACTTCTGGGCCGCGGCGACACGCTCGGTGTGTTCCAGCTCGACGGCGGGGCCATGCGGGACCTGCTGCGCCGCATGCAGCCCACGGGCTTCGACGACATCGTCGCCGTGCTCGCGCTGTACCGGCCGGGTCCGATGGGCGTGAACGCCCACAACGACTACGCCGACCGCAAGAACGGCCGGCAGGAGATCACCCCGATCCACCCCGAGCTCGAAGAGCCCCTGAAGGAGATCCTGGCCTCGACGTACGGCCTGATCGTCTATCAGGAGCAGATCATGCAGATCGCGCAGAAGGTCGCCGGCTACTCCATGGGCCGAGCGGACGTTCTGCGCCGGGCGATGGGTAAGAAGAAGAAGGAGGTCCTCGAGAAGGAGTTCGAGGGCTTCCACGCCGGTATGCGTGAGCAGGGCTTCTCCGACGAGGCGATCCAGGCCCTGTGGGACACGATCCTGCCGTTCGCCGGCTACGCGTTCAACAAGTCGCACGCCGCCGGGTACGGCCTGGTCTCGTACTGGACGGCGTACCTCAAGGCGAACTACCCCGCCGAGTACATGGCCGCGCTGTTGACCTCGGTCGGCGACAACAAGGACAAGTCGGCGGTGTACCTGTCGGAATGCCGCAGGCTGGGCATCAAGGTGCTGCCCCCGGACGTCAACGAGTCGGGCCCGCGGTTCACGGCCGTCGGCGACGACATCCGCTTCGGCATGGGCGCGGTGCGCAACGTCGGGGCGAACGTCGTCGACTCGATCATCAAGACCCGTGAGGAGAAGGGGAAGTACACCTCCTTCACCGACTTCCTCGACAAGTCCGAGCTCGTCGCGTGCAACAAGCGCGTCCTCGAGTCGCTGATCAAGGCGGGTGGCTTCGACTCGCTCGGCAACACGCGGCTGTCGATGGTCCAGGTGCACGAGGACGCGGTCGAAGCGGTCGTGCCGCTCAAGCGGCAGGAGGCGATGGGCCAGTTCGACCTGTTCGGCGCCGGCTCCGCCGACGACGACGCCAGAGCGTCGGCCTCGGCGTCCTCGCCGCTGGCGCACCTGAAGTTCGACGACGAGGAGTACCCGCGGAAGCAGAAGCTCGCCTACGAGCGGGAAATGCTGGGCCTGTACGTGTCCGGCCATCCGCTCGACGGTGCCGAGCGGATCCTGCGCAAGCACGCCAAGAAACCGATCGCGGCGATCCTCGCCGACCCGCCGAAGGAAGGCGAGATCGAGGTCTCCGGGCTGCTGACGTCGGTCGAGCGCCGGGTGAACAAGAAGGGCGAACCGTGGGCGATCTGCACGATCGAGGACATGGACGCCTCGCTGGAGGTGCTGTTCTTCCCGAAGTCGTACGCGATCTTCGCGGCCGACCTGGTGGAGGACAACGCCGTGGTGGTCAAGGGCCGCGTCAACTGGCGTGAGGACAAGATGTCGGTGTTCGGCGGCGGGCTCGTGCCGCTCGACCTGTCCGACATCGCCGCCGGCGACGAGGAGGCACCGCTGATGCTGGTGGCCTCCGCGGAGAAGCTCAACCAGAGCGCGGTGATCGAACTCAAGCAGACCCTGAAGGCACACCCCGGTGACACGCCGGTGCGGGTCAAGCTGCAGGGCAAACGCGAGACCGTGTACGCGCTGTACGACTACCCGGTGAAGGTCACGTCGATGCTGATGGGGGAGCTCAAGGGCATCCCGGGCATCATGGCCGGCTGAGCGACACCGCCGTCTCCGCCCCGCACCGAGCAGGCCGCGGGGCGGAGACGGGCTCTCACGTGATGCGGGGGAGCACCTCGTCGAGGGGGCCACTGAGCACCACGTCGGCCACCTCGTCGTAGGGCGTCGGCGAGGCGTTGCAGATCACCACGGAGGCGCCGGCCTGCGCGGCGATCTCGACCAGGCCGGCGGCCGGGTGCACCGTCAGCGAGGTGCCCGCGGCCAGGAGCACGTCACAGGTCACGGCCGCGATCCGCGCCGCCTCCAGCACCGCACCGTCGAGGGCCTGGCCGAACGAGATGGTCGCCGACTTCAGCATCCCGCCGCACACCAGGCACGGCGGATCGTCCTCGCCGGCACGCACCCGTTCCAGCGCCTCCTGCATGTCCCTGCGGTCACCGCAGTCGAGGCACTCGGTGTGGAACATCGTGCCGTGCAGTTCGATCACCGCGTCCGGGCTCGACCCGGCCCGTTGGTGCAGTTCGTCGATGTTCTGCGTGACGATCGCCCCGAGCCTGCCCGACCGCTCGAGCGCGACGAACGCCTCGTGCGCCGCGTTGGGCTGCGCCCGCCACGCCGGGTGGTCGAGGCGGGCCCGCCAGGCACGGACCCGCACGTCCCTGCTGCCGACGTAGGCCTGCAGGTTCGACAGCTTCTCCGCCTCCGGGTCCTTGGTCCACAGCCCGTTGGGGCCGCGGAAATCGGGAATGCCCGACGCGGTGGAGACGCCGGCTCCGGTCAGTGCCGTGACCCGGGACGCGCCGGTGACGAGTTCCCGCGCCCGGCGGAGATCGGTGTCGCTGTCCATACCGGTGTCCATGCCCTCATGATGCGGGCCCGGCCACGGGCGTGTCAGCGCCCGGTCAGGATGCCGTGGTGGGCCCGTCGTCGGACTCGCGTGCCCGCTTCGTGGCGGTCGCCGTCTCGGACCGCGCGGAGGTCTCGCCCGAGCCGTCGCCGCCGCCCGCGTCGACGTCAGCCGTTGCGGCGTCCGCGCCGGGCGCGGCCGAGGGCATCGCCCCGAGCGTCTTCTTGCGCTTGTACCGCAGCAGCGCGATCACTGCGATCGCAGCCAGGACGCCGACGACGATCATGCCGCCGGTGCTCATCGCGTCCTCGATCTGTTTGGCGGCCTCGCCCATCGCGGCGCCGAGTGCGATGTGCAGCGCCGACCAGCAAATCGCCCCCGCGACCGCGGCCGGGAAGAACTTGCGGAACGGCAGCTTCGACGTACCAGCCGCGGCGGGCGTCAGGGTGCGGACCACCGGCAGGAAACGGGCGAAGAACACCGCCCATGCACCGCGGCGCTGCAGGATACCGGTGGCCTTGTCCCACGCGTCGGCGCCCGACTTCTGGATCACCTTGGTCTCGCGCAGCTTCGGCCCGAACTTGCGGCCGATCGTGTAGCCGATCGAATCGCCGATGCCCGCGCACACCGTCACCACGGCCCACAGGATGAGGAACCGCGGCACGGTGTTGGCGGTGGTCGCGGCGATCAGCAGCCCCGATTCGCCGGGCGCGATGAAGCCGAGCCCGATGGTGCACTCGGCGAGCACCAGCAGACCCGTCGCCGAGACCAGTGCAGGCTGCGGCAAGCTCTGCAGCCAGTTGAGAAAGTCGGTGACCACCTGTCACACCCCTGTTCGTCGATCCCCCGTGCGGTCCGCCGCGCGAACGCGGCGGACCGTCAGCGCCTGTGTGCGTGACACTAGCCGCTCCTGCATCAGGGATGCGTCAGGGTTCGCCCGGGTCGTCGGATGCCTACGACGATTCGCGGGCCAGCACGCTGCTGGCCTCCTGCGCCGCAGGCGCGGAGGCGGCCAGGTGCTCCAGGTTCTCGGGCAGCTGCTCGCCGCGGTGCTCCTTCGTCTTCGCGTAGAGCTTGCCCGCCCGGTACGACGAGCGCACCAGCGGTCCGGCCATGACGCCGGGGAAGCCGATCTCCTCGGCGGCCTTCGTGTGCTCGACGAACTCCTCCGGCTTGACCCACCGGTCAACCGGGTGGTGCCGCGGCGAAGGTCGCAGGTACTGCGTGATCGTCAGGATCTCGCAGCCCGCGTCGAACAGATCCTGCATTGCGGGGCGAACCTCGTCGGGAGTCTCACCCATGCCCAGGATCAGGTTCGACTTGGTCACCAGGCCGGCCTTGCGGGCCTCGGTGATGACCTTCAGGGACCGTTCGTAGCGGAAGCCGGGGCGGATGCGCTTGAAGATGCGCGGCACCGTCTCGACGTTGTGCGCGAGCACCTCCGGCTCCGAGCTGAACACCTCGGCCAGCTGGTCGGGTTCGGCGTTGAAGTCCGGGATCAGAACCTCCACGCCGGTGCCCGGGTTGAGCCGGTGGATCTGGCGGACGGTCTCGGCGTAGAGCCACGCGCCGCCGTCGTCGAGGTCGTCACGCGCGACACCGGTGACGGTCGAGTAGCGCAGGCCCATCGCCTGGACGCTCTCGGCCACCCGGCGCGGCTCGTCGGTGTCGAGCTCGGCGGGCTTACCCGTGTCGATCTGGCAGAAGTCGCACCGCCGCGTGCACTGGTCGCCGCCGATGAGGAACGTGGCCTCGCGGTCCTCCCAGCACTCGTAGATGTTCGGACAGCCCGCCTCTTCGCACACGGTGTTCAGACCTTCGCGGCGGACGAGGCCCTTGAGTTCGGTGAACTCCGGGCCCATCCGGGCGCGGGTCTTGATCCACGACGGCTTTCTCTCGATCGGCGTCTGGCTGTTGCGGACTTCGAGACGCAGCAGCTTCCGACCTTCCGGCAACGCAGTCACGGCACCCACCCTACGCCCTGAAATCGGGCGGACAAGGTCACTCCGGGTCGGGCGTGACGCCCGTCAACTCGGCGGTGAGATTCCACAACTCGGTGGCCGTCGCCTCGTCCGTCGCCGCAGCCAGTGGACGCACCGTGCCGGGGTGGCCGCGCGTCTGGGCGAGGCCGGTCGGGCCGATGTAGTCGCCGCCGCGCACGCCCGGTGCCGTGGCGGCGTAGAGCTGGGGAAGGGTGCCCATCCGGGTGTTCTGTGCCAGCACCACGCCGCCGATCCTGCCGCCGACGTCCATGACGGTTCGCAGCACGCTGTTGCGCTGCGAACGTGCCATCGCGCCGGCCAGGTCGGTGTCGGTGTAGCCGGGGTGGGCTCCGAGGCTCAGCACGTCGTCGCCCGCCGCCCGGAGCCGACGGCTCAGTTCCAGTGCGAACATCTGGTTGGCGAGTTTGGACTGGCCGTAGGCCGCCACCGGGTTGTAGCGGCGGCGCTCGAAGTTCGGGTCGCTGAGGTCGATGCGGCCCGTGCGCGCGGCCAGGCTCGACACCGTGACCACCCGCGCACCGGGGCGAGCCCGCAGTGCGGGCATGAGCAGCCAGGTCAGTGCCGCGTGCCCGAGGTGGTTGGTACCGAACTGCAGCTCGAACGCGTCGCGGGTCGTCTCGTGCGGTGGTGCCATCAGGCCGGCGTTGTTGATCAGCACGTCGAGCC
>Ga0079224_100009382_pt1 | contig 13337 bp, 10 predicted proteins | sample Stecom2015_FD_80414 | JGI IMG/M metagenome (GOLD analysis project Ga0079224, IMG submission 80414) | Agricultural soil microbial communities from Utah to study Nitrogen management - Steer compost 2015 | ecosystem: Environmental > Terrestrial > Soil > Agricultural land | place: USA: Utah... | reverse complement strand
TGCCGCCTCCGGCAGATCGATTACGACGTCGAAGGAAAGTGTGCCTCCAAGCTTCTCATCAAACAGGGTCATGCCCTGATAGATCTCCGTGTCCTCGCTGAAGTAGTCGATGAAACTGTTTTCGACCTTCAGCCGTGTCAATCCAATGACACTGAACGCCAGCAGTGCCAATGCGATGTACAGGACCTTGACACCCAGGCGATCGGTAAGCCGCGCCAGCGCTGAAGTGAGCGCTAACGGACCCGGCTCGCTGCGAACTGCTTCCGGTGTCTTGAGCAGACTCATCATTGCGGGAAACAGGGTGAACACGACGAACAGAGCGGTGAACACCCCCATCACCATGATCCAGCCGAAGGAGATGATGGGAGAGATGCCGCTGACCACCAGAGAGGCAAAGGCCACGACCGTGGTCAGGGCGGTATAGACGCAGGGCCGCCACATGGACAGCACGGCATGTCGAAGAAGGCGGTCAGGGCTGGTATGGCGACGACTGGCCTGCAGCTGCCGGTAGCGCACGGTGAGATGCACAGTCAGGGAGATCGTGGTAATCAGCAGCAGTGACATGAAGTTGGACGACACCACTGTCACCCGCCAATCCATGATGCCCAGAATCCCCACCACAATGACACCGGCAATGGCGCAGCAGGCCAGCGGCATCACCACCCACCGAACCCGGCGGAAGATCAGGCCCAGGGCACAGACGATAAAAAGAAACACGCCAATACTGAAGCTGGTGAGATCGGCGCGGACAAAGGTGACCAGGTCGTCGGCGATCATCGGAGCGCCACCCAGATAAAGCGTGACACCGTCATTGTGAGCTTCGAGAATGCTGCGAATCTGCGCGATATCGGCACTCCTGAGCTCGGCGGCTTCATTGCTGTAGGCATCAAATTCCTGCGTTACCTGGTCCAGCCGCCGGGATTCTTCTGCCGTCAGCCCCTCCCGGGCGTCTTTGCGCCGCAGATCCTCACGCTCCTGCAGCAGCGCATGATAGGTGTCATCCCGGTAGAAACTCACCAACAGGGCAGAAGTCTCCCCGTCCGGACTGACCAGGGCATTGCTGAAGACGGGGCTACGGGTCAATTCTTCCCGCGCGGCGGCCAGGTCGACCCCCGGAGACAGCACGGTTTCATAATTTTCCGAGAGCGACATCAACGGCGTGTCACCGAACACCGGCAACTCCAGCAGGGTATTGACCGTCTCCACCCGCTCGATGGTAAGCAGCTCGTCCCGCAGGGCCCGTAACTTCGCCAGGGAATCCGGGCTGAAGAGCTCGGCATCTGGTGTAAAGGCCACGGTGACCGTGTCCCGGGTGCCGTAGCGATTGTTGATCTGGCGGGAATACTCCAGCTCCTCGTCGCCTTCCATCAGCAGGGAGTCGGCAGAGGCATCGAGCCTGAAATTTTGAGCCTGCCAGCCGAAAATAACGCATAAAGCCAACAGAAAGGCTATGACGAGGGCGGGTTTGTCGAATACCAGGCTGCAGTAGAGACGGGTCAGGAGAGGGCGCATGAAAATCCTTCTACGATAGGCCGCAGAACTCCATGGGGCTTGCGTCTGCGGCAGGAAACGGGGCTAATATACCCTTTAAGGGCCTTGGACGCATCCAGGCTGAAATGTTCCAATTAGTTACATGTTGCGACTTGATAACCCTGAGTTTACTTGGTTATATAAGGTCATGCCGACAAATCGTGAGATTTTCAGGCAAATCTGACTCAAAGAGGAGTGGTTATGAATAAGTTCACCGGAGTATTGTTTGCTGCAGCGTTGATGACTGCGTCGTTCGCAAGCCATGCAGACGAGTATCTTAAGCCAATCAAGGAGTTCAACCTGGTGGACCAGAATCAGGTCAGTCATACCTTGAGCGATTATGCGGATAAGGAGTACGTCGTCATTTACATCCACGGCGCAGGCTGTCCGATCGCGAGGCTGTCGGTCCCCACTTACAAGGAGATCGCTGAAACCTACAGAACCAAGAACGTAGAGTTTCTGATGCTCAACTCCTTTATTCAGGACGATATGGCCCGGATCAACAAGGAAGCGGAGACATTCAGCATCACGTTCCCGATTCTCAAGGATGAAGACCAGACGGTTGCAAAATCTTTGGGTGTAGAGCGAACTGCCGAGGTATTCATCATCGATCCGCGCACCCGCGAAACCGTGTTCCGCGGCCCGATCAACGACGCTCTGGGCTATGAGTCCCAGCGTGTGGCGTTCGACAACCACTACCTGATCGACGCACTGGATACAGTGCTGGCAGGTGGAACTGTCAACATGGATGAAATCCCTGATTCCAAGGGCTGCCTGGTGGGTTACTTCCACCCTGCCGTCACCGGGGGCTAATCCTGCTGGTTTAGCGTTATAAGCTCCGAAGGGCGACCACTGGTCGCCCTTTTTTTTGGCTTCCAGCTGGTCTTTTTATTCTTCCACGTGGGCTTGGGGCGATTGCCATGGCAAGCAAGGGAGTTGCGACAGCCACAAAGAAATGTGGGCGCTACAGGCCGGAACAGCTTCCGACTGCAGCGCCCACCAATGTCAGAGTTGCAGGGTCAGAGTTGCAGGGTGGAGCAGATCAATCTACAAAAGCACGCTCGATGACGTAGTGCTCCTTGATACCGTGACGCGACTCCTTGAAGCCCCAATCGTCGAGCACCTTGGTCAGGTCCTTGAGCATGGCGGGGCTTCCGCACAGCATGAAGCGGTCATCTTCGAGCGAGGGCTGGGGCAGACCGATGTCGCTGAACAGCTTGCCGTTAAGCATGAGCTCTGTGATGCGCCCCTGGTTCTCGAACGGCTCACGGGTTACTGTCGGGTAGTAAATCAGCTGGTTCTGGATCTGCTCACCAAAAAATTCATTCTGGGGCAATTCCTTGGTGATCATCTCCCGGTAAGCCAGGTCGATGACGCGGCGGGTGCCGTGAATCAGGATGACCTTTTCGAAACGCTCGTAGACTTCCGGATCGCGAATAATGCTCAGGAATGGTGCCAACCCGGTGCCAGTCGCCAGCAGATAGAGGTTCTTGCCGGGCAACAGGTGGTCTGCCACCAATGTACCGGTCGGCTTGGCGCTGATCAGAAGTTCATCCCCGATCTGGATGTTCTGCAGACGCGAAGTCAGGGGGCCATCCTGCACCTTGATGCTGAAGAACTCCAGCTCTTCCTCGTAGTTGGCGCTGGCGATACTGTAGGCGCGCATGAGGGGGCGACCCTCCACCTCCATCCCCACCATGACGAAGTGACCATTCTCGAACCGAAGGGATCTGTCACGGGTAGTGGTGAAACTGAACAAGGACTCGTTCCAGTGATGAACGCTGGTAACGCTTTGCTTGGATACGGCTGCCATACTGTTTTCCTGATCTGAAAGGGTTTGCTAAAGGTCTTGTTGACGTGGCCGCTATTCTAGGGCTCACTAAACAATCTGTAAAACAGTTAATTGACATATAACTTATCTATTCTATAAATATAGCCTGTATCAGGAGTATGCCCATGCACTATACCCTCAGGCAGATCGAGGTATTCCTGGCGACGGCCAACCATGAGAATGTCACCCAGGCCGCGTCCAGCCTCGCCATGTCCCAGTCCGCCGCCAGCTCCGCGCTCCAGGATCTGGAGAGACGCTTTGATATGCAGCTGTTCGACCGGGTGGGCAAGCGCCTGCAATTGAACGAGTTCGGCAAATCGCTACGCCCGCGCGCCGAGGCCCTCATGGCACAGGCGCAGGAGTTCGAGCGTATGCTCACCCTGCACTCGGAAATCGGCGAAATCAAAGTGGGCGCGACGCTCACCATTGGGAACTACCTGGCGGTCCCCATCATGGCCGAGTTCATGGGCCAGCATCCGGGCGCCCGCGTGAGCCTGACGGTAGAAAACACCGTCGGTATCACCCACCGGGTTCGTAACTTCGAGGCGGACATCGGTCTGATCGAGGGCGAATTGCACGATCCCCTGCTGGAATCACTGCCCTGGCGCGACGATGAACTACTGCTGTTCTGCGCCCCGGACCACCCGCTGGCCTCTCGTCCGTGGCTCAGCGATCAGGATCTGCTGGAGGCGGAATGGGTGGTACGCGAGGCCGGTTCCGGTACCCGCCAGGCCTTTGAAAGGGCGATGCACGGCCTGCTGCCCAATCTGAACCTGCGGCTGGAGCTGCAACACACCGAGGCCATCAAGGGCGCCGTGGAAGCGGGCCTGGGCGTCGGCTGCCTGTCGGCCATCACCTTGCGCGAAGCCTTCCTGCGCGGCAGCCTGGTGGAGCTGAAGGCGCCGCATCGCGACTGGAAGCGCAGCTTCTACTTTATCCTGCATCGCCAGAAGTATCGCAGCGCCGGCATCGAAAGCTGGATGCAATTGTGCCGGCAGCACGCCTCATAAACGATAGTCGTCGGCGCGATTGAGCAGATCCTTCAGTTGCGGATACAGCACCGGATTCGCGACCAGGATATGCTCGTGGTGAAACACCTCGCTCGCCCCCTCCGGCACTGGCTTGAAGTGGCCGTACTGTGCCCCTGCCTCGCGGGCAATCAGTTGCGCGGCGGCAAAGTCCCAGATGCTCAGGCTCTCGTAGTAACCATCCAGCCTGCCCATGGCAACCCAACAGATGTCCAGCGCGGCGGACCCCAGGCGACGCACGTCGCCACACTCCTCCAGCACCAGTGCCAGCCGCCTGACCAGTGGGGCGAGAATCTCGCGGTTCTTGATATAGGGGAATCCGGTGGACACCAGAGCCCGGCGCAGCTCGGTCTTGCCGGCGCAGTGGATGCGCTGCTCATTGCACCAGGCGCCCCCACCCTGTACCGCATGAAACAGCTCATTGGTAAAGGGGTTGAAAACGGCTCCACAGAGAATCTGCCCCCCCTCGGCATAGGCGATGGAAACCGCGCTCTGCGAATGGTCGTGCGCGTAATTTACAGTGCCGTCGATGGGATCGATGATCCACAGCGGCGCATCGAAACCGGCCAGAGCCCGCTCGTCCGGTGCCGACTCCTCGGCCAGAATGCGCTGCCCTGGGTAGCGGCTGGCGATGGCCTCGCAGATAAAGCGGTCAGCCGCGATATCTGCGTCCGTCACCAGCTCGATGCCGTCCTTGAAGCGGGTCTCCAGCCCCTGCCCGCGGCTAGCCCTCAGGATCTGATCACCCGCAGAGCGGGCCAGCGTGCGGATGAAATCGGGAACAGAATCATGCATGGGGCTCTCCTGGCCAGTCGGTCCGGCCCTTCAGGGGTTGATCCGGGTGCCGGCTCCCTGTCAGGCACAAAGGTCCAAGTATAACAGCAGCTGTTGCGCCACGCCGGCGGCGGGAGATTATGTTGCATGGATCACAAATCGCGGCGCCGGAAAGGCGCGCAGGGCGGGACGCAAAGGCGGTCAGTGCTACCATCGAACAGCCAAGCATAAGGATGATCATATGAGAAAAGGTATTCGGATATTCCCTGCTCTATTACTGGCCCTTATCAGTTCGACAGTGCATTTCGCTGTTGCACAGCCAGCCAGCTCACCCCTCGACGGCACCGGCATCACTCCCAATGTTGTCAGCTTTGATGACAGCGCCGAGGGTCGTGAATTCCCCGATCCCCTCATGCGTTTCAATCGGGCCGTGTTCGCCTTCAACGACGTGACCTATCGTTACGCGCTTATTCCCGCAGCGCGGGTCTATCGGCAGGTGCCGGCACCGGTGCAGACGGGGATTGGCAACTTCTTCGACAATATCAAGACGCCGATCAGCCTGGCCAACCACCTTTTTCAGCTGGAGCCGCGCAGCGCCGGGGTAGACATCGCCCGCTTTCTCATCAACACCACCATAGGTATTGGGGGCATCTTCGATCCAGCGACCCGCTGGTTCGAGATCGAGGCCGCGCCCACTGGTTTCAGCGAGACGCTGGTCCAGTACGGTACGGAGCACGGGGCCTATCTGGTCCTGCCCTTCATCGGACCATCAAACCTGCGTGATGGCTCCGCGTCCTTCGTCGACGGGCTCCTGAATCCACTGGGCTATCTCGAGAATCCGGAATCTCTGACCCTGAGGGTGTTCGACAACTTCCAGGAGTTCGCCCCGGCGGCCGAGACCTACCTGTCCATGCGCGAGGAAAGTGAAGACCTGTACATCTTCATGCGCAACCTCCACCTGGAAGGAATCCAGCGCGATGCCCAGTTCAGCGAGTAACGTCAGCGGGGGTCGCCTGACGCGTACCTTCGTCGATTTCATCCTGCGCTGGCCCAGGGCAGTACTGCTGCTCTTTGTTGCCGTCACCGCAACGCTCGGTTCCCAGGCCCCACGTTTCACTATCGACGCGTCGCCCGACACGCTGCTCACCCGCGACAACATGCTGTACACCCAGACCCAGCAGATCAATCAGCGCTTCACCCCGCAGGAGTTCATGCTGGTGACCTACCAGCCGCACGACAGTCCGGTGCTGTCAGAGGCGACATTCTCCGCGTTGCGCGAACTCAGCAACGAACTGCTGGCTTTGGAGCGTGTGGAGTCCGTACGCTCGATTCTCAACGTGCCGATATTCTCCCAGGCGCCGGATCTGCGCGGGGGCGACATCGACCTTTCGCAGCTGACCATCGAGTCGGGCGGGGTCAGCACGGCTGCGCTCGAGGACGAATTCAGCGACCACCCCATCTACGAGAATCTGCTGATCAACGAGGACGGATCGGCGACCGCTCTACAGGTCCTGTTTCGCAGCGATCCGCAGATGCAGGACCTGCAGCGTCAGATCACTGCGCTTAACGATGCTTATCAAACCGCCGGTCTCAGCGTGGACGAGGAAAGGCAGCTGGCCGAGCTGGAAGCACAGCTGGCCCCTATGGAGCAGGCACTCGCTGCCACGCGCGAGCAGGAGATTGAACGCATACGCAATATTATGGCCGCACACGACGACACAGCGACCATTCACCTTGGCGGCGTTCATGTCCTGGGATATCAGCTGATCCAGATCATCTCGAACGATCTGGTGGTCTTTGGATCGGCCATCGGGATCGGCATCTGCCTGCTGCTGGCGGTCCTGTTCCGGGCAGCGCGCTGGGTGATCACTCCTCTGCTCTGCTGCTTCAGTAGTGTGGTATCGACGATGGGGCTGTTTGCCATCCTCGATATCCGCGCCACCGTCATCTCCTCAAACTTCATCGCTCTGCAGCTGATTCTGACCCTGGCCATCGTCATCCACCTCATCGTGCAGTATCGCGAGGAGCTGGAGTCCCGCCCCGACGCCGACAAAAAAGAAGTGATACGCGACACCATGCTCCGCAAGGTGGGTCCGTGCTTCTTTGCCGGGCTTACCACAGCTGTCGGCTTTGGCTCACTGGTCTTCAGTGGCATTCAACCAGTGATTGCATTCGGCTGGATGATGATTATCGCCATGGCATGCTCGATTCTGGCGAGCCTGGTGCTGTTCCCTGCGCTGCTCATGGTGCTGCCGCCGCTGCGCAAGAACACTCCTCCACGTGTGGCCCGACGCATCACGGCCGCGTTTTCCAGTCTGGCGCTGCGCCACCAGGTGCCGGTAGCCGGCTTTACCCTGCTGATCGCCCTGGGTTGCGGGCTGGGCATCAGTCGACTCACCGTCGAGAACAGCTTCATCAATTACTTCAGTGACGACACCACCGTGCACCAGGAGCTGGCTTACATCGATCAGGAATTCGGCGGATCGACGCCGCTGGATCTGGTTTACCAGACAGAGCCACCAGCCAATCCGGATATCGTCATGAGTGCGGAAACCGTGCAGATGCTGCAGTTGATCCAACACCGTCTCGGCGAGATGGAGGCCACCGGGCGAATCATTTCCGCGGTCAACGTCACCGACCTGGCGCGGGAGCTCAACGGCGGCAATCCACTGACAGAGTACGAGATGACACTGATCTACTGGATGCTCGACGAGTCTTTCCGTCGCGATCTGGTGGGGTCGTTCTATGACAGCGAAAGCGGCGAGGCGCGCATCAACATCTGGATCAAGGACCTGACGCCGGGCCTGAGCCGCGCGCAACTGCTGGAGGATATTCATGCCACCCTGGCCGACATCGGCGTCGATCCGTCCGATTACACGCTCAGCAACATGTTCGTTCTGTACCAGGACATCCTTCAGCGGCTTTTTAACTCCCAGATACTGACGCTCGGCCTGGTCTACGCGGTACTGACACTGACCTTCCTCGTCATCTTCCGCTCTTTCCGGCTCGCCATCGCCGCCGTCATCCCCAACATCATTGCCACCCTCGCGGTGCTGGGTGCGATGGGATGGCTCGGCATTCCCCTGGATCTGATGACCATCACCATCGCAGCCATCGCGATGGGGATCGCGGTGGACGATACCATCCACTACATCGACCGTTATGGAGAACTTGGGGGCAGGCGCAATCACCAACACAGCGTCACGGAAGCGCACGCCACCGTGGGCACGGCCATTCTCTATACTACGGTACTGATCATCTCTGGCTTTTCGCTACTTGCCTTCTCGGATTTCATTCCCACTGTTCTGTTCGGCCTGCTGACATCGTTCTCCATGCTCATCGCGCTGTTCGGTGTCCTGGCACTACTGCCCGTTCTGTTGCGTCTGCTCGCCAGAGCGCCGCGCAAAGAGTATCCTTTGGCGCCTGAGCTGAAACCATAGAAGGGCGGACACCGTCAGGTCCATGAAACTCGCTTTGCCTTACACCTCATTTGCAGTCACTGCCACACTGACCGATATCGCAGGCCACCTTGCCAGGAGAACCGTTTGATGAAGTTGCAATCCTGGGGGCGTTTTCCCACCATGGACAGCACGGTGTATACGCCCGCCTCCCTACCGGAGATGCGGGGTCTTCTGCAGTCACAGTCCAGCTTCAACGGCATTGCGAGAGGGCTCGGCCGCAGCTATGGCGACAGCGCTCTGGCCGACCAGGTGGTGCGCAGCACCCGGCTGGACCACTTTCTGGGGTTCAATCCTGAAACCGGATTGCTGCGTTGCTCAGCCGGCACAAGTCTGGCCGATATACTACGCCACTTCGCCCCGCAGGGCTGGTTCCTGCCGGTACTTCCGGGCACCCGCTTTGTCACGGTGGGCGGTGCTATCGCCAGTGACGTTCACGGAAAGAATCATCATCTGGACGGGACCTTCGGCGCCCACGTGGATTCCCTGCGACTGCTGCTGGCCAATGGCGATATCGTGGAATGTTCCCGTATTTCCAACCCCCGCCTGTTCCACGCCACCTGCGGCGGAATGGGGTTGACGGGGATTATCGTCGACGCCACCCTGCACCTGGTGCGGGTGCCCGGGTCGGCCGTGATGCAGAAAACCCTGCGGGCCAATCATCTGGAAGAAGTGATGAGCCTGTTCGAGACAAACGCAGACGCAACCTACTCGGTAGCCTGGCTCGATTGCCTGGCACGCGGCAGTAGCATGGGTCGCTCTCTGCTCTATCTCGGCGAGCACGCCCAGGATGGCCGCTTCAGCGTGCCCCGCCAGGGACGGTTGACGGTGCCTGTCAGCGCGCCGTCACTGCTGCTGAATCGCCACACCATGGCGCTGTTCAACAGTCTGTATTTCAAGCGCTCGGTAAAAGCCAGTGAACGCCTCGAACCCGGCAGTTACTTCTTTCCACTGGACAGCATCGCCAACTGGAACCGCCTCTATGGCAAGAAGGGATTTCTGCAATATCAGTTTGTAGTGCCGACACAGAGCGCCAGCCAGGCAATAGCCACGGTTCTGGAACGCACCAGCACCAGCGGCAAAGGCTCGTTCCTGTCGGTGCTGAAAAAATTCGGGCCAGGCAACAACAACCTGTTGAGCTTTCCGATGCCGGGATACACACTGGCGATGGATTTCAAATGGGAACGCAATCTGTTCCCGCTGCTCGACGTACTCGATGCCATCGTGCTGGATCATGGAGGCCGTCTCTACCTGGCCAAGGATGCGCGCATGAGCGAGCAGAGTTTCAAGAGAGGATATCCACGCTGGGAAGAGTTTGCCAGCATCCGTGCAGAATACCAGGCAGACACCCGCTTCAATTCATTGCAGTCACGCAGGCTTGGGCTCTGACCCACAGGGAACGAGGAATCAACGTGTCAAAAAACATCCTGATCATAGGGGCAGGCTCAGCCATCGCAGCAGCCACGGCGCGGCTCTACGCAGAACAGCATTACCGTCTGTATCTGACGGCACGCAATGAGGAACAACTGGCGCTACAAAGCCAGGATCTTCTGCTGCGCGGGGCGTCGAGCGTCGACTACTCCCTGCTCGATGTCAACAACTTCGACCAGCATGACGCCACCATCGAACGCGCCGCCGAGTCGCTCGGAAGCATCGACACGGTGCTGATATGCCACGGCTCGCTCCCTGATCAGAGCAAGTGCGAAGCGAGCTTCGAGGCGGCATTGCAGGAAATCAACACCAACGCCGTAAGCGTCATATCACTGGTTACACGACTCGCCAATCGCCTGGCCGCTCAGGGCCGCGGCTGTATCGCGGTGATCACGTCGGTGGCCGGCGACCGTGGACGTCAATCCAACTACGTCTACGGGAGCGCCAAGGGGATGGTCTCTCTTTTCCTGCAAGGCCTGCGCGGACGCCTGCTCAAGAGCAATGTGCAAGTAGTGGACATCAAGCCCGGGTTCGTTGACTCGCCCATGACCGAAGCGTTCGCCAAGGGGCCATTGTGGAGCTCTCCCGAGCGCATCGCGCAAAGCATCGTCAGGGGTATTCGCAACAAACATCACACGGTATACGCTCCAGGATACTGGAGAGCCATCATGTTTGTGGTCCGGGCAATACCCGAGACTGTATTCAAACGGCTGAAGTTCTGATCTCAGAACGACGAGCCAGGTTCTGTCAGGAAGGCGGTCTCCTCGGCAGTGGATTCTCTGCCGAGTATGTCATTGCGATGAGGGAAGCGGCCGAAGCGCTCAATGATGACCTGGTGCTTGCGGGCAAAGTCCGTGAATCCGGCGAACACCTCTGCCGCGGCCTGGGGCACGGATGCCTGCAACTGCTCGAAGAGCATCACGCAGCGCTGCTGCAGCGATGGGTCTTCAGCGTGCTCCAGCGGTAGATAGAAGAACACTCTCTGGATCGGCCGCAGGGCCTGATCGTCACCCATCTGCAAGCCTTCCAGCGTCAATGCACGCGCCTGGGCATCGTAGGCAAAGGCCCGGGGTGTCCCCCGGTAGATGTTGCGCGGAAACTGGTCCAGCAGCAGAATCAAGGCCAGTCGTCCCTGCGGAGTCTGCGCCCATGCATCCAGCTGCCCCTCCTCCGCCTGCTGCAACAATGCCTCAAAACGCCGGGCGATTTCACGGTCAGTGTCCTCACTCTTTCCCCACCAGAGGCCAGCCTGGCGGGCGGCCGCAGCAGCGTCATCGGTGGTCTCGCCGAACCAGAACCCGAGTATCGACTGTATGGTCTCTTTCATGCTGAAATAGCTCCCTGAAGCCATTGATTCTGAAATACCCGTCTGAACAGCCCCGTCCAAACAGCCCGTCGAAACGGATACCTCATGACAGCACGATACCCTGCACTGCCTCTCTATGTCGACCTCGATGGCACGCTGGTTCACGGTGATCTGCTGCTGGAATCCTTTCTGGAACTGCTCAAGCGAAATCTGCTATGGCTGCTGTTGATCCCGGTGTGGCTGCTGCGCGGCAAGGCCAACCTGAAGCACCAGATTGCCTCACGGGTCAGCGTGCGTGTCGATCTCCTGCGTTATAACCAGCCTCTACTGGACTATCTTCAGCAACAGAAAGCTCAGGGTCGACGGCTCATTCTGATCTCCGCTTCCCATCAGGACTATGTTCGGGCAGTCGCGGAACATCTCGGCCTGTTCGATGAGGCCATCGGCAGCGATGCGACCCACAACTGCTCAGGCCCCAACAAGCTCGCCCGCATCCAGCAGCACGACCGCCATTTCAGTTATGCAGCAGACCACCACGTGGACCTCGTCATATGGCGGCAGGCTGACAGTGCTGTCGTGGTGGATGCGGGCCCCGGCCTGAAGCGCCAGATAGTCGATGTGACGACAATCGAGAAGGCGTTTGACAGGCCGCACCTTGGTCTGCGCCCCTACGTCAGGGCACTGCGCCCCCACCAATGGCTGAAGAACACGCTGGTCTTTCTGCCCCTGGTGCTCGCCCACGAAATCACCAACATCACCCTGGTATTGCAGTCAATTATCGCGTTTGTCTGCTTCGGCCTGTGTGCCTCCAGTGTCTACGTGCTCAACGACCTGCTGGATCTGCCCAGCGACCGCCAGCACCGCAGCAAGTCGCTGCGCCCCTTCGCCGCGGGCGACATTCCTCTGCTTCACGGCCTGCTGATGTCTCCGGTGCTGCTGGTGCTCTCCTTTGGCGTGGCCACCGTCCTGCCTACGGCATTCACCCTGATACTGGCGGTCTACTATCTGTGCACAGGACTTTACAGCTTCGCCCTCAAACGGCTGATGCTGGTGGACGTCATCATGCTTGCTGCCCTGTATACCCTGCGCCTGCTGTCCGGCGTGGCCGCCATCTCGGTCGCCCCCTCCTTCTGGCTGCTGACTTTCTCGATGTTCCTGTTCTTCAGCCTCGCGGTGGTCAAGCGTTATGCAGAGCTGGATTATCTGAGGGAGGCGGGCATTTCCCAATCCGAGGGCAGGGGCTACTACGCCGGCGATCTGAACATGATGGCCATGTTCGGCACCACCAGTGCATTCCTGGCGGTAATGGTATTTGCGTTGTTCATCAATGATGAGGCCACCAGGAACCAGTACCGCACCCCGGAGATCCTGTGGCTGATCTGTCCGCTGCTGCTGTACATGATTACCCGGATCTGGCTGCTGGCGGCACGGGGCAGGATCGCGGAAGACCCCATCATCTTCGCGCTCAAGGACCGGGTGAGCCAGCTACTGACACTGGTGTGCGGCGCGCTGCTGTGGCTGGCGACGACCGATGTGCGAGCCGGCCTGGCCTCGCTGCTCTAGCATGGCCGCCCCGGACAACGGTCTCACAACAGATGACGGGCGTGGAACCGCAGATGCTCTTCCACGAAGGTGGCGATGTAGTAGTAGCTGTGATCGTAGCCAGGGCGAAGGCGATATTCCAGGGGATACCCGGCACGCTTCGCCGCCTCGATCAGCAACTGCGGCTGCAGTTGCTCGGCCAGGAAGGGGTCCGCGTCCCCCTGGTCGATCAACGTCGGCAGGGGCTCCGCTCCGGCAACCAGGGCGGAAGCGTCATAGGCCGCCCACGCCTGTTCATCGTCACCGAGATACGCTCCCAGAGCCTTGCGCCCCCAGGGACATTGTGTAGGCGCCACGATAGGGGCAAATGCTGACACCGACCGGTACCTGCCGGGATTGCGCAGCGCGGCCACCAGTGCCCCGTGTCCTCCCATGGA
>Ga0079224_100009381_pt1 | contig 13337 bp, 4 predicted proteins | sample Stecom2015_FD_80414 | JGI IMG/M metagenome (GOLD analysis project Ga0079224, IMG submission 80414) | Agricultural soil microbial communities from Utah to study Nitrogen management - Steer compost 2015 | ecosystem: Environmental > Terrestrial > Soil > Agricultural land | place: USA: Utah... | reverse complement strand
GTGCTGACCTCCGGCTACGGCTACCGCTGGGGCGCCATGCACGCGGGTCTGGATTTCGGCGACCCGCTCGGCGCGCCCATCCACGCCGTCACCGACGGCGTCGTGATCGAGGCGGGACCGGCCAGCGGCTTCGGCCTGTGGGTGCGCATCCTGCAGGACGACGGCACCGTCGGCGCCTACGGTCACATGCAGGACATCCTCGTCTCCGTCGGCCAGCACGTGGCGGCGGGCGACGTGATCGCCACCGTCGGCAGCCGCGGCTACTCCACCGGCCCGCACCTGCACTACGAGGTCCACGTGCCCGGCGTCGGCCCGGTCGACCCGGCGGGCTGGCTGGGCGCGCGCGGCGTCGACGTGCACTGACCCGCGTCAGCGCAGCCGCTCGGCCTCCCGGCTGAGCTGCACCAGGGTCGCGCTCAGCTGACGCAGCTCCTCACGGCTCGCCCCCTCCTCGACCGCCGTGGCCACGTCCTCGGCCGCGCAACGGGCGGCGAACCAGCGGTCGGCCAGATCGGCGGCCTCCTGGGCACTGAGGATCACCGAATCCTCCGGGATGCCGGTGCCTTTCACACTGTTGCGGTGCTCGTAGGCGCGCTGCCTGCACGACTGCCGGCAGTAGCGGCGCCGGCGCCCCGACTCGGACTCCACGATCTCCCGCCCGCACCACAGGCAGGCCAGCAAGCGCCGTGTCATGGGCCATGAGACTAGTGGGTCCGGTGGGAATCCGCGCGCGGACCCGGACGCCCCCGATCCCGGCCCCGCGCCGACCCCCGCGGCCCGGCCCCGCCCGACGGCCGCGAACCGTCGTGACCAGGCGGCGGACTAGAATGGAACGGTTCGCCGATCGCCGGTCGGGAACGAAGACGCGGATTCGAGCGTTGTCCTCACAGGCACTTCGGACAACCAGGGACACTCGGACACACAGGGAGAGGCACACCATGGCAGATCGCGTACTCCGGGGCAGTCGGCTCGGAGCGGTGAGCTACGAGACCGACCGCGACCACGACCTCGCTCCGCGCCGCATCGCCAGGTACCGGACCGAGAACGGCGAAGAGTTCGACGTGCCCTTCGCCGACGACGCGGAGATCCCGCCCACCTGGCTGTGCCGCAACGGCCAGGAAGGCACTTTGCTCGAGGGCACCACGCAGGAGGCCAAGAAGGTCAAGCCGCCGCGTACCCACTGGGACATGCTGCTCGAGCGCCGCAGCAAGGAGGAGCTCGAGGAGCTGCTCAAGGAGCGCCTGGAGCTGCTGAAGTCCCGCCGCCGCGGCTGACGACGCATCCGGCGAAGGAAAGGCCGCCGTTCCGCGAGGAACGGCGGCCTTCGTGTTGTCCGGCACCCGGGTCCGCCCCGGCGGGCGCGACCTGGGTCCGGTGACCGGCACCTACCGGCTGGCGACCTTGCGGTAGCACAGCAGGGCCAGCGGCATGGCCACCGCCAGGATGGCCAGCGAGCAGAACACCGCGTACTCCACGCAGTGCTCGGCGGGCCAGCCGGTGGGCTGCGGGAAGAACGGCGGCGCGCCGTTGTCGAACAGTTTGCGGCCCGAGGCCGCGACCGCGGTGATCGGGTTCCACTCCGCGATCACCCGCAGCGGCCCCGGCAGGGTAGCGGCGGAGATGAACGCCGAGGAGATGAAGGTCAGCGGGAACAGCCAGATCAGCCCGGCGCTCTGGGCGACCTCCACGTTCGACGACAGCAGCCCGGTCAGCGCGCCGACCCAGGACATGGCGAAGGCGAACAGCAGGATGATGCCGAACGCCAGCGCCGCGTCGGCGATCGAACCGTTGATCCGCCAGCCCACGATGTAGCCGCAGCCCACCATGACCGCCAGGCTGAGCACGCTGACCACCAGGTCCGACAGGGTGCGGCCCATGAGCACCGCCAGCCGCGACATGGGCAGCGCGCGCATCCGGTCGATGATGCCCTTCTGCAGGTCGCCCGCCAGGCCGACGGTGGTGAAGGCGGCGCTGAAGGCGACGGTCTGGGTGAAGATGCCCGCGAGCAGAAACTCGCGGTACTGGCTGCCACCGAGAGAGGCGCCGAAGATGTAGGCGAACAGGAACACGAACATCAGCGGCTGGATGGTGGCGGTCACCAGCAGCGTCGGCACCCGCAGGATGGTCAGCAGGTTGCGGTGCGCCACGATGGCGCTGTCCCGCACGAACCGCATGCGCGGCGAATACTCCTGTGTGGCGCGATGTTTCGCGGGCGTCGGGGCCGCGCCGGCTTCCGGCGCGAGTTCGGTGGCTGTGGTCACGACAGGATCTCCTCGCGGACGTCGTCGGTTTCCGGTTCGGCGTCGCCGGTGGCGGGGCTGCCCGTGAGGGACAGGAACACATCGTCGAGGCTCGGCCGGTGCACACCCGCGTCGAGCACGCAGACGCCCGCGTCGTCGAGCCTGCGCAGCGCTTCGACCATGGTGCGGGTGCCCTCGCCGACGACCACCGACAGCACCTCCTGGCCGTCCGGCTCCAGCCGGGGCTCGCCGAGGCCGACCTCCTCGAGCACCCGCAGCGCAGGCTTCGGGTCCTGCCCGGCGGCGAGAGTGACGGTGAGCCGGTCGCCGCCGATGGACGCCTTCAGTTCCTCGGCCGACCCGCGGGCGATGACCCGGCCGTGGTCGATGACCACGATCCGGTCGGCCAGCATGTCGGCCTCCTCGAGGTATTGCGTGGTGAGAAGCACGGTGGTGCCGTCGGCGACCAGGTCGCCGATCACCCGCCACATGTCCAGCCGCCCGCGCGGGTCGAGGCCGGTGGTCGGCTCGTCGAGCACCACCACCGGCGGCCGGGTGACCAGCGCGCCCGCCAGGTCGAGCCGGCGCGCCATGCCGCCGGAGTAGGTGCCCGCCCTGCGGTCGGCGGCGGCCTCCAGTCCGAGTTCGGCCAGCAGCGACCTGGCGCGGTCGGTGGCCTCGCGGCGGTTCATGCCGTAGAGGCGGGCCACCATGCGCAGGTTCTCGAACCCGGTGAGGTTGGCGTCGACGGCCGCGTACTGGCCGGACAAGCCGATGCGCTGGCGGGCCGAGGCGGGATCGCGCAGCACGTCCACGCCCGCCACCCGCACGCTGCCCTCGGTCGGGCGCAGCAGCGTGGTGACGATGCGCACGGTCGTGGTCTTGCCCGCGCCGTTCGGGCCGAGCAGGCCGAGCACGGTGCCCGCGGGGATCTCCAGGTCGATCCCGTCGAGCACCCTGGTCCTGCCGTAGTTCTTGACCAGCCCGCGCACCTCCACCGCCGCGCTCATCGGCGTCCGCCTTCCCTGCTCCGGCGTCCGATCTGCCTGCCTGAGCCGGGTCGCCCGGCTGGTCTGAGCTGCCTGACTGCTCTGTGCCCGTCCCGGCGCGCGCCGGTCGCCTCACTCACCTGGGTTCTCCTTCGTCGGATGGACTTCGCCGTCCAGATACGCCCGCAGCAGCGGTCCGATCCGGTCGAGCGCTTCGGGGGTGGTCATCGCCGCGTGCGAGCACGCCACCTCGTGCTCGATCACCGCGCCCGCCACGTACGGCCCCCAGGCCGCCGCGCGCCGGTCGGGGTCGGCGAGGTTGATCTCGTCGGCGGCGGCGTGGAAGAAGACCAGGTCGCCGTCGAAGACGCGGGGCCGGAAGCCGTGCGCCAGCATCGTGCCGGTGTGGTATTCGCGGAACAACCCGCGCAGGTGGTCGTCGGTCAGCGCCGCGAACGGGCCGGGCTGTTCGCGCAGCAGCCGCGCCGCCCGGTCCACGTCCAGGTCGGGACCAGCGTGCTCGCCGAGGTCGATGCCGAACTCGGCGCAGATCTCCGCGGCCGAGGGCATCGCCCGGTCCAGCCAGCGGTCGGTGAGCCGGTGACTGTCGAGCATGGCCAGGGTGGCCACCTCGTCACCGTCCTCGCGCAGGCGCACCGCGATCTCGTGGGCGATCAGCCCGCCGAGCGACCAGCCCGCCAGGTGATAGGGGCCCTGCGGCTGGATCGAGCGGATGACCCCGACGTAGTGCTCGGCCGCCTCGGCCATGTCCGCGAATCCGGCGGTGCCGGTGACATGCGGGGACTGCAAACCGTAGACCGGCAGATCCGAGGGCAGATGGGCCAGCAGCCCGGCATAGCACCAGGACAGGCCGACGCCGGGCGGCACGCAGAACAGCGCGGGCCTGCTGCCGCCGGGTCGCAGCGGCAGCACCGGCGCCAGCGCGGCGGTCACCGCGGCCGCCGGGTCGGCGTCGGACAGCTTGGCCGCCACCGCGGCGGGTGTGGCGTCGCCGAACATGACCTGCACCGGCATGTCGATGCCCGCCGCGCGCAGTTCGGCGACCACCTTGGTGGCCAGCAGCGAGTTGCCGCCGAGTTCGAAGAACCCGTCGTCGACGCCGACCCGTTCCACCCCGAGCACCGAGGCGTAGGCCGCGCACACCGCCGCCTCGACCGCCGTGCTCGGCGCCCGGTATTCCCCCGACCCGGTGAACACCGGCTCCGGCAGCTTGCCGCGGTCGAGCTTGCCGGTCGGTCCGAGCGGTACCTCGTCGATGAGCATGATCGACTGCGGCACCATGTAATTCGGCACCAGCGCGGCGGTGTGCGCGGTCAGTTCCGCGGTCGTGACCGCGAAACCGGGATGCGGCTTGACGTACGACACCAGGGCCGTGCTGCCCGCCGCCGTCTTGTGGCCGAAGGTGGCCGAGATCGCCACCGCCGGGTGCTTGGCCAGCGCGGCATCGATCTCGCCGAGTTCGATGCGGAAGCCACGGATCTTGACCTGGTGGTCGACGCGGCCCACGTACTCCACCTCGTCGAGCGCGGCGGGCCGCCTGCGCACCAGGTCGCCGGTGCGGTACATCCGCTCCCCCGGCTTGCCGTAGGGATTGGCGACGAACCGCTGCGCGGTCAGGCCGGGCCGGCCGAGGTAGCCGCGGGCCAGCGCGCCGCCGGACAGGTACAGCTCGCCGGTCACGCCCACCGGGCAGGGGTGCAGCCGCCGGTCGAGGATGCTCGCGCCGACGCCGCGGATCGGCCCGCCGATGGTGATGGGCCCGTCCGGGACCAGCGCCTGCGACATGAACGTGACGATGGTGGTCTCGGTCGGTCCGTACACGTTGTAGAGATTGCGGCCCGCCGACCACCGGTTGGCCATGTCCGGCGGCAGTGCCTCGCCGCCCACGAGCACGTGCCGCAGCGCGGTCACCGGCTCCGGGTCGACCGTGCCGAGCGCGGAGGTGGTGATGAAGGCGTGGGTGATCTCCTCCTCCACCAGCGTGCGCGTCAGCTCGGCGCCGCCGATCACTCCCCGCGGCGCGATGACCAGGGTGGCCCCGCCGCCGAGGGCGAACAGCAGGTCGAGCATGACGGCGTCGAAACTGGGGGTGGCGAAGTTGAGCACCCGGTCGGCCGGGCGCACGTCGTAGCGGTGCGCGCATTCGGCCGCGAAATTGGACAGGCCCCCGTGCGAGACGACCACGCCCTTGGGCCTGCCGGTGGACCCCGAGGTGTAGATGACGTAGGCGGGGTTCTCCAGCCGCAGCGGGGCGCGCCGGTCGCGCTGGCTGACCGGGGCGGGTGAGGCGGCCAGCACGGCGGCGCGGAACCGCTCGTCGTCCAACAGGATCCAGCCGGACTCGGCGGGCAGGCGGTCGCGATGCTCGGCCAGGGTCAACCCCAGGCCTGCGCCGGAGTCGGCGAGCATGTGCCGCACCCGGTCGGCCGGGTAGTTCGGGTCGACCGGCACGAAGGCCGCGCCCGTCTTGGTCACCGCGAGCATGGCCGCGATCGCCTCGACCGAACGGGTGAAGCCCAGTGCCACCAGGGTTTCCGGGCCCGCGCCCGCGGCGATCAGCACCCGTGCCAGCCGGTTGGTCCAGCGGTCGAGCGCCTCGTAGGTGATCTCGGTGCCGTCGCTGCACAGCGCCACCCCGTACGGGTCCCGCGCGGCCGCGGCGGCGAACACCTCGGGGAAGGTGACCGGCCGGTCGGCGGGCGCGCCGCGCACCTCGGCCAGCCCCGACCACTCCACCGGGTCGAGCAGTTGCAGATCGCCGACGTGGGTTGCCGGGGCGGCGGCGATGCCCGCGATGAGCCTGCGCAGCCGCTTGCCGAGGGCCAGGGCCGTCGACTCGTCGAACAGGTCGGCGGCGTAGGTGACGGCCAGGGTGATGCCGTCGGGTTCGCGCAGCGGGGTGTGCGATTCGGTGAGGGTGAACTGCAGGTCGAACTTGGCGATGCCGGTGTCGACGTCCTCGGCCTCGATGCGCAGGCCAGGCAGTTCCAGCACTCGCACCGGGTGGTCGCGCACCGAGAGCATCACCTGGAACAGCGGGTGGTGCGATTGCGAGCGCGCCGGGTTGAGCACCTCCACCAGCCGCTCGAACGGCAGGTCGGCGTGGGCGAAGGCGTCCAGGTCGGTCTCGCGGATCTCGCGCAGCAGGTCGGTGAAGCGCGCGTTCGGGTCGATGCGGGTGCGCAGGACCAGCGTGTTGACGAACATGCCGATCATCCGGTCCAGCGCGGGATGGCCGCGTCCCGCGATGGCGGTGCCGACGGGAATGTCGTCGGTGCCGGTCATCCGGTGCAGCAGCACCGCCAGCGCCGCGTGCAGCACCATGAACATGCTGACGTTGTTGGCCACCGCCACCCGATGCAGCTCGCGGTGGGTGTAGGCGTCGATCGCGCACTCGACGGTGCCGCCGCGATAGGAGGGCACCGGCGGGCGCGGCCGGTCGGCGGGTACGGCCAGCAGTTCCGGGCTGCCGTCGAGGGTGCGCGCCCAGTAGTCGAGCTGGCGGCTCAGCGGCGAGGCCGGGTCGTCCTCGGAACCGAGGGTCTCCTGCTGCCAGAGCGTGTAGTCGGCGTACTGCAGTTCCGGCTCGGGCCAGTCGTGGTCACGTCCGGCGCAGGCCGCCCGGTAGGCGGCGGCCACGTCGGCGGCCAGCGGTTCCAGCGACCAGCCGTCGATGGCGATGTGGTGCACCACCAGCACCAGCACGTTCTGGGTGGCGGTGGCCGGGGTGGCGACGCCGAGGTCGGCGGCGTCGGCGAGGGTGATCAGCGCGGCGCGCAGCGGCGGGGCGGCGGCCAGGTCGAAGCCACCGGCCGCGAAGCCGCGCACGGTGGCGGCGACCTCCTCCTCGGTGACCGTGGCGGTGTAGAGCGTCACCGCGGCCTCGGCCGGGTCGAGCACCACCTGGGCGGGCACACCGTCGATCTCCGGGTAGACGGTGCGCAGCGACTCGTGGCGGCGCTGCACCTCGCGCAGGGCGCTGACCAGCGCGGGCAGTTCCAGCTTGCCGTGCAGGCGCAGCACGACGGGCACGTTGTAGGCCGCCGAGCTGTTGCCCGTGCTGTCGGCGCCCGCGTTGAAGCGGTCGAGGAACCACAGCCGCTGCTGGGCCGCGGAGAGCGGAATACGCTCCGGCCGTCGCCGTTTCGTCGGCGCAGGCCGCTCGTGGCCGGGTTCGGCGCCCACCCGCGAGTCCAGCTCGGCGGCGATCCCCGCGACGGTGGGCGCGGCGAACACCGTGCGCACCTCCAGCCTGACCCCGGTCTCGGCGGCCAGCCGGGCGACCAGCTGGGTGGCAAGCAGCGAGGTGCCGCCGATCTCGAAGAAGTTGTCCCCGGCGCCGATGCCCTCGGTGCCGAGCAGATCGCCCATGACGGCGGCGACCAGGCGCTCGTTCGCGGTCTCGGGTTCACGGCCGGCGCTCGCGCCGAGCAGGACCGGCTCGGGCAGCGCCGCGCGATCCAGTTTGCCCACCGGGGTCAGTGGAATGGAGTCGAGCACGGTGATGCTCGCCGGCACCATGTGCGCGGGCAGCCGCCGGGCCACGTGCGCCCTGATCTCCGCCACATCCAGTGCTGTCCCGGCCTGCCCCGCCACGTCCGATCCCGCCACCGGCTCGGCTGCCTCGCTGGCGGGGCGCACGAACGACACCAGGCGGTCGGCGCCGTTGATGCGGCGGACCTCGGTGTGCGCGAAGCGGATTCGTGGATGGGCGGTGAGGGTGGCGTCGATCTCGCCGAGTTCGATGCGGAAACCGCGCATCTTCACCTGGAAGTCGCTGCGGCCGAGGTAGACCAGCGAACGCTCGGGCGTCCAGCGCACCACGTCACCGGTGCGGTACATCCGCTGTCCCGGCTCGCCGTACGGGTCGGCGACGAACCGGGCGGCGGTGAGGGCGAAGCGGTCCAGGTAACCCGCGGCCACGCCTGGGCCGCCGAGGTAGAGCTCGCCGGGCACGCCGACCGGGACGGGCCGCAGCCGTTCGTCGAGCACCACCGCGTGCGCGCCGCGCACCGGCGTGCCGATGGTGATCGGCTCGCCCGCCACCAGCGGGGCCGACATGGTGGCCACGATGGTGGTCTCGGTCGGGCCGTAGACATTGAGCATCCTGCGGCCGTTCGCCCAGCGCGCCACCAGTTCCGGGCCGAGTGCCTCGCCGCCGACCATCAGGCCGCGCAGCTCGGGCAGCGCGTACCGCTCGCGATCGATGGTGGCCATGGCGGCGGGGGTGATGAAGGCGTGCGTGATGCGCTGGCGTTCGAGCAGTTCGGCCAGCTCGTCGCCACCGTAGATCTGCGGCGGGCAGATCACCATGGTGGCGGCCGGGCCGAGCGCCAGCAGCAGATCCAGCACCGCGGCGTCGAAGCTCGGGGTGGCGAAGTGCAGTGTGCGCGCGTCGCTCTCGCTGCCGATCCGGTCGCGCATCTCGTCGGCGAAGTCGGCGAGCCCGGCCTGGGTGACGGCAACGCCCTTGGGGGTGCCGGTGGAGCCGGAGGTGTAGACGACATAGGCGACGTCGGCCGCGCGGGCGGGACGGACCGGCTCGCCTGCGCCGAGCGGATGGCTCGGGTAGTCCTCCAGTTCGGCGCGCATGAGCGGGTCGTCGAGCACCAGCCAGCCGGTCGGCGCGCAGGTCCGCAGAGCGGCGGCGTGCGCGGCGACGGTCAGGCCGACCGCGACGCCGGAGTCGGTGAGCATGTGCCGCACCCGGTCGGCCGGGTAATTCGGGTCGACCGGCACGAACGCCGCGCCCGTCTTCGCCACCGCCAGCATCGCCAGCACGGAGTCGACGGAACGGGTCAGGCCGAGGGCCACCCTGTCGCCGGAGCCGAGGCCGCGGGCGATGAGCGCGCGGGCCAGCCGGTTGGCGCGCCGGTCGACCTCGGCGTAGGACAACCGGGTGCCGTCGGCCACCGCTTCCACGGCGGTGCGGCGCGGGCCCCGGCGCACGGCGTCGGCGAAGTAGGCGGCCAGGGTGCGCACCCCGCCGGGCAGCTGGGAGCTGCCGAACCGGGCGAAGGGCTTCGCGCCCCGCACCGGCGCGAAGTGCGCGCGCTCGATGTCGGTGCGCGCGTCGATGTCCCGGACGAGCACCGTCGGGTCGGCGCAGACCGCCGCGAGCACGCGGGCGAAGCGGTCGGCCAGAATGCGCACGGTGCCCGCGTCGAAGAGCTCGGCGGCGTAGACGAAGGCGAACGCCGGGTCGCTCTCGGCGGTGCGACCGGAATCGCCCGCGGTGACGCGGAGTTCGAGATCGAACTTGGCCGCCGCGATGTCGAGTTCCTCGGCGCGCACGTGCAGCCCGGGCAGGCGCAGCGCCGGTGCGGGCGTGTCCTGGACGGTGAGGGCCACCTGGACGACCGGTCGCCGCGCGCCGGAGCCCGCGGACCGGCCGATCTCCTCGACGACGCGTTCGAAGGGGACGTCGGCGTGGGCGATGGCGGCCAGTTCGTTGTCGCGGTCGGCGTGCAGCAGATCGGTGAACGGGCGGTCCGGGTCGACGTCCGAGCGCAGGATCAGGGTGTTGACGAACATGCCGACCAGCTCGTCGAGCGCGGTGTCCGTGCGGCCGGCCACCGGGGTGCCGATGACGATGTCGCGGCCGCCGGTGACGGCGCGCAACAGCACGGCCAGCGCCGACCGCACCACCATGAACAGGCTCACGCCCTGCTGCCGCGCCAGCACGGCCAGTGCCCCGCGCAGTTCGGCGGGCAGCTCGAATTCGACGGCGCCGGAACGATAGTGGCCGTCATCCGGGCGGGGTCGGTCATAGGGCAGCGGCAGTTCCTCCGGCAGCTCGGCGAGCGCCTCGCGCCAGTAGGACAGCTGCGCGCCCGCCGCGCTGCCCGGGTCGTCGGCGTCGCCCAGGCAGGCGCGCTGCCACAGCCCGAAGTCGGCGTACTGCACCGGCAGCGGCGACCACGCCGGCGCCTCGCCCGCGCACCGGGCCTGGTAGGCGATGACCAGGTCGCGGGTCAGCGGCGCCAGTGACCAGCCGTCGGCGGCGATGTGGTGCAGCACGATGCCGAGCAGGTGGCGATCGGCTCCGGTGCGCAGCAGCATGACCCGCAGCGGAGTGTCGGTGGTGAGGTCGAAGCCGGTGCGGGCGAAGGTGGTCAGCCGAGCGACGGCGGTGTCGGGATCGGCGTCGGCGAAGCGGGTTTCGGGCAGAGCGGCGGCGACCGGGAGCACCACCTGGTGGGCGCCCGCGCCGTCCTCGGGGAACACCGTGCGCAACACCTCGTGGCGTTCCACCAGGTCGACCAGGGCGGCGCGCAGGGCGTCCAGGTGCAGCGGGCCGTCGACGCGCAGCGCGAAGGCGATGTTGTAGGCGCTGGATTCGGGGGCGAACCGGTTGAGGAACCACAGCCGCTGCTGCGGCAGCGACAGCGGCAGCCTGGCCGGACGCGGGTCGGCGGCGGTCAGCGGGATGCGCGTGGTGCGCGGCGCGGTGGCCACCCTGGCGGCCACCCCGGCGACGGTCGGAGCGTCGAAGATCTCCCGCACCGGCAGTTCGGTGCCGAACTCGGCGTGCAGGGCCGCGGTCAGCCTGGTCGCCAGCAGCGAGGTGCCGCCGATGTCGAAGAAGCTGTCCTCGGCGCCGGGCACCGGCCTGCCGAGCACCTGCGCGAAGACCGCGGCCACCCGGCGTTCGGTGTCGGTGCGCGGGGCGCGGGTCGGGCCGGCGGCGCCGAATTCCGGTGCGGGCAGCGCCTTGCGGTCCACCTTGCCCGAGGGCGTGGTCGGCACCGCGTCGAGCACCGTGATCGCGGCGGGCACCATGTAGCCGGGCAGCCGGTCGCGCACGGTGGCCAGGATGTCCGCGCCGTGCGGGGCGGCGCCGGGCTCGGCGGTCACGTAGGCGGCCAGCCGCGGATGCCCGTACTCGTCGGTGTGCACGACGGTCATGGCGAAGCCGACGCCGGGGTGCTCGCGCAGCGCGTGGTCGATCTCGCGCAGTTCGATGCGGAAGCCGCGGATCTTGACCTGGTCGTCGGCGCGGCCGAGGAAACGCAGCGTGCCCGCCGCGTCGGTGACCACCAGGTCGCCGGTGCGGTACATGCGCTCGCCGCGCCTGCCCAGCGGGTTGGCCGGGAAACGTTGCGCGGTCAGGCCGTTGCGGCCCAGATAGCAGCGGGCCAGGCCGGGACCGGACAGGTACAGCTCGCCGGGTGTGCCGGGCGGCACCGGCCGCAGCCGGGCGTCGAGCACGAACAACCGCATGCCGCGCACCGGCCTGCCCAGCGGCACCGGCTGTCCGGCCGTCATGGCGGTGGAGGCGGTCGCGGCCACCGTGGCCTCGGAGGGGCCGTACATGTTGTGCATGCGGTAGCGCACGGCCCAGGTGTCGACCAGGTCGTCGGGGCAGGCCTCGCCGCCGACGATCACCGTGGACAGCTCGGGCAGATCGTCGGGCGGCACGGTGGCCAGGGCGGCGGGCGTGACGAAGGCGTGCGTGACCCGTTCGGCGCGCAACAGATCGGCCAGCTCCCGTCCGCCGTACACCTCCGCCGGGGCGATCACCATGGTCGCTCCCCCGGCGAAGGCCAGCAGCAATTCCAGCACGGAGGCGTCGAAGCTCGGCGAGGAGAAGTGCAGGGTGCGCGAGCCGACGCCGACGCCGAACAGGTGCATCTGCTCGTGCGCAAGCGAGGACAGACCGGCGTGGGTGACCACGACCGCCTTCGGTGTGCCGGTCGAGCCGGAGGTGTAGATCAGGTAGGCCGGGTGGGCGACGCGCAGCGGCAGCAGCCGGTCGGCGTCGGTGAGCGGTTCGGCGCTGTGGCGGGCCAGTTCGGCGGCGAATTCGGCAGAGCCGAGCACCAGCCAGTCCGAGGGGGTGCGGGCGTGCCTGCCGCGTTCGGCGGCGGGCCAGGCGGGCAGCGCCGCCGTCGAGCCGGGCAGGGTCAGGCCGAGCAGGGCCCCGGAGTCGGCGAGCATGTGCGCGATGCGTTCCCTCGGGTAGCCGGGGTCGACCGGCACGTAGGCCGCGCCGGTCTTGGCGACGGCCCAGATGGCGGTGATGGCGTCCAGGCCGCGTGGCATGGCGACCGCGACCACGGTCTCCGGCGCGGCCCCGTGCGCGACGAGGGCGCGGGCCAGCCGGTTGGAGCGCGCGTCGAGTTCGGCGTAGGTGGTGTCGAGATAGCCGACGCCGGGCTCGAGGTGGCGCACGGCCACGGCATCGGGCACCCGCGCGGCGGTCTCGGTGAGCATCCTGGCCAGGGTGACCGGCGGGTCGGCGGGGGCGGCGGCCAGCGGGGCGAGCCTGGCGAGTTCACGGGCGTCGAGCAGCTCGATGTCGCCGACCGGCAGCGCGGGCGCGGCCAGCGCGGTCTCCAGCACGGTGACGAACCGGCGGGCGAAGGCCTCGACCGTGTCGTGGTCGAACACGTCGGTGGCATAGACGAATTCGGCTTCCAGCGCGCCGTCGGCGCGACCGTCGTGCACCTCGAGGTGCAGGTCGAACTTGGCGATCTCGGCGGCCACCTCCAGCACCTCGGCGATGACGCCGGGCAGTTCGACGCGCAGGTCCGGCCTGTGGTCGTAGGACAGCATCACCTGGAACAGCGGGTGCCTGCCGGTGGCGCGCTCCGGGTTGACCGCCTCCACCAGGCGCTCGAAGGGCACGTCGGCGTTGGCGAAGGCGTCGAGGTCGGTGTCGCGGACCACCTCGAGCAGCCGCTCGAAGCCGGCGCCCTGATCCACCCTGGTGCGCAGCACGAGCGTGTTGACGAACATGCCGACCAGCTCGTCCAGCGCCGGATCGGAGCGGCCCGCGATGGGAGTGCCGATGGCGATGTCGGTGCTCGCGCACAGCCGGGACAGCAGGGCGGCCAGCGCGGCGTGCAGCACCATGAACAGGCTCACCCCGCGCCCGGCGGCGAATTCGTGGGCGGCGGAACGGGTTCCGGGGTCGATGGTGAAGCGCACCCGGCCCGCGGCGGCGTTCCTGCGCAGCGGGCGCGGCCGGTCCAGCGGCAGGTCGAGCTGGTCGGGCAGGCCGTCGAGCACCGAACGCCAGTAGGCGAGCTGGCGGTTGAGCCCGCTGTGCGCGTCGCCCTCGGCGCCGAGCAGCGCGCGCTGC
>Ga0079224_100009380_pt1 | contig 13337 bp, 12 predicted proteins | sample Stecom2015_FD_80414 | JGI IMG/M metagenome (GOLD analysis project Ga0079224, IMG submission 80414) | Agricultural soil microbial communities from Utah to study Nitrogen management - Steer compost 2015 | ecosystem: Environmental > Terrestrial > Soil > Agricultural land | place: USA: Utah... | reverse complement strand
GAGGACACGCTGACCAGCCGCGGCTTGGAAAGCGCACTGGCGCCGCGCTAGCAGGAAAATCGTGTCAGACACGGTTTTCGTCAGAAGAACGTGTCTGACACGATTATCCCTACGCCTGACGCGCCCACCGGATCAGCGTCATGAACGTCGGCGGCTTGCCGTGCATCAGCAGGCCGATGCGGAACACCTTCGCGGTGAACCAGAGCGCGCCGAGCGCCGATGCGAACCCGATCGCGATCGTGAGCCACACCTGCCACGTGGGCGGAGGCGACGTCGACGCCATCCTGAACAGCATCGCGAACGAGTTGACCGGCGGCAGGAAGCTCAATGCGACGCTGAACGCCGAGTCGGGAGCCCGCGAGATCGGCATCCACAGCATCCACGGCAGGACGAGCAGCAGCACGATCGGCGTCATCATGGTTTGAGCCTCGCGCATTTCGTTCACTGCCGAGCCGATCGCCATCATCAGCGAGCCGAGCAGGAGATAGGTGATCACGAAGAAGATCACGAGGTAGAGAATCAGCGAAAAGTCGAGCAGGCCGAGCAGCGCTGCGCCGGCGAGGAACACGAGGCCCATCGCGATATAGAGCCCGAGCCCGATGAAGCTGACCGCCATCTGCCCCAGGAGCTTGCCGGCCATGAGCTGCATCGGGGATACGGCCGAGAGCAGCACCTCGATCACGCGGCTCGATTTCTCCTCGACGGTCGACGTGAGCAGCGCTTGGCCTCCGGTCATCACGCCGATGAAGAGCAGCGCGCCGAACGCCATCGGCAAGAGCATCGTCAGCGCGCCCGCATTGCCGCGCTCCTCGCCGGCGCGTACTGTCACCGCATCGACGCGCGGCACGTTGAAGAGGGCCTGCAGCGTTGCGGACTCGTAGCCGCGAGCGGCGAGGCGCGCATCGACGATCGCCTCGCGCAGGACGCGCCGGATCTCGTTCTCGATGCGGTTGTCGAGCCGGGGCGGCACGAAGAGGTCGTAGCTGCCGAGCCTCGACGTGCCGTCGGCCGGCTCGACCGCATCGTCGTGCACGACGACGAGCGCGAGCGGGCGCTCGGTTGGCGGGCCCGAATATAGCCGCGCCTTCTCGGCGTCGACGTCCGCATCGCGCGGCCTTTCGTCGAGCATGAGCTCGATACGCGGCGCGATCCGCCGGATCGTTTCGGGACCGACGAGCGCACGCGCCTCGCGCGGCATCTGCTCGAGCGCGCGAGCGGTCTCGAGCTCTTGCCGCATGCGTGCCGACTCGGGGTCGAGCTTCGGACGCAGGGCATCGGCGACCCGCCCGTCGCGATCGACGAGCGCGAGCGCGCCGCGAGCCTCGAAGTCGCTGTCGGTAAACAGCCGCGGTCCCGCCCACGCCATCACGATACCGATGATCGGCAGGAGCAAGAGACCTAGCAGGAACGCCTTCGACGTGACCGTGACGATGAACTCGCGCCACGCGACCTGGATGACCTTGTACATTGCCTGAACCCTATGCCGTGGCCTTCGCCGCTTCGGTGTCTCGCGGCTCCTCGGGTCGATGTTCCGAGCCCGCGACGATGTCGATGAAGATGTCCTCGAGGCGCGGCCGCGCGAGCTCGATCCGCGCGGGTGCGAGCACGTCGACGATGCGTCGGATCGCGTCGGCGGGCGGCGTGCCGTCAGTGACACGGATCGAGTAGCCGGGCTCGGCGCGCTCGATGCGCTCGACGAACGGCAACGCCTGGAGCGCGGTGACGTCGGCATTCGCGTCGAGCGGCTCGAACCGGATCGTGCGCGGGTCGTAGCGGCGCCGTATCGCCGGGATCGCGTCGTCGAGCACCTTACGGCCGCGGTGGATCATCACGACGTGCTCGCAGAGCTCCTCCGCCTGATGCATCACGTGGGTCGAGAAGAGCACGGTCGCGCCGCGCTTGTGCTCCTCGAGGACGAGCGCCTCGAGCTGCCGCATGCTGACGGGATCGAGGCCGCTGAACGGCTCGTCGAGGATCAGGAGATCCGGCTCGTGAAGGATCGCCGCGACGAACTGCACTTTCTGCAGCATGCCCTTCGACAGCTCTTCGCAGCGCTTGCGCTCGACCCCTTCGAGACCGACCCGCTCGAGGCCGTTGCGCACGCGTTTCGAAAGCCCGGCGCCGCCGACGCCTTTGAGCTTCGCGATATAGGCGAGGAACTCGCCGACGCGCATCTTCCGATAGACGCCCCGCTCCTCGGGCAGGTAGCCGATCCGGTCCTTCGCATCGAGCGCCGATGCGCGTCCGAGCACGGATACGCGTCCCGAGTCCGGGAACAGAATCGACATGATCATCCTGATCGTCGTCGTCTTGCCGGCGCCGTTCGGCCCGATGAAACCGCAGAGCGCGCCGCGCGGCACGGCGAGATCGAAATCCTCGACTGCCTTCTGCGGACCGAAGCCCTTGTTGACGCCTTCGAGCACGATCGCGGCGTCGGTGAACGCGGGTGCGGGTCGGATCATGCTTCGTACGCCGTGGAATGAATGCGCGGCGTCGAGCCGCGCGCATCGGGTGCGAACTTTTCTTTTGAATTTTGCACGCTTAGACTTCTCCGGCCGAATTCGGCGTCGGCGCGTGCCGACGCCCGTGCCCGGTCCGGCAACGCGTTGGGGCGACGTCGGCGGACTCTAACGCATCTCGGGCGAGGCGTCCCGTCCGCGAAGCGAATCTCGTCGAGCACATGCGAAGGGTTCCGGACCGAAAAGGTCATTTCCACACCACCGATTTGCTTGCGTCACAATCTGGCGAATCGAAGTACCTCAGCATTCGAGCAATCACGGGCAGCGATGAGCGAAGAGACGAACACGACGCCGGGCCCCGGTCCGACCGGGACTGCTTGGGTCCTCGTCAACGTCTTCACGGCGCCGCGAGACGCCTTCTCGGCGCTCGCCGTGCGCCCGACGGTGCTGTTGCCGATCGTCGCCCTCACACTGCTCAATACGGCCGTCATCGTCGGGTATTACAGTCAGGTCGACACGGTATGGCTAATGCAGACGATGGCCGCGGACGCCGGGCAGGCGCTGCCGCCGGAGGCGATCGAGGGGCAGGGCGGAGCCGCGATGATGGGCCCCGTCATGATGGCCATCGGAACGGTCGGCGGCTTGCTGCAGGTCCTGATCCCGCTGCTGCTTGCAGCGGGTTATCTGACGCTCGTCTCGCTGTTCGGCAACGACGGCGTCACGTTCAAGCGCTGGTTGTCGGCCGTCGCATGGTCGTCGATGCCGACGACGATCGGAATGCTGTCGGCCTTCGTCAACCTCGCGTTGAACGATGCGACGCACATGCGGCCGACGGAGCTCAACATGCTGTCGGTGGGGAACTTTCTAGGGCTCGAGGCCGCCGGCGGCGGGTTCGTGCGCACGCTGCTCTTCAGCATGGACCCGACCATGCTTTGGAGCCTGGCGCTCCTCACGTTCGGATACTCGCTATGGACACGGCGCTCCTTGGTGGTGTCGTTCGTGATCATCGTCGCACCGCTCGTGATCTGGCTCGGCGGGCTCGGCTTGGTCGTCGGGATGTGATACAAGCCGGCCGACGCCCGTTCACCGGTAGCATGTGCCATTCCGCTGCCGCCGTTGGCGGATGCGATCTTCGCCTCGAGAGCTCGAAGCCATGACACGGAAGCTGCTGATCATCGCCGCCATCGTCGCGCTCGCCGTCGCGCTGCCCGTCGCCCGCGCCGTCTTCGGCGGCGGCAACGTGCGGACGGTCGAGACCGAGACGCTCGTGCGGCGCAGCATCCAGGCGTCCGTGCTCGCGTCGGGGCGGCTCGCGCACGAAGAGGAAGTGAAGCTGATGTCCGAGGAGATCGGGCGGGTCACGCAGCTCTTCGTCGAAGAGGGCGATTACGTGAAGGCCGGAGACCTGCTGCTCCAGATCGACGACGAGGCGCATCGGGCGGCCGTCGAGCAGAGTCGTGCGCAGGTGCGCCTTCAGGAGATCGCGATCGAGCGCCAGCGGCTGAGGCTTCAGAATCTGCGCAAGCAGTGGGAGCGCCAGGAGGCGCTCTATCAGCGCGGCCTGATCGATCAGGACAGCTTCGATCTCCTGACGAACGAGCTCGGCCTCGCGGAGGTGGATCTGCAGTCGAGCATCGAGCAGCTGTCGCAGGCACGCGCCCAGCTCGAGCAGGCGGAGGATCGGCTGCGGAAGACGCGCGTGTACTCGCCGATCGACGGCGTCGTGACGTCGCTCGACATCAAGGTGGGCGAGACGGCGATCTCGAGCACGACGAATCTGCCGGGCTCGACCCTGATGACGATCGCGAACCCGGCGAGCATCCACACCGAGGTCAACGTCGACGAAGCCGACATCGCGAACGTCGAGATCGGCCAGAAGGCGCACGTCTACGCGATCGCATATCCGGACGTGCCGATCGAAGGCGTCATCGATTCGATCGCCGTGACCGCAAAGGTGCCCGAGGGGCAGCAGGGGTTGAGCTTCGCGGTCAAAATCAGGCTCGATCCGCCGGAAGGCGTGCGCCTCCGCCCGGGGATGTCGTGCCGCGCGGAGATTTTCACGACGAGGAAGGAAGGTGTGCTCGCGGTGCCTGTCCAGGCGATCCTCGTCGACGAGAACCGCGTCGAGAACCGCAGGACTTACTCGGTGTTCGTCGACGACGGCGGCACGGCGCGCAAGGCCGAGGTGAAGGTCGGCATGTCCGACGACGCTTACCAGGAGGTGATCGAAGGGCTCGCCGAGGGCGACGAGGTCGTGATCGGACCCGATCGCGTGCTCCGCACGTTGAACGACGGCGACCGTATCCGAAAGGCGGCCGAGACCTGAGCGCCCGGAGGAGCCGCGCGATGGCCGTGATCCGTCTCGAGCAGGTCAGCAAGCATTACGTGATGGGTCAGCACGTGATCAAGGCCGTCGACGGCATCGATCTGACGATCGAGCGCAACGAGTACGTCGTGATCATCGGCTCGTCGGGATCGGGCAAGTCGACCATGATGAACATCATCGGCTGCCTCGACACGCCGACGTCGGGCCGGTACTACCTGAACGGGCGCAACGTCGCGGGCTTGAGCGAGAACGAGCTCGCGGACGTGCGCAATCAGGAGATCGGCTTCATCTTCCAGAGCTTCAATCTGCTGCCCCGGATGACCGCGCTCGCGAACGTCATGCAGCCCTTGATCTACGCCGGCGTGCCGCTTGCCGATCGGCGCAGGGAGGCGATGCGCTACCTCGAGCGCGTCGGCCTCGCGGATCGCGCGGACCACCTGCCGAACCAGCTTTCCGGCGGGCAGCGTCAGCGGGTCGCGATCGCGCGTGCGCTCGTGACGAGCCCGTCGATCCTGCTCGCCGACGAGCCGACGGGCAATCTCGATTCGCAAACGACGGTCGAGATCCTCGCGCTGTTCGACGAGCTGCATGCCGACGGGCAGACGATCGTCGTCGTGACGCACGAGCCGGACGTCGCCGCGCACGGCGAGCGCGTGATCCGTTTGCGCGACGGCAAGATCGTCGAGGACGTTCGCAACCGGCCGCGCCGCGTCACGGGGTAGGCGATGTCCGCAGAAGTCACGACGGCCTCGGGCGGGCCGGCTTCCGCCGGCCGCGGCGCACGCGCGATGCGCCGCACGCGATCGCCGCTCTGGTTCGCGGTCACCGAAGGCGTGCGCTCGGCGCTTCATTCGATTCGCGCGCACGCGTTCCGCAGCTTCCTGACGACGCTCGGCATCATCATCGGCGTCGCATCCGTGATCGCGATGGTATCGATCATCCAGGGGCTGAGCTTCGCGATCGGCCAGCAGTTCCAGGGCTTGGGCAGCAACAGCATCACGGTGACGGCGTACACGCCGATCGAGGAGCGCCTCCAGGGGCGCATCGCGCGGCTCACGCCCGAGGATCTCGAGCTGATCAGCAATCGAGTCGACGGCATCGAGTCGATCACGCCGGTCATGACGTCCGGTTTCGGCCAGGTCCGGTACGGCGGACAGACCGCGACGGCGCAGATCCTCGGCACGACGTACACGTTTCAGGACGTCGCGCAGTACTACACGCGGTCCGGGCGCTTCCTGTCCGACAGCGACAACGATACGCGCCGCCGCGTCGCCGTGATCGGCGAGACCGTCCGCGGGAACCTGTCGTTGCCGGCGGATCCGGTCGGCGAGTTCGTGCAGATCAACGGCGAGTGGCTCAAGATCATCGGGCTGCTGGAGCCTCGGGGCGAGATCCTCGGCAACGACCTCGACAACCGCGTGCTGCTGCCGTTCAGCACGATGCAGACGCTGACCGGCAACCGCGCGCGGCCGGACATCCAGATCCAGCTGACGGTCGCGAACCGCGACGAGATGGAGTCCGTCGTGCAGCGGATCGCGCGGCTCTTGCGCACCGCCCACGGGCTCGGCCCGGACGACGACGACGATTTCCAGATTCAGACGGCGGAAGAGTTGAGGAACACGATCGACTCGATCCTGACGAACGTGACGCTCGTGATGGGCGGCATCGTCGGCATTTCGCTTCTCGTCGGCGGCATCGGCATCATGAACATCATGCTGGTGTCGGTGACGGAGCGGACACGCGAGATCGGCATCTGCAAGGCGATCGGCGCGAAGCGCCACCACATCCTGTTCCAGTTCCTGCTCGAGGCGCTCGTGCTGTGCATGATCGGCGGTCTCGTCGGCCTCGCGATCGGTTACGGGATCGGTGCGCTCGCGGCGTCGCTGATTCCCGGGTTCCCGGCCGCGCACACGCCGCTCTGGGCGGTCGCGCTCGCGCTCGGCTTCTCCGCGCTCGTCGGCGTCGTGTTCGGCATCCTGCCGGCCGCGAAGGCGGCGAACCTCGATCCGATCAGCTCGCTCCGCTACGAGTAGCCCCAGATTGGGGTCAGAGCCCTTAGACTTGGTCAAGGGGCTCTGACCCGAGTGGTAGCCTCAGCGCCGGCCGAAGCCCCAAAATGGGGAGCGCCGTGTCAGGCGCCGTTTTCGCGGCCCGCAAACGCGCGGCACGAGAAGCGGCCAAAAAAGGCGTCTGACACACTTTCTTGCGGATTTTTCGGGGGGAGAACGATCGGCACGCAAATAGAGGACGGCATCGCGTCCACGTACATCGGCGAAGCGGAGGTGGAGCCCGGCCGCATGCGCAAGACCATCGGGCTCGTGCTCGGCATCGCGCTCTTCGTGCTCGTCATCGCGCTGCCGCCGCCGGACGGGCTCGCGCTCGCGCCGTGGCGCGTCGCGGCCATCGCGATCCTGATGGCGACGTGGTGGCTCACGGAGGCGGTGCCGATCTCGGTCACCGCGCTGCTGCCGCTGCTGCTGTTTCCGACGTTCGGCGTAGCGCCGATCGCTGAGGTCGCCGCGCCGTACGCGGATCCGCTGGTCTTCCTGTTCCTGGGTGGATTTCTGATCGCGCTCGCGATCGAACGCTGGAATCTGCACCGGCGCATTGCGCTCACGGTCCTGTCGAGCGTCGGCGCACGCGAAGACTTGCAGATCGGCGGATTCATGCTGGCAACCGCAGCGATCAGCATGTGGGTCAGCAACACGGCCACGGCCGTGATGATGCTGCCGGTTGCATTGTCGATCGTGCCGAGGGGACCGGACGGCGTGCTCGATCCGGGCAAGGAGCGGTTCGCCGTGGCGCTCCTGCTCGGTGTTGCGTACGGGGCGAGCATCGGCGGGATCGCAACTCTGATCGGCACGCCGCCGAACGCGCTGCTCGCCGCATTCATGAATCAGAACTACGGCATCGAGATCGGCCAGCTGCGATGGATGCTGCTCGGTGTGCCCGTTTCCGTGGTCATGCTCCTCCTCACGTGGCTGCTGCTGACGCGCGTGCTCCTTCCCGTGCAGCGTGCCGAGCTCCCAGGCGCTCGGGCGGAGATCCGTCGGCAGCTCGCCCAGATGGGTGCGGCGTCTCGAGCCGAGAAGCGCGTTGCGGTCGTGTTCGGCCTGACCGCGCTCGCATGGATCACGCGCCCGTTGCTGCAACGGATCTTCCCAGAGCTCCAGCTATCGGACACGACGATCGCGATCGCCGGGGCGGTGCTTCTATTCCTGATCCCGAACGGCATCGAGCGCGGCCGCTTCCTGCTCACGTGGCAGCAGGCGGAGCGTCTGCCGTGGGGTGTGCTGCTTCTCTTCGGCGGCGGTCTATCGCTCGCGGCGGCCGTGTCGGGCTCCGGCCTCGCCGCGTGGATCGGGACGCAGCTCGAGGGGCTTCAAGGCGTTCCGCCGATCGTGCTCGTGCTGACGATCGCGGTGCTGATCATTTTTCTGACGGAGCTCACGAGCAACCTCGCGACGTCCGCGACGTTCCTGCCGGTCGTCGCGGCGCTCGCGGCGACGCTCGATGCGCCGCCGCTCTTGTTGACGATCCCGACCGTTCTCGCCGCGAGCTTCGCGTTCATGCTGCCGGTCGCGACGCCCCCGAACGCGATCGTGTTCGGCAGCGGCTACTTGACCGTTCCGCAGATGGCCAAGGTTGGCGTTTGGCTCAACCTCGTCGGCATCGTCGTCATCGTCGGGATGCTGTACCTGCTGCTGACGCCGGTCTTCGGCGTGTGACGCACGATGGTCATCGTCGTGATGGGCGCGAGCGGCAGCGGTAAGACCACGGTGGGCCGCGCGCTCGCGAACGCCGTGCAAGCCGAGTTCCGCGACGCCGATGAGTTCCACACGCAGGACAGCATCGAGAAGATGGCGCGGGGCGTCCCGTTGACGGACGACGACCGGGCGCCGTGGCTCGACGCCCTTCGCGAGCTGATCGACGAGCGGCGGACCCGGCCTGGCACTCTCGTCCTCGCATGCTCGGCGCTGACCCGATGGATCAGGCGACGGCTCGGCCTCGATCGCGACGGTGTGCACGTCGTCCATCTCGAGGGCAGCGAGACCCTTCTCGCCCGGCGGATGCGGGAGCGGCGGCCGCGCCACTTCATGCCGCCCGAGCTTCGCGCGAGCCAGCTCGCGCTGCTCGAGCGCCCGCGCCGCGCCCTCGTGCTCGATGCCGCGCAGCCCGTCGACCAACTCGTCGCCGAGATCAGGCACGCACTCTCGTTGTAGGGACGGAAACGTGCCGAATGCATGGCCGCCGACCCCTCATGGTATGTTGAGGGTCATAGGCTCGAGGGAGCCGTAACGGAGACGCAGCGGCGGGCAGCGTCGCTGCGCCAGGGGCTCAATGGAAACTGTCGAGCACGTCGTCGTCGGCGCCGGGCCGGCCGGCTTGCGCGCCGCGCAAGTTCTCGCCGAATCCGGCCGGGAAGTGGTCGTGCTCGAAAGAAACGCGCGCGTCGGCCCGAAAACGTGCGGCGGCGGGCTGTCGACGAAAGCCGTGCGCGAGCTCGAAGCGCTCGGCTTGCCGGCGAACGCGGGAATGACGTCGGTCGCCCGTGCGTCGTTCCGCGGCGAGCCGGCGATGTCTCTCGATCCCGTGCACGCGCGGATCCGGACGCTGTCGCGAGAGCGTCTCGGCCGCTACCAGGCGCAATGGGCGGAGGAGGCGGGTGCCGAGATTCGCACGAACGCCGCGGTCACGGGCATCGATTTCGAGACCCGCACGGTCGCCTGCGGCGGGAAGACTCTGCGCTATCGCCATCTCATCGGCGCGGACGGCTCCGGATCGAGCGTGCGAAGGGCGCTCGGATTACCGACTCCGCGCGTATTCTTCGCTGGCGAATACAACGTTCCCTGCCGCGGACCGTTCGAGCTCTTCGTGGCGTTCGATGCGCGCACGCTCGCGAGCGGGTATTTCTGGGTCTTTCCGCACGAGGGCTACGTCTGCATCGGCGCCGGCGCGCACAAGGGCAAGATCCGTCCGTCGACGATCAGGCCGTACATTGAGCAGCGCATGACGGCGCTCGGGATCGATCCCGGCGACGCGCCGTACGAGGGCGCGGCGATCGAGGTCGAGTTCGCGGGCTTTCATTTTCCGGGCGACGTGCACCTCGTCGGTGACGCCGCGGGTTTGCCGTCCGGCCTCACAGCCGAGGGCATCTACTCAGCGCTCGTCAGCGGCGAGGAGGTCGCCCGTCGAATCCTCGAACCCGAGTATCCGATGCCGAAGACGCGACGGTGGCTCGCGGTGAAGCGCTCGCACGATCGGCTCGGCCGTATCTGGCTTCGCAGCGCCGCGCTCGAAGCGAGCCTGTCGGCGCTCTCCGCGCTTTGCGGCGCGGCCTTCGGCAAGCGTTGGATCAGTGCGTATTTCCTGGAGACCTGATGAAGCTTTCTCGCGTACCGCGTCACGTCAGTTTCATTCCGGACGGTAATCGACGCTGGGCCGAGGCGCGGGGAATGCCGCGCAGCGAGGGGTACGCGCACGGCATCGAGCGGGGGATCGAATTGCTTCGGCTCTGCAAGGCGATCGGCATCGAGGAGGTTTCGATCTACGGCTTCACGAAGGAGAACGTGCGCCGTCCGTCGGATCAGGTCGAAGCCTTCCGCGAGGCGTGCACCGAGTTCGCGCTGAAGGCCGTTGCGGCCGGCGCGGCGATGCTCGCGGTCGGCGATGCCGAGTCGGCCGTGTTTCCCCCGGCGTTACTGCCGTTCGCGAAGGAGCGCAGCGACGGCGACCTGCGCGTGAACCTGCTCGTGAACTACAGCTGGCAATGGGACCTCTACTCGGCGATCGAGCACGCGAAGTCGAACGGCGGCGTCACGTATTCGAGCGTGCCGATGGTGCTTGCGTCCGGGGGCGTGTCGCGGGTCGATCTCGTGGTCCGTTGGGGCGGCAGGCGCCGGCTGTCCGGTTTCCTCCCGGTGCAGTGCGCGTACGCCGACTTCTACGTCATCGAGACGCTGTGGCCGGATTCTCGGCCCGAGGAGTTCCTCGACGCGCTGGCGTGGTATCAGCGCCAGGACGTGACGATGGGTGGATGAAGAGCTCGGCAAAGAGCGCGCGGATCCACTCGTTGCCCGGGTCGCGGTGAAACCGCTCGTGCCAGTACTGGTAGATGTCGATCGACGGCGTCTTGAACGGCACGGGAAAGATCTTGAGCCCGATGTGGGGCGCCAGCGTCTCCGCCATGCCCGACGGCAGCGTCGCGACGAGATCGCTCATGCCGACGAGCACCGCGGCGCTCACGAAGCTCGGCACCTTGCAGACGATCCGCTCGGCCGGCACCGCCTTCTCGATCGCGCGCTCCGTCTTGAGGTGCGCATGCCCCGTGCCGGCCGAGTAGACGAGCACGTGCCGCTCGGCGGTGAAGGCTTTAAGGCTCGGTCTGTCTCCGAGCCTCGGATGATCTTTGCGCGCGACGCCGACGTAGTTGACCGACCAGAGGAACTGCCGGCGAATGCGCTTGCTCAAGCCGGGGAACGATCCGGTCGCGAAGTCGAGCTTGCCGGACTCGAGCGACGATTCGAGACGCGTGACGTCGAGAGGCACGATCTGCAGACGCACTTTTGGCGCGCGTTCGCTCATCGCGCGGATCAGCGCGGGAAGCTGCCGTATCGTGCCGGAATCGACGCTCGAGAAGCGGAAGGTTCGTGCCGTGACCGCGGGGTGGAACGGCACGTGGGCCGTGCGCAGCGACGTCAGCTGGTCGAGGATTTCCCGTACGCCGGCGCTCACGTGCAGTGCCTTCGCCGTCGGCTCCATTCGCTGTCCGACGCGGACGAAAAGCGGGTCGGAGAAATAGCCGCGAAGCGCGGCGAGCGTCTTGCTGAGGGCCGGCTGCGTGACGCCCAGGACCTCGGCGGCTCGCGTCAGGCTGTGCTCGCGGAGCAGCACTTCGAAGACGCGCAGGTGACGCAGCTCGAGGTCGAATTCGTTCCGTTCGGACGGCATAACCATCGAGAATCGGACTCATGTCCGGATCCTCATAGCGTACCAGCAGCGCGAGCCGATGCGCAGGTGACAAGGGGATCACCGATCGGCGCGGGCCTCGTCGAGCCGTGCATGGATCCACGCGGCGACCGCCAACGTGCGCGCGTCGTCCGAGCTGCGGCCGACGACCTGCAAACCGAGCGGGAGCCCGTTCGGGCCCACGCCGGCCGGCACGTTCACGGTCGGCACGTGCAGCAGCGTCCACAACCGGTTCATGATCGGGCTGCCCGTCGATTCGAGGCCGCGCGGCGCTTCGCCGGTCGTGCTCGGCGTCAGCAGGACGTCGCAGCCGTGCATCGCGTCGGGGAACGCTTCGCGGCACGCGCGCGCGAGCCTTTGCGCGCTTTCGTAGCGGTCGGCGCCGACGCGGCTGCCCGCATCGATGTCGGCGACCAGGCGTTCGCTGAGTGCCGCGGGATGCGCGTGCCGTTCCCATGCGAGATTGCGCGCGAGCTCATAGCCGTAGATTTGGACGTTCGCGGCGTCGAGCTCCACGAACGGCGCCGGCAGCTCGACGAACGAGATCAGCGCGCCGGCGCCGGCGAGCGTACGGGCCGCGGCTTCGAGTGCGGCTCGGGCCGGTTCCTCGACGGCATCCCAGTTCGGCGTGCGGCAGATACCGATCCAAGGCGGCTCGACGATGTCGGGCAGTGACAGCAGCGAGGCGCTTCCGGTGAGCGCGCCGACGAAGAGCGCGGCGTCGTGCACGGTGCGCGCGAAGACGCCGACCGTGTCGAGGCTCTCCGCGAGGGTTTTCACGCCGGTACGCGGGATCGTGCCGAACGTCGGCTTGTAGCCGACGATGCCGCAATAGCTCGCGGGACGGATCACCGAGCCGAACGTCTGCGTGCCGAGCGCGAGCGGCACCATGAAGTCGGCGACCGCGGCCGCGGACCCGCTCGACGACCCGCCGGGGGTATGGGCGTAGTTACGCGGATTTCGCGTTGCGGTCGGCTGGAACGTCGCGAACTCCGTCGTGGCCGTCTTGCCGAGCACGATCGCGCCGGCGCGCTCGGCCGCGGCTACGCAGTCCGCATCCGCCGGCGGCCGGTGTCCGCGATAGATCGGCGAGCCGTATTCGGTCACGAAGCGGGCCGTGTCGATGACGTCTTTGACGCCGACCGGCAGGCCGTGCAGCGGCCCCACGATCGGACCATCGTCCAGGATGCGTGCGCGCTCGAGCGCCGCGTCCGCGTCGATGACGGTCCATGCGCGGATCGCGGGATCGCGCTCGCGGATGCGCTCGAGATGCGCCTCGACGACGGCGCGTGCAGTCAACTCGCGCGCAGCGAGACGCGCGGCGAGGCGAGTCGCGGAAGCTTCGATCAATCAGCGCACCGCTCGTTGCGTTCGAGTTCGGCGCGGCGCACGCCGCTACCGGGATCCCACGTCCGAGTCGAACCGGCGCACCCGCGCCCCGCTCACCGAACCCTGCCCGACAGCGCCGTCGGCGGTCTCGGCTTACGCACCTGCGCTCCGGACGCCGCTTCGTGCGCGCCGATGTCCGGTCCTTTCCCTGCGTACTCGAGCGTTACCGGGGCGTCCTTCGGCCACTCGATGCT
>Ga0079224_100009379_pt1 | contig 13338 bp, 11 predicted proteins | sample Stecom2015_FD_80414 | JGI IMG/M metagenome (GOLD analysis project Ga0079224, IMG submission 80414) | Agricultural soil microbial communities from Utah to study Nitrogen management - Steer compost 2015 | ecosystem: Environmental > Terrestrial > Soil > Agricultural land | place: USA: Utah... | reverse complement strand
GGGGTGCTCCCCGCCTGTGCCGTCACGAACGGTTGCTCTCGAACCAGAGCAAAAGGTGGGGTAAGCCGTGATAGTTGCAGGCTTCCCGGTCAAACCGGATCTGCACAACACCACCGACAGAACACAACCCCAGTGTCATGAGTTAGGGTCGAAAGACTATCCGGTCCGTGTCGAACACCGCAGGGAGCACCGTAACCGAACTATAGAGGCAGTTGCTTCGCCGGTCCAAGCGCTTCGTCCAGCCGCGCGCACATCGCGCGAATCCGCGGGCCGACGATGCTCTGCAGCTCCTCGTCGCTGCTCTTCGCCTTCAGGTACTCGTTCGCGAGATTGAGCGCCGCCATCACCGCGACCCTCTCGAGGCCCACCACCTTGCCGCTGTCGCGGATCTCGCGCATCTTGCGGTTGAGAAGGTCGGCCGATGCGATCAGTGCACCCTTCTCCTCCGCCGGACAGGCGACGTGGTATTCCTTCTCGAGGATCCGTATCGTCACGCGGGCGATCGAATCGCTCATCACGCCTGCTCCATGGACTTGAGCCGGCCGATCATCGCCTCGACCCGCCCGCGCACCTGCTCGTTCTTCTGCAGGAGCGCCGCGCGCTCGGCGATCAGCGCCTCTTGCCGCTGACGCAGGGAGGCGTTCTCCTCGCGCAGCTTCTCGCACACCTGAATCAACTCCTCTAGACGCTTTTCGAGGCGCTTGAGTTCCAGGTCGAAACGTTGATTCGGCTGCTCGTTCATGCGCGCGAATATAGAGTGCCGCGGGCACGAGGGTCAACAACGCCCCGAGAGTGCCCAAGGTGTGCGGGGCTTGTCGTCGACTTCGCCCGGCTCATCGATCAAGTCGACGTGATAGCATGCGGCGATTCGGGAAATCGATGGTCGAGATGGAAGATAACTACGCCTACGAGTCGCTTGCCGAAGAGCTCGCTCGGGCGGGTGTCGTGCCGTCGCTTGCGGAGCTGCACGGGGGGCTCACCGGGATGATGTGCGTGGCCGGCGTCGGCGCCGCCGATCGATGGCTGGATCAGCAGCTCGAGGAGCTGCGCCAGGCGGGCGAGACGCGGATCGGCGAGGCGCTGCACGCCGTCGAGCTCGAGACCTGGCGGATGCTGAACGAGACGAACATGACGTTCGAGCCGCTCCTGCCGGGAGACGATCAGCCGCTCGACGCGCAGGTCCGCGGCCTCGCGTCGTGGTGCCAGGGCTTCCTGTCGGGACTCGGCCTCGGCGGGCTGACCCTCGACGGCTCGACCGGCGACGACGGGACCCTGGCGGAGATCACGAAGGACTTCGCCGAGATCAGCCGCGCGGCGCTCGGTCCCGAGGACGAGCAGGATCTCGAGCAGGCCGGCTTCGCGCTCGCCGAGCTGAAGGAGTACGTGCGCGTCAGCGTGCAGATCCTGTTCGAGCAGCTCGGCGAAGGCGCCGCCGCGGACGACGCCGGCGGCAATACCATCCACTGATACGACGAGGAATCGCCGTTGAACCCGCGCGAATACGCGAAGCGGCGCCGTCACCTCATGGAGCTGATGGGCGCCGGAGGTCTCGCCGTGCTGCCGGCCGCGCCGCAGCGTATGCGCAGCCGCGACACGTCGTTCACGTACAGGCAGGACAGCGACTTCTACTACCTCACGGGCTTTCCTGAGCCGGAGGCCGTCGCCGTGCTCGTGCCCGGCCGGCCGCAGGGCGAGTACATCCTGTTCTGCCGCGAGCGCGACCCGGTGAAGGAGATGTGGGACGGCCCGCGCGCGGGGCCCGCCGGCGCGATCGAGCAGTACGGCGCCGACGACGCATTCCCGATCGGCGACATCGACGAAATCCTGCCGGGCCTCCTCGAGCGTTGCGAGCGCGTCTATTACTCGATCGGCGCCGGAGAGTTCGACGCGCGGCTGCTCGGCTGGATCAACGCCCTCAACGCGAAGCGCCAGAGCGGTCACGCGCCGAGCGAGCTGATCGCGCTCGACCATCTGCTGCACGAGGCACGCCTTTACAAGAGTCGCGCCGAGATCAGCGTGATGCGCCGCTCGGCGCGCATCGCGGTGGCGGCGCACAAGCGCGCGATGAGCGTGTGCCGTCCCGGGATGAAGGAATACGAGCTCGAGGCCGAGTACGTGCACGAGTTCCGCCGTCACGGCGCGGTGTGCTCGTATCCGCCGATCGTCGCCGGCGGCGCGAACGCGTGCGTGCTGCACTACACCGCCAACGATGCGGTCCTCGCCGACGGCGATCTCGTGCTCGTCGATGCGGGCTGCGAGCTCGAGATGTACGCTTCGGACGTCACGCGCACGTTCCCGATCAACGGCCGTTTCACGGCGAGACAGCGCGAGCTCTACGAGATCGTGCTCGCGGCGAATCGCGCGGCGATCGCCGCCGTGAAGCCGGGCAACCACTGGAACGATCCGCACGATGCCGCCGTGAAGGAGGTCACGCAGGGCCTGAAGCGCCTCGGGATCCTCGACGGCCGCGTGCCCGCGCTGATCAAGGAGCAGGCCTACCGGCGGTTCTTCATGCACAAGACCGGACACTGGCTCGGCATGGACGTGCACGACGTCGGCGACTACAAGATCGGGGGCGCGTGGCGGCTCCTCGAGCCCGGCATGGTGCTGACGATCGAGCCCGGCATCTACGTCGCGCCCGACATCAGGGGCAAGGCGAGGCCCTGGCGGGGCATCGGCATTCGCATCGAGGACGACGTCGTCGTCACCCGCGACGGCTGCGACGTGCTGACCGCGGATCTGCCCGTCGACGCGGACGAGATCGAGCGCTGCGTCGGCAGCGCGCTCGGCAAGGCGGCATGACGACACCGACGTCGGCGACCCGGTTCGATTGTGACGTGCTCATCGTCGGCGGCGGGCTCGTCGGCTCGGCGCTCGCGCTCGCGCTCGCCGACACGCCGCTGCGCGTCGTGCTCGTCGAATCGAGCGATCCGGCGCGCCTCGAGCAGCCGAGCTTCGATGCGCGCGTGACGGCGCTCGCGAACGGCTCCAGGCGGATTCTCGAAGGCATGCGTCTGTGGGACGCGCTCGCGGCGCACGCGGAGCCGATCATCGCGATCCACGTCTCCGAGCGCGGCCGCTTCGGCGCCGCCCGCCTGCGCGCGTCGGAGGAGGGCGTGCCGGCGCTCGGCTACACGATCGAGAATCGCCGGCTCGGCGAGGCGCTTTGGGAGCGGCTCGCCGACGCGCCGCGCTGCAGCGTGCTCGGGCGCGCGACGCTGCGCGGCTTTCGCCAGGATCCGCTCGGCGTGGACGCGCAGGTCGATCGGCCGGGCGAGCGGATCGAGCTCCGCGCGAGGCTCCTCGTCGCCGCCGACGGTGCCCGCTCGCGGATCCGCGAGGAGCTCGGCATCGCGGCGCGGGAAGACCGTTATGCGCAGAAGGCGCTGATCCTGAACGCGAGGATGGACCGTGCGCACGGCGGCGTCGCGTACGAGCGTTTCATGCCGAGCGGTCCGCTCGCGATGCTGCCGCTGCCCGGCGGTCGGGTCGGCGTCGTGTGGACGCTGCCGGCCGAGCGCGCGAACGAGATCGCCGAGCTGTCCGACGACGCGTTCCGCGCGGAGCTTCAGCGGGCCTTCGGCCATCGGCTCGGGCGCATCGGGCAGGTCGGCCGCCGCTCGCTGCATCCGCTTCGCCGCGTGCGCAGCGCCGCGCTCGGCGCCGGCCGCGTCGTCCTGATCGGCAATGCCGCCGTGACGCTGCACCCCGTCGCGGGCCAGGGCTTCAACCTCGCCCTGCGCGACGTCGCCGCGCTTGCCGAGCTCATCGCCGACGCGCACGCGACCGGCGCGTATGACGGGCTCGCCGAGCGTCATCGGGCGCGGCGCGCGTCCGACCAGCGCAACATCGCGTTGTTCACGCACGGGCTGATCGGGCTCTTCGGCGCGGACCTCCCGGGCCTTGGCACCGCGCGCGGGCTCGGGCTCGCGGCGTTCGATCTGCTGCCCGGCGCGAAGGCCGCGCTCGCGCGTCACACGATGGGCATCGCGGGCCGCTTGCCGCGTCTTGCGCGCGGCTTGCCGCTCGGCGCATCCGCGGGCGAATCGTGAGCCGCGGCCAGGCACCCGTCATCCTGATCAGCGGCGGAGGTCCGGTCGGACTGACGCTTGCCGCGTTGCTCGACGCCGTTCGCTTCGACCTCGCCGTCTGGATCGTCGAGCCGCGCGACCTGCCGCGATGGCGCGCCGAGCACACGGACCTGCGCGTGTACGCGCTCTCCCGCGCGAGCCAGCGCATCCTCGAGCACGGCGGCGTCTGGTCCTCGATCGCGGGCCGGCGGGCGTGCGCGTACGAGCGGATGCACGTGTGGGAAGGCGACGATCCGGAAGGCCCGGCGTCGATCCGGTTCGACTGCGCGGACGTCGGCGAGCCCGATCTGGGTCATATCGTCGAGGACGTGCTGTTGCGCGATGCGCTGCTCGCGCCGCTCGCGCGATCCTCTCGAGTGCAGATCGCGGCGGGCTGCGCCGTCGAGTCCGTGGACATGCGGCCCGATGCCGCCGTCGTGACGCTGTCCGACGGCGCGAAGGTGCGCGCGAGCCTCGTCGTCGCCGCCGACGGCGGCGGATCGCCGGTGCGCGGGATGCTCGATCTGCCGGCCGTCTCGAAGGGTTACGGCCAGACCGCGATCGTCGCGCACGTCGGCACCGAGCGCCCGCACGGCGCCGTCGCGCGCCAGCGCTTCCTACCCGGCGGACCGCTGGCGCTCCTGCCGCTCAGCGACGGACGCAGCTCCGTCGTCTGGTCCTTGCCGAGCGCCGAGGCGCAGCGGCTGACGGCCGCCTCCGACGGCGAGTTCCTCGCGGCTCTCGAGGACGCGAGCGGCCGCGTGCTGGGCCGGCTCGGGCCGATCTCGGCGCGCGCCGGCTTTCCGCTCCAGATCCTGCACGCCTTAAGGTATTGTTGCAGCCGGGGAGTGCTCGTCGGCGATGCCGCGCACGTCGCGCACCCGCTCGCCGGCCAGGGCATGAATCTGGGGCTCGCTGACGCGGCGTGCCTCGCCGCGGAGGTCGAAGCCGGGCTCGCGGCCGGCCTCGACCCCGGCGACGTGCGGGTGCTGCGGCGCTACGAGCGCAGGCGAAAGGCGGACAACTTGAGCATGCTGCTGGCGATGGACGCGCTGCATCGCCTTTTCGGGCTGCCGGCCGTTGCGGCGCCGATCAGGGCGGCAGGCCTCGCGCTGACGGACGCGGCCGGTCCCGCCAAGCAGTGGCTCATGCGCCGCGCGCTCGGGCTTCACCTCGACTGTGAGGCGACTCGCGGCGCAGGCCGTGTCGCCGCGACATGATCGGGCACGGGCCGTGCGCCGCGAGGCTGCGTGTGCCCGGCCCGGCGAAAAGGACGCTGCGGGGGCAGCGGAGAAAACTTGCGGCGGGGACGGTCTGATCTCGGCAGTCAACGGACATCATCAGCAGGGTCGGTAACGCTATGAGAAACCTGACGAAGGCGGTGGTCTGGGCAGTGCTGCTCATGGTCGCGGCACCGCTGGCCGCTCAAGAGGTGGCGTGGAATCGCACTCTCGAGCGGATCGCGAGCGGCGTGGTCGCGATCCAAGTGGACAGCCCCCGGGCGTTCGATACGGAAAGCAATCAATCGACCCAGGCCACCGGCTTCGTCGTCGACGCGGAGAAGGGGCTCATCCTGACCAATCGGCACGTCGTGACGCCGGGACCCGTCAAGGCACAGGCGGTGTTCCTGAATCAGGAGGAGGTCGATCTCTATCCGGTCTACCGCGATCCGATTCACGACTTCGGCTTCTTCCGCTACGACCCTGAAGAGCTCAAGTTCATCGAGCCCGCGGAGCTGCCGCTCGTCCCTGAAGCGGCGCAGATCGGCCGCGAGATCCGCGTCATCGGCAACGACGCCGGCGAGCGGCTGTCGATCCTCGCCGGCACGATCGCGCGGCTCGACCGTCAGGCGCCGAACTACGGCCGGGGCAACTACAACGACTTCAACACCTTCTACATGCAGGCCGCGTCGGGAACGTCCGGAGGCTCGTCGGGCTCGCCGGTCGTCGATATCGAGGGGAACGTCGTCGCGCTGAACGCGGGCGCGAACACGCAGGCCGCTTCGAGCTTCTTCCTGCCGCTCGATCGGGTGCGGGTCGCGCTGTCGATGCTGCAGAACGGCGAGACCGTGCCGCGCGGCACGCTGCAGACGGAGTTCGTGCACAGGCCGTACCCGGAGCTGAGGCGTCTCGGCCTGACCGAGGCGACGGAGGCGATGATGCGGGAGTCGTTCCCCGCGCAGACCGGGCTCCTCGTCGTCGAGCACGTCATCCCGGGCTCGCCGGCCGCGGCCGCGCTGCGGCCCGGCGACGTGCTGATCAGCGTCGACGGTCAGCTCATCTCGGAGTTCGTCCCGCTCGCGGCCGTGCTCGATGCGAGCGTCGGCCAGGAGGTGACGATCGTCACGGAGCGGGGCGGTGAGCGCCGCGAGAGCCGTATCGTCGTCGACGATCTGCATGCGATCACCCCCGACGAGTACATCGAGTTCGGCGACGGCGTGCTGCACGAGCTCTCGTACCAGCAGGCGCGGCATTTCAACCGCCCGGTGAGGGGGATCTACGTGGCGAGCCCCGGCTACGTGTTCGGATCCGCCGCGATCCCCCGCGCGAGCCTGATCACCGAGATAGACGGCAAGCGCATCGCGACGCTCGACGAGCTCGAGGCGGCGCTCGAGGCCATTCCGGAGGGTGCGCAAGTCAGCGTGCGGTTCCTGACGTTCGACGATCCTCAGTCCGAGAAGCAGCGGATCATCGTGAACCAGCGGAGCTGGTTCCCCGCGATGCGCTGCCATCGCGACGACGCGACGGGCATCTGGCCGTGCCGCGACCTCGCGCCGCCGCCGCCGCGCCCGACGCTCGCCGTGCAGGAAACCACGTTCCCCGAGCAGCACGAGCCGCACTTGCAGCGGATCGTGCCGTCGCTCGTGCTGGTGAACTTCAGCATGCCGTACACGATCTCGGGCGTCTCCGACCGGTATTACTACGGCACCGGCCTCGTGCTCGACGCCGAGCGGGGCTGGGTGCTCGTCGATCGAAACACGGTGCCGGTCGCGATGGGCGACGTGCAGATCACGTTCGCCGGCTCGGTGGAGATTCCGGGGCGCGTCGAGTACGTCCATCCGCTCCACAACCTCGCCGTCGTCTCGTACGACCCCGCGCTGATCGGCGCGACGCCGGTCAAGTCGGCCGAGTTCTCCGACGCGCCGCTGACCCCCGGGCGGCCGGTCTACGTCGTCGGCCTCGCGCCGGATCACAACGTGCTCTCGCAGGCGAGCCAGATCGCGATGGTCGACGAGGCGACGTTCCCGCTGTCGCGGACGCTGCGGTTCCGGGACTCGAACCTCGAGGTGGTCTCGCTCGTGAACGCGCCGAACGATTTCGACGGCGTCATCGTCGATGCCCAGGGCCGGGTGCTCGCCTCGTGGTCGAGCTTCGCGATCCAGAGCGGACGCGACCTGAATCAGGTGAACATGGGCATCCCGGGCGAGCTCGTGCTCGACATGCTCGCCCATATGCGCAGCGGGACGCCGATCCGGTCGCTGGAGGTCGAGTGGCGGATGATGCCGCTCGCGACCGCGCGCAAGCTCGCGCTGCCGGAGACGTGGGCCCAGAAGTACGAGGCCCACAGCCCGCGGCGGCGCGAGATCCTCGCCGTCTCGAGCACGGTGGGCGGCTCGCCGGCCGCGGACTTCTTCCGCGCGGGCGACATACTGCTCGGCATCGACGGAAAGCTCGTCGGCTCCTTCCGCGAGGTCGAGCAGGCGTCGCAGAAGCCCGCCGTCGAGGTCACGATCTGGCGCGACGGGCGCGAGATCACGGAGACGATCGAGACGGTTGCGCTCGACGGCAAGGGGATCGATCGCGTCGTCTCGTGGGCCGGGGCGCTGCTGCAGGAGCCGCATCGCGCCCTCGCCGCGCAACGAGGCATCGCGCCGTCCGGGATCTACGTGTCGTACTTCAACTACGGGTCGCCCGCGAGCCGCTACGGCCTGTTCGCGGGCAGGCGGATCATCGCGATCGACGGGATGCCGACCCCGAATCTCGACCGGTTCGTCGAGGTGCTGGCCGAGATCCACGGCCGCGAAGCCGTGCGCATCAATACGGTCAACTGGAACGACGTGCCGGAGGTCATCACGCTGAAGCCCGATCCGCATCACTGGCCGAGCTACGAGCTTCGGCGCGAGGGCTACGAGTGGCGGCGCCGCGAGCTCGTTCCGGAAGAAGCCGTCGCGGCGATCGATTGAGCCGCGGGCCGCACGGCGCACGCCGGCCTGCGGGCCTCGGCATGCTCATGCTCGTGCTGATCGCCGTCGCCGTGCTCGGTCTCGACGCGCCGGCGCCTCTCGGCGCGCAGACCCTCTATCGCTATCGGGACGAGAACGGCGTGCTCGTCTTCACCGACAGAAGGCCGCCCGACGGCCAGGACTTCGAGGAGCGTGAGCTCGCGCCGACCGGCGAGCCGGGCGAGGTGCAGCTCCTCAATCGCGAGATCGACGGCGGCACCCAACTCGTCGCGCGCAACACGTTCTATGCGCCGGTCGAGGTCGCCTGGGAGCTCGCGGCGACGGAGAACGTCAGCACGGATGCGCCTGCGTCCGGCTCGATGCTCGTGCCGGCGCGCGCCGACCGCGAGCTGATGACGCTGCGCCGGGCCGATCCCGCCTTGCCGATGCGCTTCGAGTACGAGTTTCGGTATCTCCTCGGCTCGCCGGACGCCGTGCACGCACCCGACGAGCCGTATCGTCTGCCGTACGCGCTCGCGAGCAGTCACGCGGTGTCGCAGGCTTTCCCGGACATCTTCACGCACGCCGATCCGGCGTCCGCGCACGCGTACGACTTCGCGATGCCGGTCGGCACCGGCATCTACGCGGCCAGGGACGGGATCGTTGTCGAGGTCGCGAGCGACTACTTCGAGGCGGGGCTCGATCCGAGCGTCGACGGTCCCCGCGCGAACATCGTGCGGGTCCTGCACGACGACGGCACGATGTCTCTGTACGCGCACCTGAACTGGAACTCGATTCGCGTCGTGCCGGGGCAGCGGGTGCGGCGCGGCGAGCACATCGCGGACTCGGGCAACACGGGATTCAGCAGCGGACCGCACCTGCACTTCGTCGTGCAGCGCAACGACGGCGGCCGTCTCGTGTCCGTGCCGATCGAGTTCGCGGGGGCCGGCAGAACGTCCGTCACGCCGCGGCGCGGTGATCGGCCCGTCGCCTACTGACCGGGGCCGGTCCGGCGCGGGCGGTTACAGCTCCGCGGCGAGCGCTTCGATCGTCGTGATCGGCGCGAGGCAGCTCGTGCCGCGGCACACGTACGCCGTGATGCCGCCGGGCCCGCCGGTGCGCGCCGCGAGGAGCCCGGGCAGGCTCCCGACGTCGTTCGGGATCACGAAGCTCGATCTGCCCGGGCGATAGTCCTTCGCGAGCAGCGCATCGAGCCGCGGCACGTCGGCGGCATCCGCGCGCACGACGATCGCCTCCGGCGGCTCGAGATACCGCTCGAGCGCGATCAGAAGCGACGCATGCGCGTCGGGATACTGCGTGAGCATCGGCAGGGCCGCCTTCAGCGTCCGTTCCGCCGCGTCGAGATAGCGCTGCTCGCCGAGGAGGTGACCGAGTGCGATCAGCACTCGGCACAGCACGCCGTTGCCCGACGGCACGGCCTCGTCAGCGAACGGCTTCGGCCGATGAATCAGCTTCTCGTGATCGTCTGCGGTGAAGAAGAAACCGCCGGCAGACCGATCGTCGAAGTGCTCGAGCGCGGCCTCGACGAGCGTGACCGCGAAATCGAGGTCCTCGCGCCTCCAGCGGCATTCGAGCAGCTCGATCAGGCCGTCCGCGAGGAACGCGTAATCGTCGAGATACGCCGCGAAGCGGGCGCGGCCGTCCTTGTATGTCGCGAGCAGGCGATTGCCCTGCCACATGCGCCGGCGGACGAAATCCGCGGCGCGGGCCGCGTCGACGGCGAGGTCCGCCCGGCCGAGACGCCGAGCCGCCCGCGCGAGCGCACGAATCGCGAGCCCGTTCCAGCCCGCGAGGATCTTCTCGTCGCGGGCCGGCCGCACGCGCCGCTCGCGAGCCTCGAGCAGCTTGGACCTCGCGCTCTCGAGCAGAGCCACCGCGTCGTCCCGTCCGAGCGAGCCTGCGGGCGCGACGATCTGCAGATGCCACGCCTTGCCGCCGCCGTGCGGGTCCTCGAAGTTCGGCTCCCGATCGAGGCCGAAGACCCGCTTCGCGACCGCGGCCTCGTCGGGAGACAGAGCCCGGTCGACCTCCTCGGGCGTGAAGACGTAGAAGCCGCCTTCGCGTCCCTCGGCGTCCGCGTCGAGCGTCGAGTAGAACCCGCCGCCGGGATCCTGCATCTCGCGCATCATCCAGCCGGCGGTCTCGGCCGCGACGCGCGCGAATCGCGCGCTGCCGGTCGCCGCGTGTGCGTCCGCGTACAGCCCGAGCAGCGCGGCGTTGTCGTACAGCATCTTCTCGAAGTGCGGGATCGACCAGCGCCGGTCCACGCTGTAGCGGAAGAAGCCGCCGCCGAGGTGATCGTAAAGCCCGCCGTCCGCCATGCGCTCGAGGGTATGCGCGACCACGTGCTCGAGCTCCCGCGCGCGCTCCGGCTCGCGCGTGCGCCGCGACTCCTCGAGGAGCAGCTCGAGCGCGTACGGCCGGGGAAACTTGGGAGCGCCGCCGAAGCCGCCGTGCTCGGGATCGAATGACGCGACGAGCCGCTCGCAGGCGAAGTCGAGCGGCGCACGGGTCGGCACCGCATCGGAGGCCGCCGCCGATTCCATCCTCGAGAACGTCTCGAGCAGCGCCGAGCCGCGCGCGTCGATCTCGTCCCGATGAGTCCGGTAGTACGCCTCGACCTGCGTCAGCACCTCCTTGAACGACGGCATGCCGTAGCGCGGCTCCTTCGGCCAGTACGTTCCGACGACGATCGGCACGTGCGTGTCCGGCGTCAGGAAGACGGTCAGCGGCCAGCCGCCGGCGCGGCCCGTGAAGAGCTGGTGCGCGGTCTGATAGATCTTGTCGAGATCGGGGCGCTCCTCGCGGTCCACCTTGATGTTCACGTACAGGCGGTTCATCAGCTCCGCGGTTTCCTCGTCCTCGAAGGACTCGTGCGCCATCACGTGACACCAGTGGCAGGCCGAGTAGCCGATCGACAGCAGGATAGGCTTGTCCTCCGCGCGCGCCTTCTCGAGCGCCTCGTCGCACCACGGCATCCAGTCGACGGGATTCTCGGCGTGCTGGAGCAGGTAGGGGCTCGTCTCTCGGGCCAGTCGGTTCGCCATGGCCTCACTATAGCAACATGTCGGCCTCTGCCGCCGGGCTGACGCGGTCGCGGCGGGCGTATAAACTGCCGGGCAAGTGCCGCCGCCCGGTGCAAATCCTTTGATCTATCCCGAGCTCAATCCGATCGCGTTCGAGATCGGCCCGATCCAGGTGCGCTGGTACGGGCTCATGTACCTGCTCGGTTTCCTGGTCGGCTGGCTCGGCGCGCGCTACCGCGCCAGGCGGCCGGACAGCCCGGTCGCGCCGGTGCAGGTCGACGATCTGATCTTCTACACGGCGTTCGGCGTGATCGTCGGCGGCCGCGTCGGCTACATGCTGTTCTACAACCTCGACGGCTTCCTCGCGAATCCGTTGAGCCTGTTCGCGATCTGGCAGGGCGGCATGTCGTTCCACGGCGGGCTCATCGGCGTGATCGTCGCGATGTGGCTCTTCGCGCGGAAGGTCCGCCGGCCGTTCTTCTCGATCGCCGACTTCGTCGCGCCGTGGATCACGCCCGGCCTCGGCTTCGGACGCATCGGCAACTTCATCAACGGCGAGCTGTGGGGCGTCGAGACGGACCCGGATGCGCCGTGGGCCATGATCGTCGACGGCGTGGCCCGTCATCCGAGCCAGCTGTACGAGGCCTTCCTCGAAGGGCTGGTGATGTTCGTCGTGCTGTTCACGTTCTCCGCGCGGCCGAGGCCGATCATGGCCGTGTCGGGGCTGTTCCTGCTGCTCTACGGCGTGTTCCGCTTCGCGGTCGAGTTCGTTCGCATGCCCGACGACGGCGTCTACATCGCATTCGGCTGGCTGACCCGCGGTCAGCTCTTGTCGGCGCCGATGATCGTCCTCGGCATCGTCTTCCTGGTGATCGCCTATCGAAGACGCGAGTACGCGCCGCCCCGGGCTTCGGGGAATGCGGCGACGGAAGACGGCCGGTGAGGCGGCGTCTCGGCGCGCATGCGGACCGCGGGCGGCCGTCTTGTGATCCCGAGGTGACGAGGTAGTGAAGGTCTATCTTGACTTGATGCGCGAGATCCTGGAGCACGGCGTGCGGAAGGGAGACCGTACCGGCACGGGCACGCTGAGCGTGTTCGGCCGGCAGATGCGCTTCGATCTCCAGCAGGGTTTCCCGCTGGTCACCACCAAGAAGCTGCATCTGAAGTCGATCATTCACGAGCTGCTGTGGTTCCTGCAGGGCGATACGAACATACGCTATCTCAACGAGCGCGGCGTGACGATCTGGGACGAGTGGGCGACCGAGGACGGGGAGCTCGGTCCGATCTACGGAAAGCAGTGGCGGAGCTGGCCGACCAGCGACGGCGGCACGATCGATCAGATGTCGCGCGTTCTCGAAGCCATCAGGACGAACCCCGATTCGCGCAGGCATATCGTCAGCGCGTGGAACGTCGAGTATTTGCCGGACGAGGCGCTCAGCGCGCAGGAGAACGTGAAGCGGGGACGTATGGCTCTTGCCGCGTGCCACACGCTGTTCCAGTTTTACGTCGCCGAAGGGAAGCTGTCCTGCATGCTCCTGGCGCGCAGCCAGGATTTCATGCTCGGCACACCCTTCAACATCGCGAGCTACGCGCTCCTCACGCACATGGTTGCGCAGCAATGCGATCTCGCGCCGGGTGAGTTCATCTGGGTCGGGGGGGACGTGCACCTGTACCTGAATCACCTCGAGCAGGCGAGGCTTCAGCTCTCGCGCGAGCCGCGCCCGCTTCCGAAGCTGTCGATCAAGCGCAAGCCCGATTCGCTGTTCGATTACCGTTACGAGGACTTCGAGGTGATCGGCTACGACCCTCATCCGGCGATACGCGCGCCGATCGCCGTCTAGCCGGCATCATTCATCAACGGCACGCCGTCAAGAGGGTGCTGCGTGATATGCGCGCCTTGGGGAGCGTGCGCGCCATGGATGGCGCGCCCGCAGCCCACATGGAGGTGCTTGCGGCGGTCCCCAAGGCGCGCATATCACGCAGCGCCCGCCCACCGCCGACGTCAAACGTTCATGAATAATGCGCCGGCTTGAAGTGCCGAATCCGGCGGCCGGCTAGC
>Ga0079224_100009378_pt1 | contig 13339 bp, 6 predicted proteins | sample Stecom2015_FD_80414 | JGI IMG/M metagenome (GOLD analysis project Ga0079224, IMG submission 80414) | Agricultural soil microbial communities from Utah to study Nitrogen management - Steer compost 2015 | ecosystem: Environmental > Terrestrial > Soil > Agricultural land | place: USA: Utah... | reverse complement strand
CTAAAGGTGTAAGATATCCACCCCGTTACTTTTCCCGAGTTCTTCTTGATCATCAACTCGGATCCATAGGCATAGCCTGTCCCCATCACTAAGTCAGTCTCCAAGGTCGGATTCAAAAACAGCTGCGCTCCGTCCCGATACTCCACGATGCTTGGCATGTCTTTATAGTACAATTCAAGCGAGCTCTCAATCTTATTTTGGTTGAGATTTTTGTAAAGTCCCAAAGCATATTGCCAAGCCTTTTGCGGCTGGATATAGCCATCGCTGAGTTTCCAAATGTCGACCGGCGCCGCCGCAAAATTATTGGTCAACAAATGCAGGTATTGGATGCTGCGATTGACCGAGGCCTTCATGGAAAAATCCTCTGTGAATGCATATCTCAACGTGAATCTCGGCTCAAATCCTCCGTACGACTTGATTACCTCGCCAGCATTGTAATACGCTGTATCTATGATCGTCTCCGGCGCCATCTGCACGTCCGGATCGTAGAGATATACTTCCTTTGGCCCCATGGCTGCAAAATGGGAATACCTCAAGCCTGCCTGCCCCTGCAGTTTGTCTGTGATCTTCCAAGGAAGCTGAAGATATAGCGCTCCTTCGATCCCTTGCTCGTCCTGGATCAACTCGGGATTGACCAGGCTTTCTTCCGAATTGGCTGTGAGAGCACCCATTCCCATCAGATAGGCACTGAGTTGGTAGCCAAACCGAAGTCCTTCCAATTTGGCTCCAGACCATTCAAAATGTTGCTGAATGCCCAGGTAGTCAATGGACGAGCTCAGGTCAAAGTCTAAGGGACTTTTCTCCCCCACTACCGAATACCGGTATCCGGAGTAAGTAAGGTTAACCTCACTTCCTAGGTTTTCTCCGAAATAGGACTTCCACTTCATGCTCGCGAGATTCGTCTGCCAGGTATAGGCCGTATCCGAGTCAAACCTGAAATAATCGGAAGAGGTATATGCGCTCAATACCAGACTATTTCGATCGTTGATCTTGTGGTCGATCCGAAGGTTTCCATCGTGAAAATTGGTACTACTTCCGTTGACACTAGGATTGGGAATTTTCTGCAATACCCACGTGGGATAAGCCGCACGAACTGTTGCCATTACTTGGGTTTTATCGCCCAGTGGACCATTGGCGCCCAATCTGCTGGAGAGAAATCCAACTCCGCCATTCATCGACCATCCTTTCGGGTTTCCCGCCTGGGTTTGGATGTCTAATACCGAACTGAGCCGGCCGCCGTACTCGGCAGGAATGTCGCCTTTGTATAACGTAGCGTCCTTGACGGCGTCTTGATTGAAGATACTGAAGAAGCCAAACATGTGGGACGGATTGAACACGGGAGCCCCGTCCATCAACATCAGGTTTTGGTCCACCCCGCCCCCGCGGACATTAAATCCGGATGCTCCCTCTCCGACCGTCGAGACACCCGGCAGGAGCAGCATGCTTTTGACCACATCTACTTCGCCCAAAAGCGGAGGCAAGAGCTTCAACTCTTCCATTGGCATCCTCGTAGCTCCTGGGAGTGTACTCATCACATTGGCATCAATAGCGCGATCAGTGACCGTCACCAAGTCCAATTCGCTGACCGATTCAAAGAGCGTGACGTCCAACTCCTGATCTCTATAAACCTTGATAATCTTCTGCTCGGTTTGTTTTCCCATTGCGCTGAAATAACCGATGTAGGTTCCTTCGGGCACTTGAATCAAAAACTCCCCCATCTTATCAGCTTGCGCTGCGAGTTCTAGTTGCGGGATCGAAAAGAGCGCTCCGGAAAGATAAGTCTTCAACTCGTTGTCCTGGACCTTTCCCTTCAACAAAAAGATTCTTCCCTCCCCGCGTTCCGTGGCATTACTCCCTTTCTCTTGGTATCGGTCTCGCAAATAAGCTGGATAGATGACTACATACTTCTCTTGGAATGTGAAGAAGGTGTAGGGGCTGTTCTTGGTTAAAGTGTGCGGCAGATTCTCGATATCAGTTTGATCTGGCGCATTCAGTTCGCTGACATCCCGATCGAGTATCAACAATCTCTTGCCGGTAACCTCAAAATATCGATCCAAAAGTCTAGCCAGACGGTGGGGATCAGATACCTGTTGCGCTGACACCGAGGCATACACCAGGATACAGCCCAAAATTGTAAACAATGCTCTCATCAAGTAGCGTGGTAGATAATTGGCTAAGTCTTTAAATCTGCTCAGAGATTTCCCCGTCACAGCGGCTAAAGTGGAAAATCGGCGAATATTCCATTCAGATGGTTTGCCGCTTTTCAGGGCGGAAGATAAAAATCTATTTATGAAAGAGCGACTACTAACGAAAGCGATAAAACATCTTTGCGGGGGCAAGATGAATTTTTATTCCCTGTTTGGATGTCGTTGGTGACTCCGATTTCCCTTGATATAACACCAAAGCAAACAGCCGCTAAGTAAAGGTACCTGGCAGCGAAAACGATTGGACTCCTGATGGTGGTGATAGGAAAATAAGAGCCGCAGGCTTCGTACCCATGGCTGAGTTCCGATCTTTCAGAACACATCAAAAACGTCTGGACATTGTCCGTTATGGTCGATATAGCTTTGCGAAATACTTTCTGATAGACCAGACCGCAAGCACCGGTGATTTTCCTTGAGCAATCGCACTATTGTAAAATTTTTCAGTAACTTTTTCGCTTCAAACAATAATTTCCCAAAATGTCTTCTCGAAAAACCATTGTTCAACTGGTGGTGTTGGCTTCCCTTGGCGGATGGTGGAGTTGTGGGCAAAAGGATTCCGATTCGATTGATTTAGCCAATTCTGACCAAGTAAGCTACAATTTCCACATTCGTCCGATCCTGTCCGACAAATGCTTTGCCTGTCACGGGCCGGATGCCAACAAGCGAGAGGCCGACCTCCGTCTGGATACCGAAGAGGGCGCGTTCAAAGGTCTGAAGGAAAGCCCGGGAATGTTTGCCTTAGTTGCCGGTAAACCAGATCAATCCGCAGTCTATCACCGCATCGTTTCTGAGGATCCCGGTGAGCTTATGCCGCCGCCGGAGTCCAATCTCAAGCTCACCCCAGAGGAGATCGGCCTCCTGAAAAAATGGATCGAACAGGGTGCGAAATACGAACCCCACTGGGCCTTCCTGAAGGTCGAAAAGCCCGCAGTACCCCAGTCAGAATGGGGCACGAATGAGATCGATGCCTTTATCTTAAAAAAAATGCAGTCCAAGAAGCTGCGCCCAAACCCCGAGGCCAAACCCCACGAACTGATCAAACGGGCAAGCTTGGACCTGACCGGGCTTCCGCCCAGCCCCGCCATCCTGGATAAATACGCGAACTTTTCCGGGCAAAACACCTACGAGAAGCTGGTAGAGGAGCTACTTGCACAGCCCGCCTTTGGCGAAAAACTCGGCGTGCTCTGGATGGACATCTCACGCTATGCGGACAGCTACGGCTACCAAGACGACGAAGTCCGCTCTCAGTGGCCGTACCGCGACTGGGTGATTCATGCATTCAACGAGAACCTGCCGTATGATCAGTTTCTCACCTGGCAGCTTGCCGGAGACCTGCTACCAGAGGCCACCAAGGAGCAGATCTTGGCTACGGCGTTCAATAGAAACCATAAATACACCGAAGAAGGCGGGATCATCGAAGAAGAATACCGGATCGAGTACGTGCTGGATAAGACCAACACCTTCAGTAAGGGAATTCTCGGAATCACGATGGAATGCGCTCAGTGCCACGACCATAAGTACGACCCCTTTTCGCAAAAAGAATACTACGAACTCTTCGCTTTCTTCAACAACTCCAAGGAAAAAGGCTTTGAAGGAGACATATCCCGAACCAAACCGGCCAAGACTCCCATCCTTTGGATAGACCGCAGCGACCTGGACGGGATCATGGATTTTATCAACCACCCCGACACGACGAAATTGATGGTGTCGGTGATGGGAGAAAATGAGATCAAACGCACCACCTATATCCTGGACCGCGGAGTATACGATGCCCCGACAGATTCGGTCGAGGTATCTACTCCCGCTTCCATCTTTGAGTTTCCCGACAATCTGGAGAAAAACCGTCTCGGTCTCGCAAAATGGGCGACCGACCGGGACAATCCCCTTACCTCCCGCGTCTTTGTCAACCTGATTTGGCAGGAGATCTTCGGCAAGGGGATCGTCAAGTCTGCCGGGGACTTTGGGATGCAGGGCGACCTACCCACCCATCCGGAATTGCTCGACTGGCTGGCCGCCGACTTCATGGAAAACGGCTGGGACATCAAGCGTCTTCTGAAGCAGATACTGCTGTCTTCGACCTATCGCCAGTCTGCTGCGATCAGCAATGATCACATGAAGATCGACCCAGACAACCTCTATCGTGCCCGCGCGCCACGTCTCAGACTCCCACCGGACAATATTCAGGGTCTGGTTTTGGCAAGCAGTGGGCTACCCGATGGCGAGATCGGTGGGCCGAGCGTGAAGCCGTATCAGCCCTCAGGACTGTGGGAAGCTGCCACCTCGGGACGGGGCACCCTAGCCACCTATATTCAGGACACGGGCGACAAGCTCTACCGACGGGGCATCTACAACTTTATCAAGCTGACCGTGCCGCCTCCCAAAGCCATCATATTCGATTCGAGCAACCGTGACCGCTGCGAGATCAACCGCAACCGGACAAATACACCGCTGCAAGCATTGGTCATGATGAACGACCCGATGGTACTGGAGGCGTCAAGAGTACTGGCCACCAAACTGTCCGAGAACTATTCTGGAGAAGAAGCCATAGCGCAAGCGTTCAAACGGATCGTGTGCAGGGAGATGAAATCTGAAGAAAAGGACCTGCTGGCCGGCTACTATCAAAGTCAGCTAGAAGAATTTAAAACCAATCCGGGGAATGCAAAAAAAGCGCTCGACGTCGGTGAATACCCGATGAACGAAAAAGCGGTCACACCTGAAAATGCCGCGCTGATGCAGGTGATCGTGAGCTTATACAACCTTGAAGAAACTATAACCAAAAGCTGAGATGGAAAAGGAAATATTAGAGCAGGGGCTGAATCACAACAGACGGAAGTTTCTTTCCAGATTGAGTTTGGGTATAGGCAGCGTCGCTTTGGGTTCGCTGTTGATCCCGGATTTGCTGTCTGGCAAGCAGGAAGCTGAAGATGCCCTGATGCAGGCGTTGCCGCATTTCGCCCCTAAGGCAAAGCGGATCATCTACCTCTTCCAAAACGGCGCGCCCTCCCAGCTGGAGACCTTCGATTACAAACCTCTTTTGACCAAAAATTTCGGACAAGAGCTCCCCGATTCTATCCGCGGTGGACAACGGCTGACCGGAATGACCGCCGGTCAGACTTCATTTCCCCTGGTCGGTTCTTATTTTGGCTTTAACCAATACGGCGAAAGCAGGGCTTGGATTTCTGAGCTTTTCCCCCACATCTCCAGCGTAGTCGATGATCTCTTGATCGTCAAATCCATGCACACCGAGGCGATCAACCACGATCCGGCGCTCACCTTCTTCCAGACGGGGGCACAAGTCGGCAATCGCCCGAGTATGGGTTCCTGGCTGAGTTATGGACTGGGAAGCGAGAATGCGAACCTCCCTGCCTTTTGCGTGCTCCTGAGCCGCGGAAAAGGAAACGGACAGGGTGTCTATTCCAAGCTTTGGAGTAATGGATTTCTCGACGCCACGCATCAGGGAGTGCAGTTCTCCAACTCAGAAGACCCCGTACTCTACCTCTCAGATCCGAATGGCATGAGCAGGGATCAGCGTCGCAAGATGATCGACCAGATCGCGGCGATGAACGACTTGAACTATCAGGAATTCAACGATCCGCAGATCACGGCCAAGGTCCAGCAATACGAGATGGCCTACCGCATGCAGACCGCAGTACCTGAGATCACCGACACTTCCAAAGAACCAGACAGCGTAGTGAAGCTTTACGGCCCGGATTGTCTGGTGCCGGGCACCTATGCTGCAAACTGCCTTTTGGCTAGAAAGCTTTCCGAAAACGGGGTACGCTTTGTTCAACTCTATCATCAGGGTTGGGATGCCCATGACAACCTTCCAAATCAGATGATCGGGCAGGCCAAAGACGTCGACCAAGCCACCGCTGGTCTAATTACGGATCTGAAGCAACGTGGATTGCTGGACGAGACGTTAATCATCTGGGGAGGTGAGTTTGGCAGAACCAACTATTGTCAGGGCAAGATCCTGCCAGAAAACTACGGCAGGGATCACCATCCGCGCGCCTTCTCCATCTTCATGGCAGGCGGCGGGGTCAAGTCAGGGATGGTCTATGGTGAGACCGATGACTTCGGCTACAACATCACCGAAAACCCGGTCCACGTACATGATTTTCAAGCAACTGTCATGCACCTGATGGGAATCGACCACGAAAAACTCATCTACAAACACCTCGGAAGAAGGTACCGCCTGACCGACGTGCATGGCAAAGTAGTAAAAGACCTGATTGCTTAATTCCCCCTTATGCTCAAAGTATCCCGGATTGTTCCGACTCTAGAAAATCTGCTTTTCTTCTGGCTGGGCCTTGCCCTGATCTTGAGCCTGGCGGGAGACAGCTTGGCCGTCCCGCCCCTTCTTCAGGTAGTGGGTAGGGCACATCCGCTGATCTTGCATTTCCCCATAGTGCTGCTGCTCATGGCCGTGGCGCTGTATTGGATCCGGGATGAAAAGCTCAAAGAAATAGGTACTTGGATATTGCTCCTGGGAGCAAACCTCACCGGGATTACGGTCCTCGCAGGCTTGCTGCTGGCCAATGAAGACTACGACGGCGACCTGCTCCTCTGGCATCAATGGCTCGGAGTGGTCTCTTTGGGCCTGGCTGTCCTGATCTACTTCTATCGAAATAAGTCCTCCAACTTCCTGAAGCTGTCAACTGGCACGCTGGCTATTGCTATTATTCTTACTGGCCATTTTGGAGCCGATTTGACTCACGGTGAAGACTTTCTCTTTGCTCCAATACGGAGCCGGGAAAAAGAATTTGTAGCGCTCGAAGATGCGGAGGTATTTCAGCATATGGTCAAGCCGATCTTTGAAGCCAAATGCATTGCATGCCACAAGGAAGGAAAAGTCAAGGGTGAGTTGCGGCTGGATGATCTGGTTGGATTGCAAAAGGGCGGAAAAAACGGGCCTTTTGTCGTCCCAGGAGACCCGAAGGAATCTCTCTTGATTCAGCGGATTCATCTTCCGGAAGACTCCAAAGAACACATGCCTCCAAAAAACAAGGCACAGCTGACCGACGAGGAGCTGGAGATACTCGAGCTCTGGGTCGAATCCGGAAGCTCGTTTGAGCAAAAGGTCATAGAACTCAGCTCTACCGAGCCGCTTTACCAACTGGCTTCAAACAGGTTTTCGAACCAAAAGAACTACACCTTCGCTGCAGCCTCGGACTCGGACATCGAGGAGCTCAACAACTTCTTCCGCAAAGTCACCCCTGTCTTTCCGGGGTCGCCTGCGCTCGAGGCCGCCTACTATGGTACGTCTGCTTTTGACCCCGCGTCGCTCAAAGATCTTAAAACCGTTAGGGAGCAGCTCGTGAAGATCAACCTTAACCGCATGCCCCTGGAGTCGGTGGATTTGAGCTTCCTCCGCGACTTCCCCAATCTGGAAGAATTGCAGCTGAACTTTACAGGGGTGACAGCCAGTCAGCTTTCCAGCCTGGAGGGGCTGGAAAACCTCAGAAGTCTGGCCCTATCGGGCAATCAGCTCGGACCTGAGGCTGTCTCGGTCTTAGGAAAACTCACGCAGGTCAAGCGGCTGTACCTCTGGAACTCAGGCCTGGATGAGGCCTCACGGGCCGATCTCAGCAAGACCATCGCCTCCACCCACATTGACTTTGGCTATGACGGCAAAGGAGTGGTCTACCCGCTCAATCCGCCAAAGCTCGCGGTCGACAAAGAGTTTTTCATGGACTCTATGGAGCTAGTCCTCAGCCACCCGATCCGGACTGCAGAGATCCGGTACACGATAGACGGATCAGAACCGGACAGCATCCGCAGTCCCATCTATACCGCGCCGGTCTGGCTCAAAAAAACTGCAGAGGTCAAAGCGAAGGCATTTGGGAGTGACTGGATCGGTAGTGCAACTGCTTCGAATATATTCTTGAAAGCGGGCATCCAACCCCAGTCTTACCAGCTCGCGTTTGAACCGCACGTACAATATACTGCAAAAGGCGCCACCTCGCTTTTTGACGGCGAAAAAGGCAAAACTGGTCATGGCTCGGGAAATTGGCTGGGCTTTACCGACACTCCAATGGAGCTGGAAATATTTTTATCGCAGGAGACTAGTCCAAAAGAGGTAAGTGTGAGTATTCTTCTAAACGAGAGCGCCTACCTATTCCCACCGGAAGAAGTGGAAATCTGGACTGGAGACCAACAGGGCTGGAAGAAGCTACCCAATACTGGAAGTCAGCAATCCACTAAGCTGGAGGAAGTTCGATTTGGTTTATTGACGTTTTCGCTCCCTGACACGGATTTTGAAAAGATCAAGATCAGGCTGAAACCTATTTCAAGACTCCCCTCATGGCATCCGGGTGCCGGGTCCAAGGGCTGGGTTTTTGTAGATGAGATATTACTGAATTAGCCATTCACCCAAAAGTATAAAATGAGTTTAGAACCCTACAAGCGCTACCGGGAAGCCGTCCTCGAGAAGCTTCAGAAGGCTTTCCGGCAGGAAAAAGAAATTGCAATTGCCTCAAAGTGGATCGCCAGCGCCATCGTAAACCAAGGCTGGATCTATACGAGCGGCACGGGCCACTCGCACATGCTTGCCGAGGAAATCTTCTATCGCGCGGGCGGCTTCGCCAGAGTTATCCCAATCTTGGATCCAGACCTGATGCTGCACAAGGACGCTTCAGGCAGTACCGAGGTCGAACGTCGGGAAGGTTATGCCAGGACACTTTTTCAACCGTACTCAATTACATCCCAGGACGTGTTCATTATTTCGTCCAACTCCGGACGAAATTCCGTCAGCGTGGAGATGGCTCAGATTGCCCAGGAAAAAGGTGCAAAAGTAATTGTGATAACTAACTATGCACACAGCAAATCGGTGGACTCACGGCATTCTTCCGGCTTGAAACTGTTTCAAGTGAGTGATCTCTTCTTGGACACCTTCGGAGAGATTGGCGACGCTTCCATCAATCTGGATGGGCTCTCTACCAACGTCGGCGCCACTTCGACAGTGGTTGGTGCTGCACTGCTCAATGCCATCATGGTACAGTCTGCGGCCTTGGCACTTGAGTATGGGATCGTCCCCGAGATATTCAACAGCTCCAACTCGGATGAAGGAGAAACCCACAACGAAACCCTGATCTCAAAGTACAAGGCTGAGGTCAAGATCCTCTAGTCTAACATACCCATTTCCCGAAAAGACCTTATTGAACCAGATTTGATAAGGTCTTTTTTATTGAGAACATGCAGTATTCTCGATAAAATATCGATTTCAAAAAGTTTAATCTCACCCGACCGGTCGGCCACCCGCCAAAAGCTGTATTGTTTTTTGATCCGACTGACCTCTAAAAAACTTGACGAGGATCTTCTTAAACACATTTTTGTCGGACACATCAATCAAATGAAATAGCGTAACGCAGGACCTCAGCTTCAAATCGTCTGGGCTTCCGAAGATCACATGCGCATCAGAATGTGGAATAGCCAGAAGCTCGTGGCAGATCTCCCTCAACCTACCTCCCAGAAGCGGGTGATCCAAGTATTCCTTAGCCTCTTCCCCATCCTTAATTCCATAGAATCTTGCCGTCCCACTGAAACCCAGACCCGCTAGTTGGGGAAAAACATACCACATCCAATGGCTTTGTTTTCTTCCCGATTTAATCTCAGCAAGGGCAGTTTGATAGGCCGTTTCCTGCGCAATCAAGAAGCGGGAAAGATCTGGAGCTTGGAACATATCTGACGTCGGGCGGAGTAATTATCTTCTATTGCTACGGGAATATTACTGCAAGGTTAACTGACTTTCGTGCTTTCTGATCCGCGAATAGTCATCCCGAGTATAACTTGTTAAAATGCCGAACCCGTCGTTTCTCTTTGACAACGGGCTCAGTATTCCTCGGTTCAACATGACTTCGAAAAGCCATTTTTCAACTGATAAGATCAGAAGATGTCAGCTTTTCCATTTAGATACCAGAACATCCTGCTAGCCGCCAGAATCGACGGGTTTACTACCTTCCTCTCCCGTCGATAAGGGTCTCTTCCATCTCCAGCACTTGGCCGTAAGCCCCGGACTGGGTGAAGACCCGAAATTTTTCTCCGCCCTTTTTAGGAATGGCCTTTGTATAAATCGGCGAGTTCACTGTCGGTTCCGAACCGTCTTGAGTGTAGCGGATGATCAGGCCGGGAGTCTGCACATTGGCATAGATCATTCCGTTTCTCTCCACTGCGCCAGGCTTAGGTACACGGTGGCTAAATCCGCCAAAGATGGCCTCCAGTCTTGGGATTTCTTTTTGCCCGACCACGTTGGCAAATACATTAAATTCTTGAGTCCTCTGAGTCTTCATCTCAGACGTTGTCTCAGCATTTGACCAAGATGGGTCACCTACCCATGCACGCTCGATGTAGCCAAGCATCTTTGGAAACATGTAGTACTCGAGCATTTCAGAACTGGTGATCGTCTCTGTCCAAACCTGGCCCGACACACCAATGATGTTTTTCCTTCCCTCAGGCGTGAGTTGCGTGTAGTTCTTGGCTATGGTATCCCAGTTCCACTCCTTTCCCTCGATGGTGAGGTCATGAGAAAGATAAAGTTTGCCGGGGACAGTCTTCCATGCTTGATAGATGTCAGTCACTCCACTCCAAGTGTGTCCTCGTTCGTTGGCATCCCAATCGTAGGCCAAATCGAAGTAAAAGTTGGCACTGGAGCAAATGACGACGGGATAGCCGGCATTGGCGAGCTTGTAAGCCATGTCTTCTCCACCCCAGCCGGCGACGGCATTCCACGCGTAGAGCCTCCAGTTTTGGTCGGCAAATTTCGGGTTAGGGATGACCTCATCACCCTGATGAGTTTGCCCGATCTCTTCCCAGCCGCCCATCTCCAGGCCGTGTTTCTTCAAGATCTGTGCAGTGCGGTATCGGAAATAGTCGATCAGATCAGCTGTCTTGTATTGTGGATTTTTAGCGATAAAGGCGTTGCAAAGCTCGGAATCGGTCCAAACTCCTTTTGGTACCTCATCCCCGCCGGAATGCCAGTTTTTCAACTCAACATCTGCGTCTCGAAACATGGTTTTCACCTCCACCACAATCTTTTCATAAAATGCGTAGGTCGATTCCTGACAAACGCACGCCGTGTTTCCCTTGAAATTCTGTGCAGACAGATATTTGCTCGGATCGTTGTCTTCAGCCAAGCGATATTGCAGCGCCTCGTCTGTCTTCCCAGCTTTCAACAAGGTCTGATAGCGTTTTTCCATTGCACGTATCGCTGCTCTTGAGTGTGCCGGTACTCCGAATTCGGGGATGACTTCGATGTTTCGTGCTTTGGCATAGGTCAAGATCTCCTGAAATTCCTTCACGGTATAAAAACCGGTACCCGTCGGGCTTTTCTCCGGATCGGCGCCCGAGCCATAGTAAGGCCATAGAAACTCTGTCTCGTTTTCGGAAAACCCTCTTCTTCCGCCAAATTCGCTCAACTCCGGAAGGCCCGGAATCTCCAATCTCCAACCTTCATCATTGACCATGTTGAAATGAAAGACATTGAGTTTGTAAAAAGACATCATATCGAGAATCTTCAAGATCTGGGATTTCGGCTGAAAGTTTCGAGCCACATCCAAGAAAAATCCCCGATATCCGTAGGCTGGAAAGTCTTCGATCTCAATCTGCGGCAGAATCAATTCCCCGCTGTCTCCGGCCCAGAATTCCGCGGGCAGTAGCGCCAAAAAGGACTGCACTCCGTGGAAAGCTCCCTTTTGATGGGATGCAAGGATGCTCACTTTGCGGTCCATGATGCTGATCTTATATGCTTCCTCAGGCAATTCTGCAGCCTTTTCCAATCTGATCTCAAGCGGATCTTCAGCAGCGTTCACCTCCGGCTTGTAGTGCTCTTCGATGGTTTCGAGCAGGAACTTAGATTCCTTACCAAACTCCGAAATGCCCACCACGGCCAGTTCAGCATCTTTAATCTTTATAGCTTCACCCGTGTATTTCCAGAATTTAGGAGTTGGGAGAAACGGCGGAAGGTCGCTCTTGGGCAAAAGGTTAAGTCCCTGATTTCGGTCGTAAAGCTCCGAGGCGATTGGTATCGGCAAAGGTGTTCCCTTGGTCATGTCCGCCAGCTGGTCTGTAGTGAAGGCCTTGACCATGTAGTCATTGACTTCAAAGTGTGCGCCGTCCGCTTTAAGAAAGATCAAGGCCTCCGGAGCGTAGGCGTTTTTTAAGTAAGGCTCCTCCGATCTATATTCAACCTTGATCTCTTCGCCGGGCGCCAAAGCAGGAGTCTTGCTGGTTCCTTCCAGCACAAAAAAGTCTCCCTGAAGGTGGGTGATCGTCAGCCCCGGATTTGTCACAGTGGCCGGAACAGGGATAAAGACAGTATTGAAATACAGCTTCCATCCGGCGTCAATCTTCCTCCCTGACGTGTTTTTCAAAGCAAACTGAGCCCGATAGTAGCCCTCGCCTGTAAAATTATTTTCGAGCAATTGCCAAGAAGCAGAGACCTGAGCCTGGAGGGATAAGACACTCAGCAAAAGCAGAAAGACGAAAAGAATCGGTTTTTTCATTAAAGGGATTATGTAAAGCTTGATTAGACACGATAAGGGTTATGGAAAATACCCAGAAAACCCAAAAATGGGCCATCAGACGGTCAGACTTATTTTTATATTTTGCCTACCCAGACCGCACCACAAACCAGATTCTGACTGAATATCACCTGAAGGAACGCGCTTCGGCTGCGCTCGGCATAAATGACTAGGGACAGAGTTATCCCGGATTCCTACCTCGTAGACTTCGCTCGTTCTTGCCACTTTTATTTTTAGAAAACCGCAATTTTTACCGGTCTCGGATAGTCCTTTTTGGCTGTCGGCACCCTATTTACATACCGTTTCTAAATTTTTGCGGGAATAGTTTATCTTGAATTTCTTTATCTCCTAATCGACCACCAATGTCCATAGACCAGCAAGCTAAAGTCTTGAGCAATCGATACCTCGCTCTTGACGTATTCCGGGGGATCACGCTCGCCTTCATGATTATTGTGAACACTCCCGGGGATTGGCACGATCTCTATGCGCCTCTGGAACATGCGCATTGGCACGGCTTCACCCCTACCGACTGGATCTTTCCCACATTTCTCTTCGTAGTGGGCAACGCCATGAGCTTTGCCATGAAAAGGCTCAATGAGATGCCATCGGGACAGTTTT
>Ga0079224_100009377_pt1 | contig 13339 bp, 14 predicted proteins | sample Stecom2015_FD_80414 | JGI IMG/M metagenome (GOLD analysis project Ga0079224, IMG submission 80414) | Agricultural soil microbial communities from Utah to study Nitrogen management - Steer compost 2015 | ecosystem: Environmental > Terrestrial > Soil > Agricultural land | place: USA: Utah... | reverse complement strand
TCCTGGGCTATCCCGGCCTGGCGATGCTGTGCTTCCTCTTCGCGGTGTGCGCCGGCGTGGCGATGGCCGTGTGGATCCTGCTGACCGACCGCAAGGTGGCCCGCACCGAGCACCCGGCCGGACGGCCGCGCTAGCTCAGTCCAGCGCGGCGAGCCGACCCGCCAGCAGGTCCTCGACCCATCGCGGCACGACCTCGGTGGCCGGTCCGACGTACGTCGTGTGGAAGTCGCCGCCGGTCGCGACCGTGTTGAGCTCGACCGTGTGCGCGCCGACCGCATGGGCGTAGTCGACGAACCCGGCGGCCGGATAGACCACGCCGGAGGTGCCGATCGCGGCGAAGACGTCGACCTGCTCGATCGCGGCGTGGATCTCGTCCATCCCGTAGGGGTACTCGCCGAACCAGACGACGTCCGGTCGCAGCGCGGGTCGATCGCACTCGGGGCACGGCGGCTCGTCGACGAGCGTGCCCTCCCACTCGAGTCGCGCCCCGCACTCCTCGCAGCGCACGTGCCGCAGCCGGCCGTGCATGTGGACGACGCGCCGCGAACCGGCCCGCTCGTGCAGGTCGTCGACGTTCTGGGTGACCAGGAGGAAGTCGTCGCCGAGCCGCCGCTCGAGATCGGCGAGCGCCCGGTGAGCCGCATTCGGCTGCACGCGCGCCAACGCGGCGCGGCGCTCGTCGTAGAACCGCTGGACGAGGGCGCGGTCGTACGCGAACGCCTCCGGCGTCGCGACGTCCTCGGGGCGGTGACCCTCCCACAGCCCGTCGGCGTCGCGGAACGTCGCCAGTCCGCTCTCGGCCGAGATCCCCGCCCCGGTCAACACGACGACCTTCACGCCCGCTCCCCTCGCAGGGCCGCGACGATGTCCTCCACCGCGCCCGGGGGGCCGGCGATGGACCAGGTGAGCTCGCCGACCTGGACGCGCCGCGTCGCCGCCCCCAGGCCCCGCACGATGGCGGTGCCGGGCATCCAGTCCCAGTCCGGGGTGCTGTGCTGGAACCAGCACCCCAGTCGGCCGGTGGCCACGCCCGCCAGGTCCATCGATCCCGATCCGAGCATCCGGATCGTCGCCGGGAGCGCCGCCGCCCGCGCCCAGTCGGCGAACTCCGGTCGGACGACGAAGGTCGGGTGCGCGTACGTCGCCGCACTCAGCGTGCCGATCGGTCGGTCCGCCAGCCGCGGCAGCGCCGCACCGTTCGCGGTCGCCGCAAGCCCCGGGCCGCCCACCACGACGGTGCCCGAGGCGTGATGGGCGATCGCCCCGAGCACCGGATCGTCGCCGTCGACGAGCGCGACCGCCGAGCACCAGTAGTCCGACCCGGTCGCGAAGTTGTACGTCCCGTCGACCGGGTCGATGACCCAGCGCCGCCCGGACGTGCCCTCGCGCACGGCACCCTCCTCGCCCAGGAGGCCGTCGTCGGGACGCTCGCGCTCGAGTCGGCCGACGACCAGCTCCTCGGCCGCCACGTCGGCCGCCGTCACCAGATCGGAGACGTTCGACTTCGTCCGCGTGCCCAGGTCGCCTGTGGCGCGGACGTCGGCGGCGAGCGCGGCCGCCTCGGTCACCAAGGAGGTCGCCAGGTTCACATCGTCGCGGTGCGGGATCACACTCCCACCGTAGGACTCCCGCCCACGGCGTCTAAGGTGAGAGGCGACACGGGGTGCCCGCGCCGAGCGGGCTGAGATCACACCCGTCGAACCTGCTCGAGCTCGTACTCGCGAAGGGATTGTCCATGACGACCTCCTCCGTTCCCGCCGTTCCCGCCGACCTCGCGCTGCGCCGACTGCGCGAGACGTCCCCCTTGGTCCAGTGCATCACCAATGCCGTGGTCACCGGGTTCACCGCCAACGTCCTGCTCGCGGTCGGGGCCGCACCGGCCATGGTGGACATTCCGACCGAGGCCGGCGCGTTCGCCACCGCCGCCGGCGGCCTGCTGGTGAATCTCGGCACCCCGACCGCCGAGCAGCGCCAGGCGGCCCGCGAGGCCACCGCCGCCACCGACCGCTGGGTGCTCGATCCGGTCGCCGTCGGCTCCCTGCCCGTCCGCACGCCCCTCGCCCACGAGCTGCTCGCGGCTCGCCCGGCGATCGTCCGGGGCAACGCCTCGGAGATCATCGCCTTGGCCGGCCTGGGCGGCGGGGGTCGCGGCGTCGACTCGCTCGCCACCCCGGAGGAGGCTCTGGACGCGGCGATCCATCTCGCCCGAGAGCACGGCGCCGTCGTCGCGGTCTCCGGGGAGGTCGATCTGATCACCGACGGCCGCGACATCGTGCGAGTCGGCGGCGGGGACCGTCTGCTGACCCTGGTGACCGGGGGAGGCTGCTCACTCGGGGCCACGATGGCGGGCTTCCTGGCCGTGTGCGATCCGCTCTCCGCCGCGGTCGCCGCCTCGACCGTCCACGCCGTCGCGGCCGAGCAGGCCGCCGCGATCTGCGCGGGCCCCGGCTCGTTCGCGGTGACCTTCCTCGACCGGCTCGCGGCCGTCACGCCACACGACCTGACCGACCGCGCGGACCGATCCGTGGTGGCCTCGTGAGCGTCACCGGCCTGCACCTGGTCACTGACGCCACCCTGCCGCGCGACCGACTGCTCGCGGTGGTCGACGCGGCTGCCGCGCACGGAGCCGGCGTGGTCCAGGTCCGGGCGAAGCACGCCACCGCTCGCGACTTCACCGAGCTGGTCCTCGCGGTCTCGGCGACCGTCGCCGACCGTGCGCTCGTGCTGGTCAACGACCGCGTCGACGTCGCCGTGGCGGCACGGCACGCCGGCGCCCGGGTCGACGGCGTCCACCTCGGTCAGGACGATCTCGAGCCGGTCGTCGCCCGCGCGCTCCTGGGGCCCGACGCGGTGATCGGCTGGACCGCCCACGAGGCGGCCCACCTCGAGCGCCTGACGACCCTTCCGGCCGGCACCGTCGACTACCTCGGCGTCGGGGTCGTCCGGGCCACGCGCTCGAAGGACGACGCGCCGCCACCCCTGGGTGTCGACGGCATCGGGCGCTTCGCCGCGGCCGCACCCCTGCCCTGCATTGCGATCGGCGGCGTGACCGCCGAGGACGTGCCGCCGCTGCGCGCCGCCGGGGCGGCGGGCGTGGCCGTCGTCTCGGCGGTGTGCGCGGCCGACGATCCGGCGGCCGCCACCGCACGCCTGCTCAGGGCCTGGACGGGGGCGGAGCGATGATCCCCCGCGTGTTGAGCATCGCGGGGTCGGACCCGTCCGGCGGCGCCGGGATCCAGGCCGATCTCAAGACGATCGGGGCGCTCGGCGGGTACGGGATGGCGGTGCTGACCGCACTGACCGCGCAGAACACCCGCGGGGTGCGTGCGGTGCACATCCCCCCGGCGGACTTCCTCGCCGCGCAGCTGCGGGCCGTCTCCGACGACATCGCGATCGACGCCGTCAAGCTCGGCATGCTTCACTCGACCCCGCTCATCGAGACGGTCGGCGAGTGGCTCGACGCCACCCGTCCGCCGATCGTGGTGCTCGATCCGGTGATGGTCGCCACGAGCGGCGACCGACTGCTCGACCGTCGAGCCGAGGCGGCCGTCCGTCGGCTGTGCGAGCGCGCCGACCTGGTCACCCCGAACGTGCCCGAACTGGCGGTGCTGACCGGCGGGACTCCGGCATACGACTGGGACGAGGCGGTCGACCAGGCGCGCCGCCTCGCCGCCACGACGGACGCCGCGGTGCTGCTCAAGGGCGGCCACCTGCCGGGCCCCACGACTCGCGACGCGATCGTCACCGGCGACGAGGTCCGAGCCGTGACCGGGCGGCGCCTGGACAGCACCTCGACGCACGGCACCGGCTGCTCCCTGTCCTCGGCGATGGCGACGCTCGCCGCCTCGGGCCTGGACTGGTTCGGTGCCCTCCGCCGCGCGAAGAGTTGGTTGACCGGCGCGATCGAGCACGGCGCCGACCTGCAGGTCGGTGGCGGCCACGGCCCGATCGACCACTTCCACGAGAGGCGCTGAGGCGACTCAGGCGTCGGTGACCGGCTGCCGCAGGATGGTGCGCAGCCTGGACGGGTCCGTCCTGCGGGGGTCGCTGAGGTAGATCTCGTGGTGTCGTCCCGTCAGGCTCAGGCCCGCGTCGGCGATGAACTCCGTGTGCATGCGTTGTAGCACGGGTCCCTCGTCGTCGTACGGTCCGACGTGCAGCGTCTGCACACACAGGCCCTCGTCGAGAGTCTCGACCCTCAGCTCGTCGACGAGCGGCGCCCCCTTGCCGGCGGCCGTCGCGCGCGCGGTGTCGACCAGCGCGTCATCGATCCAGTCCGGGACGAGACTGAGCATCGTCCACGACCATCGGGACTTCTCCCGGGTCAGGAACGTCGTCATGTCCTCGGCCCACCACAGCCCCTCCAGCGGCGGCACGACGTAGTCGCGTCCGAGCTCGTTCTTGCTGAGGAACTTCAGGGCGTAGGCGACCGGGAAGATCGTGGCGAGGACCTGCTCGTACCGCGGGGCGCGATTCGGGTCGCCGCTGCCGTCGAGCATGAGGTACCGCCGCGGGTCGATCGTGAGCAGCTCGAACTCGCCACGTCGTGCGGCGTAGCCGTCGAGCTCTCGCTTCAGGTCGATCTTCATGGGTCCGCAGGGCGATCTTCGAAACGGCGGGCGTCACGGCGAGGGTAGATCCTGATCGGTTCCCACGGCCACCTCCGGAGCCGATCGCCGACCCGCGAGTCAGCCGAGCAGGCCTCGGACGAGGGCGCGCAGCCCCTCGGGATAGGTGTCCCGGGCGGCGTACTCGACCCAGCGACCGCCGATCGTGGCGAGGCCGGGAGTGCGTGCGGGATCCAGACGCGCGAGGTGCGCCTCGAAGTCCGGCCGCCAGCCGTCGGCGCGGACCCGTGCCGAGCTCGCCCGGACGAGGATCTCGCCGACTGTGTAGTACCAGATGCTCCGGAACACCGCCACGGCCTGCTCGTGCGAGCGACCGGCGTCCAGGGCGGCCGCGACGATGGTGTCGACGAAGGTCAGCGCATGGTCGCCGACGAGCGCGATGAAGCCGTCCGCCGTCAGCACCTCGGCGGCCCATGGCCACGAGGCGAGGGCGTCGTGCATGGCGGCCGACGCCGCGACGATGCGTCCCTCGGGGTCGTCGGGCAGGGCGGGGAGCTCGACCTGCGCGAAGTGGTCGTCGAGCAGCAGCAGCAGGAGGGCCTCCCGGTCGCGAACGTGGTGGTAGAGCGTCGTCGTGCCGATCCCGAGCTCGGCGGCGAGCCTGCGGAGGGTGAGCCTCTCCCAGCCGTCCCGGTCGATCAGCGTGCGCGCGGCCGCGACGATCTGGGCGCGGGAGGTCACGGGAGGGCGGCCGATGCGGGGGGCTGTCTCGGGCATGCGTCCATCATGCCTTGCGCCGGTCCGGCCCCGATTGTTACTTTCGGAACACGTTCCGAAATTTTTCCTCGAAAGGACCCCCCACGCAGACCACCCGATCGCCGCTCGCGGCCCTCTGGTCGGGCCTCGCCCTCACCGTCGTCGCAGCCGTGGTGCCGCTGACCGAGCTCGCCGGCACGGACGTGCTCTCGGACCACCTGCGCGACGCCTACCCCGCCTACGACGACGCCGAGATCGACACGGCCGTCGACGCCTCGCTGTTCGTGCTGCTGAGCGTGGCGGCCCTCGGCGCCGTCGGGTGGATCGTCGCGATCGCGGCGACGCGCGCCGGCGCCCGCTGGGTGCGCTGGTACGCGACCGCCGCATTCGTGACCGGCACTGCGGTCGCACTGACGATCCTGCTGATGCGAGACACCTCCGGCGAGCCGGGCTTCGCGCCCGTCGTCGGCTGGGTCGGGATGCTTCCGAGCGTCGCCGGCGCGACCGCCGTCGCGCTGCTGTGGCGTCGGACGGCACCCGAGGAGGCCGTCGCCGTGCGCTGACCCTGTCGAGCGATGCGCCGCCCACGAGACCGGGGCGGCGCATCGCCATGTCAGCGAGGGACGACGCGGAAGACGGGGTAGCGGTCCGCGATCTGCGCGAGCTCGTCGAGCGAGGCGCTCGGGTCCACCGGGACGTGGGCGCGCGCCCCCGGGGCGATGCGCAGATGGGCCCGCAGCAGCGGCGCCCGCTCGTCGACCGGCAGCTCCTCGAGCCGCACCGCCTCGGTGCGCCGCCCCTGCAGCACGGCGCGGCCATCCGCCGCGCGCACGTCGTGCACCCACCCGGCGCGCTGCCCGAGCATCGAGACCAGGTGGCGTTCGCCGCGGTGCACGACGAGCGCGAGCGGAATGCGGCGAGGCCGCCCGCTCCGCCGCCCCGTCACGCACAACACCACTCCGCGAGTCATCCGGCGCGGCAGGACCCGGTACAGCAGTGCGTCCACCCGATTCAGGGCCCGCATCACCCCGCGGGGCCGTCCGTCGCGGTAGGCCCGCCGCTTCCACCCGCCCCTCACGCGATCGTCTCCGCAGCGGGCTGACGCAGCAGCACCGCAGACAGCAGTCCGGCGACGACCAGCAGCACGGCACACAGGAGGAACCCCACCGCGCACCCCGACGCGAGGGCGACCGGGTCGGCTCCGCCGCCGCCCACCGCGTCGGCGGCGGCACCGAGGCAGGCCAGCCCCACCGCGGCGCCCAGCTGGCGAGAGGTGCTGAGCAGCCCGGACGTCACACCGCGTTCGTGCGGCGCTGCTCCAGCGGTGGCGACCGAGACCACCGGCCCCAGACACATGCCGAACCCCGCGCCGGCGATGAGCGAGGGCACCAGGACGGTCGCGACGTACGTCCCGTCCGCGGTGAGGATCGCCGCGAGCCCACCGAAGCCGGCGGCGGTCACGAACGCCCCGGAGGTGACCAGGACGCCCGGTCGCAGGGAGCCTCCTAGCCGCCCCGCGAGCACCGAGCCGGCGACGACCGCGAGGGCGAACGGCAGGACCTGGAGGCCGGCCGTGGCCGGACCCGCCTGGAACACCCGCTGCAGCGTGAGCGAGAGGAAGTAGAACGCCGACGCCATCGCCGCGCCGATCAACAGATTGCACAGATTCGCTCCACCGACGGATCGCTGCGCGACAAGACCGAGACGGAGCATGGCATCCGCGCCCCGACGCCGCTCGACCAGGACGAACGCAGCCAGTAGGAGCGTGGCGATCGCGATCGCCGCGAACCTCGCCGCCGGATGCGTCGCACCTCCGACGATGGACCAGACGAGCGCGACTGCACCGGCCGTGACGAGGAGTCCGCCGAGCAGGTCCGGCCGTCGCGTGTCACGGCGGACCACCGCGGGGATCCCACCGCGGGCGAACGCCAGGGCGACCACGGCCATCGGCACGTTCGCGAGCATGACCCAGCGCCAGCCCGCCAGTTCGGCGAGGACGCCGCCGACCACCACGCCCGCAGCGCCACCCGCGGCGTTCATGGCGCCCCACACGGCGAAGGCACGCGCGCGGGCCGGACCGGCCGGGAACGCCGCAGTCAGCGCGGCGAGTGCCGCCGGAGCCATGAGCGCGGCGCCGAGACCCTGCAGTCCGCGAGCAGCGACGAGGTGGATCGGCGTCTGCGCCAGACCGGCGAGCAGGGACGCGACCGCGAACACGATCGCGCCGCGGATGAGGACGCGGCGGTCGCCGAAGCGGTCGGCGAGCATGCCGCCCACGAGGAGCAGGCCGCCGAAGGCGATGGCGTAGGCATGGACGACCCAGGTGACCTCGGCGCCGTCGAAGCCGAGCCCGTCGGCGATGTAGGGGATCGCGATGTTGACGATCGACAGATCGAGGGAGACGAGGAACTGGACGACGCAGACGGCCGCGAGCGTCGCTCCGACGCCCGGCGGGGTGCGGGTGATCGACTTTCGGAACATGTACCGAAATTAGGTCAAGGCGTCCGCCGCCGCAACCCCGAGCCCTGGATCACCGGCCCTCCTCGCCCTCGCGGGTCGGCGGCGCAGTGCTGCGCACGAAGACCAGGACCTGGCACCATCCGAAGCGGTCCCTCGGGTCGTGCTTCGACGTCACGAGGGCCTTCGCCGAGTCGCCCGAGGACTGACCGAGGCCGGCGCCGGGCCGCGACCTACGATCGGCGGGTGACCACACGGATCGACCGCGTCGCGATCGTCGGCGCCGGCGCGATGGGCGCCATGTACGCCGACCACTTCGCCCGGGCCGACGTCGACGTCCGCTTCGTCGCCCGAGGAGACCGGGCCGCCCGACTCCGAGACGGGCTGACCGTCAACGGTCGCGGCCTGCGGATCGACGTCGTCGATGCCGACGAGCCCCCCGACTGGACGGCCGACCTCATCGTCTTCGCCGTCAAGCATCACCACCTCGACTCGTCGATCGAGGCCGCCTGGTCCGTGGTCACCGACTCGTCGATCGTCCTGTCGGTGCTCAACGGACTCGACTCGGAGGCTCGCATCGCCGACCAGCTCGGACCGGGCCCACGGGTCCTGCTGTGCATCGCCCTGGCGATGGACGCCGAGCGCGACGGCACCGCCGTCCGCTACCGCCAGGCCGGGCGGCTGGTCTTCGGCGAGCCGCGCAACGAGCGACCCACCCCGGTGGTGACGGCGGTGCAGGACGTGCTCGACCGGGCCGACCTGGCGTGGGAGACGCCGACCGACATGCGTCACCGCATGTGGTGGAAGTTCATGGTCAACGTCGGCATCAACCAGGCCTCGGCGGTGCTCGACGCCCCGTACGGCGCCTTCCAGCGCGAGGGCGAGGCGCGTGCGTTGATGTCCGCGCTCATTGACGAGGTGATCGCCGTCGCGCGGGCCGAGGGTGTCGACCTGGGCCCGGACGACGTCACCGCCTGGCACCGGGTGCTGGCCGGTCAACCGGCCGACGGCCGGACCTCGATGCACCAGGACTTCCTGGCCGGCCGGCCGACGGAGGTGGACATCTTCGGGGGCCGCGTCGTCGAGCTCGGCCGCCGGCACGGCATCGCGACGCCGTACAACCAGGCGCTCACCTGGATCCTGCGCGGCCACCGGCACGCGCGCTGAGGCCTCAGGCGAAGTCGGCGCCCGAGACGCCGCCCGCAGGCGGCTCGGGCTCGCGCGCCATCGGAGTGAAGCGCGAATAGTGCCCCTGGAACGAGACGGCCACCTTGTTCACCGGGCCGGAGCGGTTCTTCGCGACGATGATGTCGGCCTCACCGGCGCGCTCGGACTCACCGGCACCGTGGGCGTCCGGTCGGTTGAGCAGCATCACGATGTCGGCGTCCTGCTCGATGGAGCCGGACTCGCGCAGATCGGACAGCTGCGGGGTCTTGTCGGTCCGCTGCTCCGAGCCTCGGTTCAACTGGCTGATCGCCACCACGGGGATCTCGAGCTCCTTGGCGAGCAGCTTGATCTGGCGGCTGAACTCCGAGACCTCGACCTGGCGGTTCTCCACCTTCTTGCCGGACGTCATGAGCTGCAGATAGTCCAGCACGATGAAGTCCAGCCCGTGCTGCTTGCGGATGCGACGGGCCTTGGAGCGGATCTCGGGCATCGTCATGTTGGGGCTGTCGTCGATGACGATCGGGGCGGCCTGGACCGTCGCCATCGCCCGGCCGATGGCGTCCCAGTCCCGGCTCGACATCGAGCCGGCCCGCATGTGGTGGATCGCGACCTTGGCCTCCGCCGACAACAGGCGCATCGCGATCTCCGAGCCGGTCATCTCCAGGCTGAAGATGGCCGAGGTGAGCCCCTGCCGGATCGACGCATGGCGGACGAAGTCCAGGCCCAGAGTCGACTTGCCGACGCCGGGGCGGGCGGCGACCACGATCATCTGGCCAGGGCGGAAGCCCGTGGTCAGGCGGTCGAGGTCGGGGAAGCCCGACATCACGCCCTGCACCTCGCCGGAGCGGGTCTCGAGCTCCTCCAGCTCGTCGATCGTCGACGACATGAGATCGGACAGGACCGAGTAGTCCTCGCCGGTCTTGGTGCCGTCGACGTCGAGGACGGCCTTCTGCGCGCGGTCGACGATCTCCTCGATCTCGCCGGTGCCCGAGCGGCCCAGCTGGGCGACCTGCTGACCGACCTCGACGAGCCGGCGGAGCACCGCCTTTTCGTGGACGATCTCGGCGTAGTAGTCGACGTTGGCCGCGATCGGCACGCCCTGGACGAGATCGTGCAGGTAGGCCGCGCCGCCGACCTTGGCGATCTCCCCGCGCCGCGTCAGCTCGGCGGCGACGGTGATGGCGTCCGCCGGCTCACCCCGTCCGAAGAGGTCGCAGATGACGTCGAAGATGAGCTCGTGGGCGGGTCGGTAGAAGTCGCGACTCTCCAGGATGTCCATCGCCGGATCGATCGCGTTCTTCGACAGCAGCATCGCGCCGAGCACACTCTGCTCGGCCGCCATGTCCTGGGGCGGGACGTCACCGGAGAACGATTCGCGTGGAGGTTCGGACTCGTACACGTCGGCGACGCTCACGGCACTCCCTTCGACGATCGGCAGCTTGGGGTCGAGGCTACGGTCGGCGGCCGACAGTTCCCCTCCCTCGGGAGCCGCGGCCGGCCCACCTCCGCGACCCTACGGCGGCCGCCGAGGCCGGTCGAGGCCGCCGTGCACAGGGGATGTGAACAAATCGGCGAATCGTGTGGAAAACGCCGAGAACGAGTGTGCACAGTCGGTGGATCACTCTGTGGAAATCGAGGTGTGAGCGGGGTCACAACCGCCTCTGACCTGCGCAAACGTGTGTCACCAGGTGTGGACTGCAGAAACTTTCCCGGGAAAACCTTCAGGCGGGTTATCCACGTCACCCTGTGGGCAAGTCGGGAGACATGTCGACAAAGCAACCACACCAGTCACAGGGGTATCGTCGGGCCGTGCCGCTGTCCTCCCTCGACCGCAAGATCTGGGCGATCACCGTTCCGGCGTTCGCCGCCCTGATCTGCGAGCCACTCATGCTGATGGCGGACACCGCGATCGTCGGCCATCTGGGCAGCCGTGAGCTGGCCGCGCTGGGCGCGGCCTCGACCGTCCTGTCGACGCTCGTGGGGCTGTGCGTGTTCCTCGCGTACGGGAGCACCGCGACGGTGGCCCGCTACCAGGGGGCCGGAGAGCATCGGCGAGCCGTCGAGGCGGCGCTCGGCGGGATCTGGCTGGCCCTGATCGTCGGCGTGGCGCTGGGCCTGCTCACGGCGGTGGCGGCGCGACCGCTCGCGGCGGTGCTGGCGAGCTCCGACCCGGTCGCGGACCTCACCACCGAGTACCTGCAGGTCGCGGCGGCGAGCGTGCCGGCGGTGCTGCTCGTGCTCGCGGCGACGGGGGCGCTGCGCGGCGTCCTCGATCTGCGCACGCCCGTGGTGGTCATGGTGGCGGCCAACGTGCTCAACGTCGTGCTCACGGTCGCCTTCGTCTACGGTCTCGACCTGGGTCTGCGCGGCGCCGCGCTCGGGCTCGTCCTCGCGCAATGGGTCGCCGCCGCGGCCTTGGTGGGCACAGTGCTGTGGCACGGCCGTTCGGCGCAGGCCTCGGCGCGCCTGAAGTGGGCCGACGTGTCGCGTGCCGGGCGGGACGGCGTGCCGCTGCTGCTGCGCACCGCGAGCCTGCGCGCGGTGCTGCTGCTGGCGACGCTCGTCGCCGCCGGATTCGGCGACGCGGCGCTGGCCGCCCACCAGATCGCGACCACGCTGGTGATGCTCTTCGCCTTCGCCCTGGACGCCTTCGCGATCGCCGCCCAGACCCTGACCGGTCACCGTCTCGGCGCCGGCGACGCGGACGGAGCGCGCCACGTCACCCGACGGGTCGTCGCGTGGGGACTGGGCTTCGGCGTGGTCTCCGGTGCGATCCTGGCGATGACCGCCCCGTGGGTAGCACGCGCGTTCAGCCCCGACGTCGACGTACGAACGGCCGCCGTGCCGGCGCTCCTGCTGGTCGCGGCGATCCAGCCCGTCTCCGGGATCGTGTTCGTGCTCGACGGCGTGCTGATCGGCGCCGGCGACGGTGTCTACCTGGCCTGGGCCGGGCTGCTCACCATGGTCGTCTACGCCCCGGTCGCGCTGGCGATCAGGGCGACCGAAGCCGGCTTCACCTGGCTGTGGGCGGCGTACGCCCTGTTCCAGTCGACACGCTGGGTGACCCTGTGGATCCGCCAGCGCAGTGAGCGCTGGCTCGTGCTCGGATCGCGCTGATCCTCACACGGAGTTCACCTTGATCTCAGCCGGATGAAACATTCGGCCGCTGTGCTGGCGTCATGAGCATGACGACCGTCTCGAGCGCGTTGGCCCGGTTGGGCACCGAGACCGGCGCGCGCCCCGTGCCCGGCCACATCGGCCGGATCTACGTCATGACCACCGACGACGTGGCCGACGCCCTCGCCGATGTCGGCGGAGAGGCCGCCGTCGTGGCCCCGCGAGGATCTCGCAGTCGCACCGTCCACGGCACGACCCGACCGACCGGCGGGCTGCGGAGCCTGCTCGGGCGGCCTCGCTTCGTTCCCTGCCGAGAGGTCGAGCGCACCGAGCTCAACCTCGCGACCGGCACCGCACGGATCGACCTGGAGGTCGGCACCGACGTCGCCATCGTGCGGACCTACGCCCCACCGAGCGGCACGGCACTGGATCAGGCTCTGTGGTGGCGGGGCCACCGCGTCGCCGCCCGCGACCGCGATTGAACGAGGTTTCCTGTCACTTCACGAGGGAAGCTTTCCCCTTGAAGTGACGGTTTCCCCGGTTAACCGGGGAAACCGTCAGCGCCGCCAGTAGCCGGTGGCGTCGAGGCAGTCGCGGGGGACAGCGCGCTCGTCGGAGAGGAAGCGGCGGACGCGGCGGACGGCGCCGGCCTCGCCGGCGACCCAGCAGAACGTCGGGACCGCGGGCCACGGCAGGCTCGCCACCGCGTCGAACCAGGCCTCGGCGCCATGTACCCAGGTCAGCGACACGCCGGCGCGCTCCGGCAGCTGTTGAATGCTCGCCGGGGAGGGGACGTCGACGATGATGTCGACCGCCACCGAGGCGGTCCACTCGTCGAGGAAGCGCCCCACCGCCGGCAGCGCCGTCTCGTCGGCGACCATCACGATCCGGTCGACACCCTCGGGGAGTCGGAGGGACCGTGTCGGGCCGACGATCCACGCCGGATCGCCCGGCTTAGTCCGCCGTGCCCACCCGGCGGCGAAGCCGCCCTCGTGCAGGACGAAGTCGAGGTCCAGCAGCCCGCCGTCATCCGTCGGGACGAAGCGGCGCGGCGTGTAGTCCTTCGCCACCGGGCGGCCTCCGGCGCCGCCCCACTCCAGTCGATCCGGACCCTGCACGGGCAACGGCGGCCGCTCCTGGCCCTCCATCGGCACGAGCAGCTTGACGTGGTCGTCGAATCCGGTCGAGCGGAACGCGGCCGCGGTCCCGCCGGAGACCGGGAACTCCCGCAGCTGCTCGCCGGTCAGCCTCACCCGTCGCGTGGTCGCGCTGAC
>Ga0079224_100009376_pt1 | contig 13340 bp, 10 predicted proteins | sample Stecom2015_FD_80414 | JGI IMG/M metagenome (GOLD analysis project Ga0079224, IMG submission 80414) | Agricultural soil microbial communities from Utah to study Nitrogen management - Steer compost 2015 | ecosystem: Environmental > Terrestrial > Soil > Agricultural land | place: USA: Utah... | reverse complement strand
GGACAAAAATTATTTGCACACATACAATTAATCAAAGGGGAAAGAAGTGAATTGGCAAATCTGGCAAATGATTTACTTTAAAATTCATCAAAAATGAATTAACCATAGGTCAAATTTGACTTTTAACACCCGAGAAATTAGGTCTTAAACGTGAAAAACGAGGTTCTGAACGTGAAATTTCAGGTCTAAAACGTAAAATTTTAGCTTAGGAATGTAAAATTTTACATATACACACCTTAAAATTCAGGTCTAAAACGTAAAAATTTAGGTTAGGAACCTGAAAATTTAGGTCTCAAACGTAAAAACTTAGGCTATTAACGTAAAGATTTAGGTCGTAAACGTAAAAAATGACGTGGGTGCACCTCATTTGGATGATAAAGATATCTCATTTAACGTTTTTTCTGTTCAATACAGATTAAAACGAATTGTTAATCTAATTGTTGAAAAAATCTGATGAACTGAATGCATAATTTTGGTTAAGTTATCAGAGACTATTATATTTGCCCGTTAAAAAATTCTTATAAAGACACGAACTATGCGAGGAAAATGGCTCATTGCAGGGATTGCAATTATTTTGGGAATCCTTTCCATAAGACAGTTAAGTTACACTTGGTACACGAATAAGATTGAGCATGAAATTGCTTCTTTACCGGCAGAACAGCAGGAAGACCAAGCCATTACAGACAGTCTGAAAGCCCAAACATTGAATTTGGGAATCATCAGCTACAATTATGAGGAAGCAAAACAAAAAGAAATCAAACTTGGGTTGGACTTAAAAGGCGGAATCAGTGTGATTTTGGAAGTTCAGGTAAGAGATCTTTTGGAAAACTTGGCGAGCAACAGCCAAAATCCAATTTTTGTAGAAGCTTTAGATGCAGCTGATATACAACAACGTACGCAAGGTAATCGTGCTTATGTAGATATTTTCTTCGATGAATTTGAAAGATTAAGAACAGAAAAAAATCAGCCTGATTTAAAATATTCATCTGCTGAAATCTTCGGAACACGTCAAAATACAGATTTCATCTCTTATGACACAAGTGATGAGGAAGTTAAAAGAATCGTGAAAGACGATGTCGATAAAAAAATCGGTACAGCTTACGAAGTAATTTCATCACGTATCAACCGTTTTGGAGTAGCAGAACCCATCATCCAGCGTTTGGGAGGTGCAGCAGACGGACGCATCTTGGTTGAAATGCCGGGAGAGAAAAACAAAGACCGTGTAAAAAACCTTTTGCAAAGTACTGCTAAACTTGAATTCTGGAAAGTAGAAGCGAACAGACAAGACATCGTTTCTTTCTTCTACGGATTGGCGCCATCTAAATTCGGAATTACAAACGTTGAAAGTTTACAAAATGTAATGCAACCATCGGGAAGCAATTCTACTTTTGTCGTACACACCAAAGATACAGCAGTTGTCAATAAAGTTTTGACTTCTTCTTTGTTGAAAACAGAAATGCCTGCTTCAATCAGAAACTTCAAATATTATTGGGCTAACAAAACTATGCAGGTAGGTAAAAACCAACCTGAAAGTAATTTGTTGGAATTATATGTTTTAAGTGGAAATCCGGACGGAACACCGTTGTTAGGTGGTGATGCCGTAAGAGAAGCAAGCGGAGAAAGAAATGCGGGTTCAATTTCAAACGAACCGGTTGTTTCAATGCAAATGACAAGTGCAGGTGCAAGAGATTGGGGAAGAATCACCACTGAATTGAGCCAGAAAGGTGGACAAATGAGAGAAAGTGTTGCGATTGTATTGGACGATTTGGTTTATTCAGCACCAAGCATCAACGAACCTATTTTAGGCGGTAGTTCACAAATTTCAGGAAATTTCACTTTAACAGAAGCACAGGATTTAGCCAACATCTTACAAGCAGGTAGTTTACCGGCTTCATCGAAAATCGTTCAGTTAGAAGAAGTCGGGCCGTCATTGGGACAAGAAGCAATTAACAGTTCATTGATTGCATTTGGAGCTGTATTGTTATTGATTTTAGTATGGATGATTTTCTATTACAGCCGTGCCGGAATCTACGCAGACATCGCAGTTGTAATCAATACTTTATTTACTTTGGGATTGATGGTTGGATTATTCGGAGCTACGCTTTCTTTGCCTGGTATTGCGGGTATTATCTTGACACTTGCCATCGCAATTGACGCGAACATCATCATCAACGAAAGAGTAAAAGACGAATTAGACCACCACGGAAAAAGCTTGAAAGAAGCTGTTGCTATTGCATATTCATGGAAAGGAGCTATCTCAGCGATTGTGGACTCACACGTAACTTCGATTTTGACAGCAGCCATTCTCTATATATTTGGTAAAGGTCCTGTTCAAGGATTCGCGATTACCTTATTGATTGGTTTATTCTGTTCATTGTTTACAGCTATTTTCCTTACCAAAATTTTTGTGGACAAACGATTGGAACAAGGAAAATCAATGCCTTTCTATACCAAAATTACTCAAAACTGGTTCCAAGGGTTGAAAATTGATTTCATGTCCAAAAGAAAAATGTTCTACACGATTTCAACCGTTGTTTCATTGGCTTGTATCGCTGTCATTTTCACAAGAGGATTCGACATGGGGGTTGATTTTGAAGGTGGACGAACTTATACTGTTCGATTCGACAAACCGATTGATGCAAACGACGTAAGAGTTAATTTGGAAAAAACTTTGATTGATGACGAAGGAAATTCATCGGCACCAACCGTGAAAATTTTCGGACCAACTAATCAAGTAAAAATTACGACTAAATTAAAAGCAAACGAAGAATCAACTGCAGTTGACGAAGAAATCAAACATAAAGTTTACGAAGGTGTAAAAACTTTACTTCCTGCCGGAATGACTTACGAGCAATTCTCAGCAGACGGAACCGAAATTGGAATCATGTCCGTTGTAAAAGTTGGACCAAGTATCGCTGACGACACAACACGTGCATCTATCCTTGCGGTTGTACTTGCCTTGATTGCGGTTGGTATTTACATCCTTATCCGTTTCAAATGGCAATTTGGTGTCGGAATCGTTGTAGGTGCATTGCACGACGTAATTGTGATTTTAGGTTTATTTGCAGCATTGCATGGAATCCTTCCATTTAACTTGGAAATTGACCAAGCATTCATCGCAGCGATTTTGACGGTAATTGGTTATTCCATCAACGACTCGGTAATTATCTTTGACCGTATCCGTGAATATTTAGGATTGTATCCGCGTATGCCGTTTGCAGAATTGATTAACAAATCTACCAACAGTACGTTGACCAGAACCTTAAACACATCGATCAGTATGTTCTTGGTGGTTGTAATCATCTTCATTTTCGGTGGTGAAACGATCAAAGGATTTATGTTTGCGATGATCATCGGTATCGTGGTCGGAACTTACTCTTCTATCTACATTTCTTCACAGGTTATGTACGATTTGACCAAAAACAAAATCAAACACGATCAGGATTTGATGAAATAAATCCTAATAAAATATTAAATAAGAAAACTCCGGAATTAATTTCGGAGTTTTTTTATTCATATTGATTACATTTGTACCGATGAATTCATTAATTATACTTCCGGCATTTATCAGTTTTCAAGAACTTACTGTTATCCTTCTGTTTGCAGTTGTGATTTTCGGACCCAAAAGAATTCCCGAAATCGCACGTGGATTAGGACAAGGAATCCGCGCGATGAAAGAAGCAACAGAAGACATCAAACGTGAAATCATGAATCCGGTCGACGACATAAACCCAGCCAAAGAAATCCAAGAAACCATCGAAGATTCCAAAAAGGAAATCGAAGATACAGTAGAAGACGCTTTCGGACCGGTAAAACGTAAATAGTGCAGGAAATCATCCAATTAGACAAAGAATTTTTCCTTTTCCTCAACACCATGGGCACACCTGCTTGGGACGGATTTTGGGGATTTATTTCTGAAAGAAGCTATTGGATTCCACTATATATCCTTTTATTATTTCTTTTATATAGAAATTTCGGACTTCGAAAAACCATTTTGATTTTGGGTTTAACGCTGCTGATGGTTTTAGTGACCGATCAGATTACCAATTTATTCAAAGACGGATTTCAGCGATTAAGACCTTGTTTTACCCCGGAATTTGAAGGACTCATGCGTCCGGTTGGTTGCGAAAGACGCGGATTGTTTGGGTTTACTTCTGCCCATGCTTCCAATCATTTTGCAGTCGCAATTTTATTGGGATTAATTTTCAGAACGAAATTCAAATGGATGATTTACGCCTTGCTCATTTGGGCAGCGTTCATATCTTACAGCCGGATTTATTTAGGTGTGCATTTCCCGCTCGACGTGATTTGTGGCGGCACAATGGGATTGATTACAGGCTTTGGATTCTACAAACTTTTCGTTTGGATTTTAAATAAATATCCGCAAAAATTTCAAGTCTGATTACTTTTTATTTTTTGATTTGGATTTCTTTTTCAATCTCTTTTTAAGAATTTTCAACACATCGCGCAATCCAAAACCGCGCGCATGAAGCGCCATCAGATAATAAAAGAAAACATCGGCAGCTTCTTCCAGAAAATTCTCATCACTTCCTTGTTCCGAAGCGATGACCATTTCTACCGATTCTTCGCCCATTTTTTTGGCAATCTGCGAAGTTCCCTTTTGGTAATATCGTTTGATTTTATCTTCCGGCGCGTCAGGACGTTTACCGCCTTCAATTCTTTCTTCTAACTTTTTGAGAAAAGGGAAGTCTTTCGGTTGTTCAGTTTTTTCGGTTGTTTCCATCGGTATTTTCTGAATCGTAAAAATATCAAAAAAACCGATTTATCATCATTTTTAAATTAATTTTTAATCAATCTAAGAATGCTCTTTTACAAATTTCAGATTTTCAACCAATTAAGAGCCTGTTTGAATTTTATCGAAAATAATATTTACGTCATGAAAATTTGTCTTTGCAATATTTTTCTGCCCTTTTGAGCGTATTTTTCCCTTTTCATTCTTGAATTATCCCGATAAATCTTCAAATAAAAGCAAAAATCCATCTCAAAACTCCTATAAAAATTAATCGCAATAAAATTTTTACAGACTCTAAATTTCTTCCTGAAGTTTTCTTTCGCTCTTTTTCCGATGTATGCTCACTCTTTCATTCGAAGAAACATCCATTTTTTCTTTCGATTCCCAACCAAAAATTTTGAAACTGTACTCATGTTTGTCGAGCAAATAATCATAAGGACCTTTCGGAGAAATTAATTTGACCAAAACCGGCGCCATTTCCAAAGAAATAAATACGCCCATGATGAACATCGAAGCCAATCCTAAAATTTCATTGTTTTTACTCAATTCGCTCAAAGCCTGCATGCGCGCTGCAAATCCGGTATAATTTTCTTCCGTTGGTTTTGCCGCGTCCAATTCTTTTTGTTGCTGAATCGATAAATCATCAACTTCTTTGTCTAACTCATTCAAACGTGGTTGCATTTGTGCCAAATAAGCTTCTAATTCTTCTTTTTTAGCTTGTTTTAATTCCTCTTTTCTTTTGGCATTTGGACCATAACCAATTTTACCGGTTGTCGTTTCCGTCGCCGTTCCAACCACTTCTTTTTCCAATTCGGCAGAAGCCAGATTGAATTCATTTCTCAAAGAATTAATTCGGTTGTAAATTTCATTTCGCTCATTTATAAAATTCCCGGAAAGCTGTGTATATCTTTGATTAACTGAATCTTGCAAAATCGTTTTATTCCGATTGATGATGACATTTAATTGTTTATCGATTTCTTTTTCAAAAATTCTCAGTTCCAATGGTTTAGAAATTACAATTCCCAATAAAGCCGCCAAAATAATCCGTGGCGTCGCCGCTAAGAACTGTCGGAAAAAATTTCCCGATTTCCGCATGGAAGCCACAATAAATCTGTCCAAATTAAAAATCATCAAACCCCATAAAAGACCAAATCCGATGGCTGCCCAAATGTTGTCAAACACCGAATGCAAAGCATATCCCGAAGACAATGCCGCCAAAATCGCCGTGAATAAAATTACACCACCGATTCCTGCGTGTTTATTGATTTCGGTCGGTGTTTTTTTCAATAAGGTAATGCTGCTTCCTGAACAGATTACCAAAAATTTTTGCATCCAATTCATGTATAAAAGGTACTTTGTTTAACCAATTAGTGTAAATATCGTGCCAAATGTTACAATTTGGTTAAATAATCTCTTTTAATACATCATTCAAAATTCAAATTTCCTTACATTTGAAAATTAAATTTTTAGATAAAAATGAGCATTATTACACACATTCACGCAAGACAAATTTTAGATTCAAGAGGAAATCCAACGATTGAAGTTGATGTCGTTACCGAAACCGGAATTTTGGGGAGAGCAGCCGTTCCATCGGGTGCTTCTACCGGAGAACATGAAGCAGTAGAACTTCGCGACGGCGGAGATGCTTTTTTGGGAAAAGGAGTTTTGAAAGCAATCCACAATGTGAATGAAATAATTGCTGAAGAATTGGTTGGGTTCAACGTTTTTGAGCAGGCACTCATTGACCAAACCATGATCGAATTGGACGGAACCGAAAACAAATCAAAATTGGGCGCAAATGCCATTTTGGGTGTTTCGCTTGCCGTGGCGCACGCTGCTGCAGGAGAATTGGGAATGCCGCTTTACCGCTATGTTGGTGGAACAAACGCAAAAGTTTTACCAGTTCCGATGATGAACATCGTCAACGGTGGTTCGCATTCCGATGCGCCGATTGCATTCCAGGAATTTATGGTAATGCCGGTCGTTGCTGATTCGTTTTCACATGCTTTGCAAAAAGGTGCTGAAATTTTCCACAACCTGAAAAAAATCCTTCACGACAGAAATCTTTCAACTGCTGTGGGTGACGAAGGTGGCTTCGCCCCTACTTTTGAAGGAACTGAAGATGCTTTAGATACCATTTTACAAGCCATCGAAAAAGCAGGTTACAAACCGGGAGAAGAAATCAAAATTGCTTTGGATTGTGCTTCTTCTGAATTCTTCGTGGACGGAAAATACGATTATACCAAATTTGAGGGCGACAAAGGAGCCGTTCGTTCATCGACTGAACAGGTTCAATATTTGAAAGAATTAACTGAAAAATATCCGATTATTTCCATCGAAGACGGAATGGACGAAAACGACTGGGAAGGTTGGAGAATGTTGACCGATGCCATCGGTGACAAAGTTCAATTGGTCGGAGATGATTTGTTGGTAACAAACGTCAAAAAATTGAAAAAAGCAATTTCAGAAAAAACTGCTAATTCAATTTTAATCAAAGTAAACCAAATCGGAACCTTGACCGAAACCATCGATGCTGTTCAAATGGCTCAAAACGCAGGTTACACTGCCGTGATGTCGCACCGTTCTGGTGAAACTGAAGACAATACCATTGCCGATTTGGCAGTCGCTTTGAACACCGGACAAATTAAGACCGGATCTGCTTCCCGTTCAGATCGTATGGCTAAATACAACCAGTTAATCAGAATCGAAGAAATTTTGGGTGATACGGCAGTTTATCCGGGAATCTCAGCTTTTAAAATCAATTAATCATTATATAGGAAATATTGATAAATCTCATTTTGAAAATTGAATGAGTTTATTGTATATTGCTAACAAACTTTTAGATACAATGTCAGATATAGCAAAATTTAGTTATAAAGGGTCAGAATTAGACCTGAATGTAGGAATTGGAACAATGGACGAGAAATATGTTGACTTTTCCAATTTTCGTTCACAAACAGATGAAATCATAACTTTAGATCCGGGATACAAAAATACCGGTTCTTGCAAAAGCGAAATCACTTTCCTTGATGGTGAAAAAGGTGTTTTGATGTACCGCGGTTATTCTATCGAGGAACTTGCCGAAAAATCAAGCTTTGTAGAAGTGATGTATCTTTTGTTGAAAGGTGAATTGCCTACAGCAGATGAACTTACGAAGTTCGAAAACGATATCAAGGAATACGATATGGTTTCTGAAGATATCACCAAAATATTGGGCGCTTTCCCAAGCTCCGCTCATCCGATGGGCGTTTTGTCATCTTTGACTAGTGCTTTGACTGCATTTAACCCTAAATCGGTAAACGCGAAATCAGAGGCCGATATGTATCGCGCTGCCGTTACTTTATTGGGTAAATTCCCGGTTTTGGCTTCATGGACACTGAGAAAAGCAAAAGGCTGGCCTTTGAATTATTCAGACAGTAAATTGGGTTATGTTGAAAATTTCTACCAATTGATGTTCAAACAACCTAACAAAGATTTGGAAATGGATCCGGTTGTGATTGACGCATTGGATAAATTATTAATCCTTCACGCAGGCCTCGAACAAAACTGTTCGACTTCGACTGTTCGTTTGGTAGGTTCTGCCCACACCGGTTTGTTCGCTTCGATTTCAGCAGGTGTTTCTGCACTTTGGGGACCACTTCATGGTGGTGCAAACCAAGCAGTTGTCGAAATGTTGGATCAAATCAAAGAAGACGGTGGAAACGTTCAGAAATGGGTGGACAAAGCCAAAGATAAAAATGACGAATTCCGTTTGATGGGCTTCGGACACAGAGTTTACAAAAACTTCGACCCACGTGCGCGCATCATCAAAAAAGCCGCTGACCAAGTATTGGAAAAAATGGGAATCCATGATGAATCTTTGGAAATCGCTAAAAAATTGGAACAAGCAGCTTTGGAAGACGATTATTTCATCTCAAGAAAATTATATCCAAACGTAGATTTCTATTCAGGATTAATTTACCGCGCATTCGGAATTCCAACCGAAATGTTTACTGTAATGTTCGCTGTAGGAAGACTTCCGGGTTGGATTGCACAATGGATTGAAATGCGTCAGAACAACGAACCGATTGGTCGTCCAAGACAAATTTACGTTGGGGAACCAAAACGTAGTTACGTTGATATTGCAAACAGATAATTCTTAGAATTTTCAGTATAAATTAAGGCTTACTTTTCGAAGTAAGCCTTTTTATTTTCATGAATGCAGAATCCAGAAATCTGAATTATTTTGATTAAAAAAAATTAATTTAATTCTAAAAATGATTATTTCAATTTCCGATTGGTGTTACTGCTGATGAACATTTCGTTCTTTTCTTCAGAAATAATTTCAACAAATCTTTCGTAATGTTTCAATACATCAGATATCAATTCATTTTTGGTAAAAAGCTGGACGTCATATCCTTCTCTGTCATCGCCAAAATAAGATTTCGGGTAATAAGTTTTGTTGTTTTCCAAATCAGGGAAATTCTCTTCGTTGAGTAAATATTCAGAAATAATTTTAGAATCATTTTTAACACCATAAATGAAATTATTTACAACGTCATATTTGATTTCGATTTCTATTCTATCCGGATTTTCGTAAGTGTTAATTTTGGTTTCAATTCCATTTTCCAAAAATTCATTTTGCAATTCCAAAAAAGCTTTTTTGACTTTTTGATTGATGAAACTATTTACATAATTTTTGTCTTTGAACGAAACAATCTGTTTCAAACGTTCACGCCACGAAGCACCCGACCAAGGAACTGTCGATACCGAAAAATCCCGATCGTAGTAATTTTGATCGATAGACAATGCCTTCAAAAGACTTACTATAAACAGCAACATAATAATCGAAAACGGCAAAGCTGTAATCAAAGTCATACTTTGTAAAGCGTTTAAACCACCTGCGTTGAGCAACATCAAGGCTAAAACGGCAAGTAAAATTCCCCATCCGATTGTCTGCCATTTGGGCGAAATCCGAGCGTTTTTAGTCGAAATACTATTCATCACCAACATTCCTGAATCCGCAGAAGTTACAAAGAAAATAATGATAATTGCGATGACTAAAAAGCTGACGATTTCCGTCAAAGGCAAATATTCCAAAAAGCGGAACATCAACGCATCCGGATTATTCGCCAATTGACTCAAAGCGCCTTCGGCTACATTTAAATCAAACCAAATCGCACTGTTTCCGAAAACCGACATCCAGATAAAATTGAACAAAGTAGGAATGATTAAAACCGCAGCAATGAATTCGCGAATCGTTCTTCCTTTGGAAATTCTAGCAATAAACAATCCTACATAAGGCGACCAAGAAATCCACCAAGCCCAATACAATATCGTCCACGAATAAAACCAAGGTTGCGTTTCGGCTTCATAAACGTGTGTATTGAAAGTTAAACTAAAAAAATTGTTGACGTAATATCCAAGTCCTTCTGTAAAACTACCGATTAAATAGACGGTTGGTCCGAAAATTAATACAAACAACAACAAAATCACTACACTGATAATGTTGATTTTACTCAATATTTTCACGCCTTTATCGACCCCACTCACAGCCGACATGATTGAAATGGAAACCAAAATACCAACAATTAATGCTTGAGAAAGAAAACTACTTCCTGGCAAAATCCCCAAGGTTTCCAAACCGGAATTGATTTGAACTACGCCAAATCCCAAAGTCGTTGTGATTCCAAAAAACGTGCTACAAAGCGCAAAAACATCGATTACATTTCCCCAAGTTCCTTTGATTTTATCTTTCAACAAAGGATAAAAACAACTTCGAAGTGAGAGCGGCAAACGATAACGAAATGCAAAATAAGCCAAAGACAATCCTACAATTCCATAAATCGCCCAAGCATGAATTCCCCAATGGAAAAAGGTGTAAAGTTGCGCATCTTTGGCTCTTTGAACCGATGAATTCTCAGCAAAAACTCCATCAGAAAAGTGTTGCATCGGCTCTGCTACACTGAAATACATCAGTCCAATTCCCATTCCGGCTGCAAACAACATCGAAATCCAAGAGAAAAAAGAATAATCAGGTTTGCTTTCATTTCTGCCCAAACGGATTTTTCCGTATTTGCTAAACATCAAGTAAAGCAAAAAAATAACGAAAATGGTAACCGACCATACATATACGTAATTGAGGTTGACGAAAATAAAATCTTTAACCGTATTGAGTAGATCTTCAGTTAACTGAGGATAAATAGCCGATAGTAAACAAATTCCAATTATAAAAATCAAACTCGGAACAATAATTCCTTTGCTCAATGTGGTTTTTAATTTTGAGGATTTAATCATGAGATAATTTTATAAACATTTCGGAAATAATTTATGGGATGAAATTCATCGTTTTTTTCCGCAATAAAATTTAGATTGAAAAAACTTAGAAATGAAGTTTTTGATGAAATAAAGCACAAAAATATGAAATTTTAAGCGTTTTTTGATCATTATGACGTAAAATATGATTCTATCTAACAATGAAATGATTTAAATTCATTGATCAAATGAATTGGTCAGAGTCAATAGTTTCTACATTTTGCCGCTAATTTAAAATTGGAATTTAATTTGTAATAGAAATAAGTAAAATGGATTGAATATGTACGTTAGAAAAAAGCATGGAAAAGGTTTTCGGTATTTGGACAAAGAAGGAAACACAGTTACAGATAAGGGTTTAAAAGCTTATTTTCAATCGTTGGTCATACCGCCGGCGTGGAAAGATGTAGAAATTTCGGATAAGAAAAATGCTAAAATTCTCGCGACCGGAAGGGACGAAAAAGGACGAAAACAGTACATCTACAATCCGAAATTCCGACAGAAACAAGACCAGAAAAAATTTGACCGAATTATCGAATTTGCGGAACAACTGGAAAGAATGCGGCGCGTGACGGGACAGCATCTTCGCCAAAAAAAGCTAAGTCGGGAAAAAGTTTTGGCAGCGATGGTCAGATTGTTGGAAAGCGCATTTTTTCGTCCGGGAAATGAAACTTATGCCAAAGAAAATGAAAGTTATGGACTGACAACCATGAGAAGTAAACACTTGGAAATCAATGGAAATGAAATGATTTTTTCTTACAAAGGAAAATCAGGTGTGGAACAAGAAAAGCATGTTACAGATGCTCGTTTGGCAAAAATTGTACAAGAAATTGATGAACTTCCGGGCTATGAAATTTTCAAATATGTCGATGAAAATAATCGGATTCAAGATGTGAAAAGTGAACATCTGAATGAATACATCCGCGAAGTGATGGGCGATGAATTTTCTGCGAAAGATTTCCGAACCTGGTCGGGAACCATCATCGCAGCGATGGCGCTCGATGAAATGGATGCCGTAGAAAAAAGTGACCAAAAACAATTGGACAAAAACATTCGACAAGCAGTCATTGCAGTAAGTGAAAAGTTGGGAAACACGCCTGCGGTAGCGCGAAGTTCTTACATCGATCCGCGTGTAATTGAGGAATATACGGACGGGAAAACCTTGAAATATTTCCGCAAGGAAGTGAATCGATTATTGAAACAAAAGGAAAATCTTTCGCCAAGTGAAATCGGTGTTTTATGCTTGTTGAGAAATCGTTTGAAGTAGCTAAATATTTTCCAATCGCTTCTTAAGCTCACTCAAAAACTGCGAAGCCAAAGCGCCGTCAATCACGCGATGGTCGTAAGAAAGCGAAAGCATCATCATTTTGCAAACGGCTAATTCTTCTTTGCCATTTACTTCTACAACGCCTGCGCCGGAACGAATTTCGCCCAAAGCCAAAACCGCTACTTGTGGTCTGGAAATAATCGGTGTACCCATCAAACTTCCAAAAATTCCGGTGTTGCTGACCGTGAAAGTCGTGTCTTGAATATCGGTCGATTTTAACTTATTTGATTTTGCGTTGTTTCCGATTAAATTCACGTTTTCAATGATTCCTTTCAAATCTAAATCATTGACTTTCTTCACATTCGGAACGATTAAATTTCCGTCGGGCAATGCGGTTGCAAATCCTAAATTGATATCGTTTTTGAGGATTAATTCATCTTCGTTCATCCAAGCGTTGAATTTCGGGAATTCTTTCAAAGTATCGATGACCGCTTTCATAATGAAATGCGTGTAAGTTACTTTTACGCCGTTTTCTCTCAGAAATTCGTCTTTGATTTTTTCGCGATGACTGACCAGATTTGAAACATTTACTTCCGAAAAAGTCGTTACGTGCGGAATGATTTGATAAGAAGTTTGCAAATGTTCCGCCGCAATTTGTCGGATTCTCGGCAAAGTTTCTACTTTGTCTTCCGGTTGTATATTTAGATTTAATTTGGTTGAAACTTTTTGTGGAATTGATTTTGAATCTTTGTTCAAATAATTCAGAATATCGATTTTACGAATTCTTCCGTTTTCGCCGGTGGGTTTGATTTGTTTTAAATCTTCGATTTCCAATTTATTTTCTGCGGCAATTTTTCTCACAATAGGCGAAAGAAATGATTTTCCGTCGAGGGATTTGGTTGAAATTAATTCTGCTTTTTCGGTTGAAATTGCGGTTTCTTTTTCAATCGTTTCAACGATTTCCGAATGAACAACCGTGTTTTCATCGACTTCAAAAATCGCAATCGGACTTCCCACCTTTGCCTCTTC
>Ga0079224_100009375_pt1 | contig 13342 bp, 15 predicted proteins | sample Stecom2015_FD_80414 | JGI IMG/M metagenome (GOLD analysis project Ga0079224, IMG submission 80414) | Agricultural soil microbial communities from Utah to study Nitrogen management - Steer compost 2015 | ecosystem: Environmental > Terrestrial > Soil > Agricultural land | place: USA: Utah... | reverse complement strand
GTACGCGAATCGGCACCTCGCAGGCATCGTGCGGTACCGAGGTGTCGATGATGAGGTCGGCGCGTTCTCGTGTGCGCTCGGCGGCGAACAGGGCGTCCTCTTGACGGGCCCAGCGTTGCCAGTGCGGGCGGTAGGCCTCGCCGTCGCGGGCGAGGCCACGCTGGTGCCGGAGGGCGGCCGGGGCCTCGACCCACAACAGTAGCGCCAGGGCGCGGGCACCGAGCGTCGACCCGCTGCCGCACCCCTCGACGAGCAACACCGGTGCCGAAGGCACGTCGACCCATTCGCCGTAGTCGTCTCGGTCCCAGTCCCAGCGTTGGTACCGGGCGGGGCGATCCTCGGCGAGCGGCAGCAGGACCTGTTCGGCCAGGGCTTTCGCGCCCGCGGCCAGGCCGTCCCAGCCGGGGTAGAGCTCGTCCAGGCGGACGACCGGCGCGTCGAGGCGTTCGGCGAGCCGCTGAGCGAGGATCGTCTTGCCGGCGCCGGACGGCCCGTCGACGGCGACGATCGTGGTCGAGCCGGCGGCCGGCGGGGTGGCGCGGATGCGTGCCGCCAGGTCGTCGAGGGTGATGACAGGCACGGGCTTCGAGCCTACGCGAGCCTTCAGAGGAAGGTCTTGCCGTCGCCGCGGTAGGTCGGCACGGTGTCGATCAGCCGTTCGCCGCGGACGAGGTAGTACGAGTCGAACCGCTCGGCCAGCTCGCCGGCTTTGCCGTGCCGGAACCACACCCGGTCGCCGATCGCCAGGTCGTCGGCCGGCGTGCCGAGCAACGGGGTCTGTGCCTCGCCTGCGCCTTCGGCCGGGTCGAGCCGCAGGCCCTCCGGCAGCCACGGAACCGGCAGGCGGTCCTCGCCGACCGCGCCGCTGGCGATGTAGCCGCCGCCTGCGACGGTGACGACGCCGGGACCGGGCCGGCGCACCACCGGAACGGCGAAGAAGGCCGCGGGCCGGGGGGCGAAGCTGGTGTAGCCGTCGAACAGGCGCGGGGCGAGCAGGCCGGAACCTGCCGTGATCTCGGTGACCGACGGGTCGGACGCGGTGAGCTCGACCGAGCCGCTCCCGCCGCCGTTGACGAACTCGAGGTCAGCGAACTCGCGGATGGCCTCGACGGCGGCGATGCGCCGCTCAGTGAGTTCGGCCCAGGACCTTTTCTGCATGAACCGCACCTGCCGGCCGCGCCACGGGCGTCCGGGCGGCGCGTCCTGCACCCCGGCGATCTGCGACTCGTAACCCATGAGCCCGACCAGGCGGAAGCCCGGCCGTGCCTCGACCTCACGGGCCAGGCGGACGATGTCGTCGACGGTGTGCAGCGGCGATCGCTTCGCCCCGATGCGGACCCGGCCGTTCATCGGCCGCCAGGACAGATCGAGGTCGAGACAGACCCGGACCTGCGTGCGGTTCTCACTGGGTGCGACCGCGTCGACGAGGTCGAGTTGCGCGACGTCGTCGACCATCAAGGTGACCGCCTGCGCCACCTCCTCGTCGCTGGCGAGGCGGGACAGTCCACGACGCTCGGCGCTGGGGTAGCCGACCACGACGTCGTCGCACAGCCCGGTGGCCGAGAGCCACAGCGCCTCGGACAGCGTCAACGCCAGGACCCCGTGGAAGCCGTCCAGCGCGAGCACGTCCCGCAGCAGCGTGCGGCTGCGCAGCGCCTTGCTCGCCACCCGGATCGGCTTGCCCGCCGCGCGGCGGACGAGATCGGCGGCGTTGACGTCCCAGGCGTCCATGTCGATGGCGGCCAGTGGGGCCTCGAAACCGGCTGTGGCGGTGTTGAGGCGGTGGCGCAGGTCGGCTCTGGAACTCGCCACCGGCGACGTGGGCGCGGGCTGGTTGGGCGGCTGGGGAACGTCGGATGCCGAAGTGTCGGGCGCGGTGATCTCCACAGCGAATCCTTACCAGATCGGGACGAGTCATGACCATACGGTGTGACTGGCGCAGGCCGGGTCACGGGGTTGCACTGCGAGCAAGTTACCTGAGGTCGGCGTGTTCTAGGCTGGCGCAGGTGGCCAAAAAGCTCGTACTCGTCCGGCACGCGAAGGCGGCGACGCCCGACGGTGTGCCCGATCATGACCGACCCTTGACCGAGCGCGGCCGGCGCGATGCCCTTGAAGTGGGCCGGTGGTTGCGCTCGCTCGGTCTGTCACCGCAGGTGGCGTTGGTGTCCGGGGCGAGCCGAGCGCAAGAGACCTTCCGGTTGCTCGCCGCTGAGCTCGACGAGCAGCCCGAGGCGCGCATCACCGAGGACGCCTATTATGCCGGCGCGGGGGAACTGCTCGAGCTCGTGCGGGCCCTGCCCGCCGCGACCGTCAGCGCGCTCCTGGTCGCCCACAATCCCGGCATCGGCATGCTGGCGAGCCTGCTCGACGACGGGCGATCATCGGCGGACGGAGCCGCGGGTCTGCAAGGCGGCTATCCGACGTCGGCGGTGACGGTGTTCGAGCTGAGCGGCGACTGGGCTGAGCTCGACCCGGGAACCGCCCGGCTGACCGCGGCGACGGTGGCGCGCGGCTGAGGCGGCATGATCAGGCCAGCGGCGGTGCCGGGGTCACCACGCCGTCGGCAGCATCGGCGGCCTCGATGTCGCTTCGGCTGATGCCCAGCAGATAAAGCACGGCGTCCAGGTACGGCACGTTCACCGCGGTGTCGGCGGCGTCTTGCACGATCGGTTTGGCGTTGAAGGCGATACCGAGCCCCGCCGCGGCGATCATGCCCAGGTCGTTCGCGCCGTCACCGACGGCGACGGTCTGGGAGAGCGGGATGCCCTCCAAAGCGGCGAAGCGGGCCAGTGCGGCCGCCTTGCCGGGCCGGTCGAGAATCGGCCCGACCAGCTCACCGGTCAGCCGGCCATCGGCGATCTCCAGTGTGTTGGCGGCTGCGTAGTCGATGCCGAGCTCGCCGGCCAGCGGGTCGGTGATCTGGCTGAACCCACCGCTGACGATGGCGCAGCGGTAGTCCAGACGCTTGAGCGTGCGGATCAGCGTGCGCGCACCGGGGGTCAGCTGGACGGCGTCGCGCACCTCGTCGATGGCCGTGGCCGGCAGACCCGCGAGCAGGCGGACCCGGGAACGCAGCGACTCGGCGAAGTCGAGCTCGCCGCGCATCGCCCGGGTGGTGACCTCGGCGACTTCGTCGAGCACTCCGGCTCGTTCGGCGAGCATCTCGATGACTTCACCCTGGACCAGCGTGGAGTCGACGTCCATGACGACCAGGCGTTTCGCCCTGCGGATGAGTCCGGACGGCTGGACGGCGACATCGACGGCCTCGGTCACCGCCACCGCGGCGAGCTCGGATTTCAACGCCGCCGGGTCGGCGCCGGAAACCTCCAGCTCCACCGACGTGACGGGATACGACGCCAGCCGCACGATCCGGTCGATGTTGGCGCCGGCTGCGGCGATGGTGCGGGCCAAGGCGCTGACCGCGCCGGGGCGCAACGGCGCGCCGAGCACGGTCACGTGCACGCGTCCGGCCGCACGCCGGTGGTCACCGTGGCCGGCGTCGACCTCGACCTCGACGTCGAGGTCGTCGGACACCGCTGCCAGATCGCGGCGCAGCGCCGCCTCGTCGGGCGGCTCACCGAGCAGTGTGGCCAGCACCAGGCGGCCGCGGACGGTCACCTGCTCGACATCGAGGACGTCGACGTCGTGGCGGGCCAGCGTGGCGAACAAAGCGGCGGTCAACCCGGGCCGGTCGCGCCCGGTGAGGGTCACGAGCAGCGTGCGGGGCTGGTGTTCGGACGGAACGGTCATCGCGGCCTCAGCCTACCCGGCTGGCGCGATGCCACCGCTCAGGCGTCCGTCATCGCATTGCAGGCGGCCACCAGGGCGTGGCGTGCCGCCTGCTCCAACGGGACGAGCGCCGCGCGCCGGGACTGCGCAGCCGCTGAAGTCACGGCCCCGCCGTCGTCGTCGAGGGCGAAGCCGACCACGGCCAGCAGCCGCGCCCCGCGGGCGGCCACCGTCTGCGCCTGCGTTGGAAACGCGCGGGGCAGCGGGTCGGCCGCTCGGCTGGACCGGACGTCGTCGAGCAACGTCGCGACCTCGGGGCGCCACGAGGCGACGTCGAGATCGCTGAGCTCGGCACCGGCTTCGAGCAGCGCGAACGTCATCGCCTTCTCCGCCTCGGACAGCGACGGCCCCGGCGGCGCCGGGTTCGCCCGCCGGCACACCCACGTGACCAGATGGCCCTGGTCGCCGGGCGGACCGAACGTCTGCACGTCGGGGACCAAGGCATAGGGCGCGGCGTCGGCCGGCTCGGTCAGCACGGCCTCGCCCGCGTCGAGAGCATCGCCGTTGAGCTCAGGCGGCCCGCCCAATCCGCGCGGGTCGCCAGGTACCGGCAGCGCCACCCGGAATGCGCGCACACCGACATCGCGCAACGCGAGCAACGCCTCCGGTAGGCCTACCGTGGTGATCTTGCCGGGAATGTCTAGAGCTTCGTGGGGCTCGTCGTCGCCGCGGGTCCGGGTGACGACGTCGTCGAGCGTGGTGTCGCCACGCAACCACGCCGTCGCCCACGCTGCGAGCCGCGCCGAGCGGGGCAGGGTGACCATGTCGGCCAAGACTACGACGAGCCGATAGAGTCGGTGGGGGTCATCGACGATCGAAAAATCCGCCCGCCGAGCTTTCCACCGAGGAGCCGTTCCCCGCCATGTCCGACGTGCTCGAACTCGCCGACGTGACGCTCATCCGTTCGGGTAACCGGCTGCTCGACAACGTCACGTGGTCGGTGGCCGACGGTGAGCGGTGGGTGATCCTGGGACCCAACGGTGCCGGCAAGACGACGCTACTGCAGATCGCGGCGGCGCAGATGCATCCGACCAGCGGCTACGCGGCGGTGCTCGGCGAGATCCTGGGTGCGGTCGACGTCTTCGAGTTGCGCCCTCGCATCGGGCTGACCAGCGCGGTGCTGGCCGAGCGGATCCCGCCGGGCGAACGTGTACTCGACGTCGTGCGCACGGCCGCGTACGCCGTGGTGGGACGTTGGCGGGAGTCCTACGAGCAGATGGACGACGAGCGGGCACGCTGGCTGCTGTCCCGGTTGGGCATCGGCCACCTGGCCCAGCGCACGTTCGGCACGCTGTCCGAGGGCGAGCGCAAGCGCGCCCAGATCGCGCGGGCCCTCATGGCCGACCCCGAACTGCTGTTGCTCGACGAACCGACCGCCGGGCTCGACCTCGGCGGGCGCGAGACGCTGGTGGCCACCCTCGGCGACATCGCCGCCGATCCGGCGGCCCCGGCCACGATCCTGGTGACCCACCACGTGGAGGAGATCCCGGCCGGGTTCACCCACGCGCTGCTGCTGACCGAGGGGCGAGTCGTCGCCGCGGGCGCCATCAACGACACGCTCACCGACGACGCCCTGACGAAGACGTTCGGGATCGCGCTGCGGGTGGAGCTGATCGAGGGCCGCTGGCGCGCGCGAGCCGCGTGAGCCGGCCACCTTCTAAGCTGAGGGTATGCAGGAGTTCTGGGACTGGGTCAGCAGTACCGCCTGGCTGGCGTGGGTGGCTCTGGCCATCGTCCTGGGCATCGTCGAGACGGTCACGCTCGATTTCGTCTTCATCATGCTGGCCGGCGGCGCTGCGGGCGCCGCGATCGTCGCGGTGGCCGGTTTCGGGTGGATCACGCAGGCCCTGGTCGCCATCGGGTTGAGCGTGGCGCTGCTGGGGTTCGTCCGGCCCATCGCCAAGCGGCACATGCGGGCGGTGGGCGTGCGCACCGGTGCGGCAGCGCTGGTCGGGCGCAAGGGCGTCGTCGTCGAACAGGTCGACGCCGAGCATGGACTGATCAAGCTCGCCGGCGAGGTGTGGACGGCGCGTTGTTACGACGGCCAATCGGTCATCGAGCCCGGCCGCAACGTCGACGTCATCGAGATCGACGGCGCCACGGCCCTGGTGTTCGCCGCCGACGGGCCGTAGTAGTTCGCCGTCGATGCGCCGTAGTAGGTTGTGCCGCACGATCTGATCTCGTGCGGGTGCCCGGCACTCGAAGTAGCCGAAAGGTCCTCAATTGGAAGCCGGTCAAGCATTTCTCATCTTCGTCGTCGTCCTGCTGGCCATCTTCGTTCTCGTGACGCTGGCCAAGTCGGTGCGGATCGTTCCGCAGGCGCGCGCGGGCATCGTCGAGCGGCTCGGGCGGTATCAGCGCACCCTCGACCCCGGGCTGACGGTCATCGTGCCCTTCATCGACCGCGTGCTGCCGATGATCGACCTGCGCGAGCAGGTGGTGTCCTTCCCCCCGCAGCCGGTCATCACCCAGGACAACCTGGTCGTGTCCATCGACACGGTCATCTACTACCAGGTGAACGACCCCAAGGCCGCGACCTACGAGATCGCCAACTACATCCAGGGCATCGAGCAGTTGGCCGTCACCACGCTGCGTAACGTCATCGGTGGTATGGACCTCGAGCGGACCCTGACCAGCCGCGAGGAGATCAACAACGCGCTGCGCGGCGTGCTCGACGACGCCACCGGCAAGTGGGGCATCCGGGTGAACCGAGTCGAGCTGAAGGCCATCGACCCGCCGCCGTCGATCCAGGACTCCATGGAGAAGCAGATGCGCGCCGACCGCGACAAGCGTGCGGCCATCCTCAACGCCGAAGGTGTCCGGCAGTCTCAGATCTTGACGGCCGAGGGGCAGAAGCAGTCGGCGATCCTGACCGCCGAGGGCGACAAGCAGTCGCAGATCCTGCGCGCCGAAGCCGAGAAGCAAGCGTCCATCCTGCGCGCCGACGGTGAGGCCAAGGCCATCGGCGCGGTGTTCAACGCCATCCATCGCGGCAAGCCGGACCAGGCGCTGCTGTCCTACCAGTACATGCAGATGCTGCCCGAGATCGCCAAGGGCGATGCGAACAAGGTGTGGGTGCTGCCCAGCGAGATCGGCAAGGCGCTGGAAGGCATGGGGGCCGCAGTCGGCAAGCTCGGCTCGCTGCCCGGCGAGCCGGTCGAGCCCACCGACGACTCCGCGCAGACACCGGCCCAAGTCGCCCAAGAGGTTCACGAGGCCGCCGACCAGGCCGCGGCCGAAGGTGAGACCGCCGTGTCGGCAGCCGAGGACGAGGTCCGCCGCGCCCTGCAGGACGCCCGTGCCGCGTCCACCGAGCCAGGCCAGGGTGAGGCGCGCCCACCGCGCCGCGACGCCGCCCCCAACACGGGTAGCGGCGCCACACCTGCGGCCACCGACTCCGCTGACGAGCCTCCCGTGCCGCCGAAGCCGCCTGCGCCGCCTGCGGAGTGAGTTTGCTCGAGGCCGTCGCGGTCGTTGCGGCAGGCTTCGCCGCGGGAACCATCAACGCAGTCGTGGGGTCGGGAACGCTGATCACGTTCCCGACCCTGCTCGCGGTCGGCTATCCGCCGGTCGTGGCCAACGTGTCGAACGCGGTCGGGCTGGTGCCCGGCTCGATGGCCGGTGCCTGGGGCTATCGCCGCGAACTGTCCGGGCAACGCTCCAGGATGGTGCGCTTCGGCATGGCCGGGGTGGTCGGGGCCGTCGGTGGTGCGTTGCTGCTGCTCGTGCTGCCGCCGGGGGCCTTCGAGGCGATCGTTCCCGGCTTGATCGTGCTGGGTTGCACGCTCGTGGCGATCCAGCCGTGGCTGGCGCGGCGATTGAAGCAGCGCGAGCGCAAGGTCGACGGTGGGGCCGGCGTCTGGGTGCTCGTGCTGGCCACGGCCGTGTACGGCGGCTACTTCGGGGCCGCGCAGGGGGTCATTCTGCTCGCCGTGCTGGGACTGAGCCTCGACGACTCGTTGCAGCGGCTGAACGCCGCCAAGAACGTGCAGGCCGGCCTCGTGAACCTGGTCGCGGGGATCGTCTTCGTGATCGCCGCCGACGTGGACTGGGCGGTGGTGGGCATGATCGCGCTGGGCGCCGTTGGCGGCGGGCTGTTCGGTGCCAAGGTCGGCCGGTCGCTGCCGTCGCTGGTGCTCCGCGGGGTGGTCGTCGTCGTGGGACTGGTGGCCGCCGTCGCGATGGTGGTGCGATGAGCGCAGCAAGCGAGCCCGGGCGGTGGGTGTGATGGCGACGATCGTCCACGTCGACAGCGCGCAGGACGACCGCCTGACCGACTACGTCCGCTTGCGCGACGTGCAACTGCGTACGTCGCTGGAGGCCGAGCACGGGCTGTTCCTGGCCGAAGGGGAGAAGGTCATCCGCCGTGCGGTGACCAGCGGACACCGGCCGCGTTCGTTCTTGATGGCGCCGCGGTGGGTGGAGTCGCTCGCCGACATTCTGGACGCTGCCGGTGACGTGCCGTGCTACGTCGCCTCCGAACAACTCATCGAGGCCGTGACCGGCTTTCACGTCCACCGGGGTGCTCTGGCATCGCTGCACCGCAGCCGGTTGCCCAGCGTCGAGTCGGTGGTGAACGGCACCCACGGCCGGTTCAGGATCGCGGTACTGGACTCGCTGATCGACCATACGAACGTCGGTGCATGTTTTCGATCAGCCGCGGCGATGGGCGTCGACGCGGTGCTGGTCACGCCGCGTTGCGCCGACCCGTTGTACCGCCGCTCCATCAAGGTCAGCATGGGCACGGTGTTCCAGGTGCCCTGGACCCGGATCGAGCCGTGGCCGGCCGGAATCGACCGGTTGAAGGAAGCTGGCTTCACCGTCGCCGGTATGACGCTGGGGGAGGGAGCCGTCACCTTGGACCAGCTGGTCGCCGAGGACCACGACCGGCTGGCGCTGGTGTTCGGCACCGAGGGGCACGGGCTGTCCGCGGCCGTCGACCGGCGCCTGGACCGGCGGGTGACGATCCCCATGATGCACGGGGTGGACTCGCTGAATGTGGCCGCGGCGTCCGCGGTGGCGTTCTACGCGACGAGGTGACGACCAGAAGGCGAGAACTTTCAGGCGAGTCCGGGCTGCAACGTGGCCTCGATGAGCAGGAGGTCGCCGGCGAACACCGCCGCACCACAGCCTCGGCAGGCGTACTCCAGACCGATGCCGCTGCGTACCTGGTCGAACACAGCCTCGGCATCACAGCCGCCACACCAGCTCGTCAGCGTCTTCAGCTCAGCGCCGCTCGTGATCGTGTCCGGTTCCATGAGTCGAGACTGGCACGCTCCGGCCCGTCGGCGACGGAGGCGCGCCGAGGTGAACAGCTACCCCAGCTAGCCGATTCGGGCCGGGCAGGAGATGATGACGCAGGTGAACGTGTCACATCAGGGAGGCGACGATGCAGACCGTATGGAAGGGCTCCATCTCGTTCGGCCTCGTGTCGATTCCGATGCGTCTGGTCGCCGCTACACAGGAAAAGGACGTCACGTTCCGCCAGGTGCACGCGGCTGACGGCGGACGAGTCCGGTACCGCCGGGTGTGCGAGGTGTGTGGAAACGAGGTGGCCTACGCCGACATCGCCAAGGGCTACGAGATGCCTGGCGGCGAGATGGTGGTGATGACCGAGGACGACCTCAGTGATCTGCCCGTCGCCTCTTCGAAGTCCGTGGAGGTCTTGGGTTTCGTCCCGTTCGCGCAGATCGATCCCACGGCGCTGAACCGCGCGTACTACGTCGAGCCGACCGGCGACGCGAAGCCGTACGCCCTGCTCCGGGACGCACTCGAACAGTCCGGGCGGGTGGGTGTCGTGAAGGTCGCCCTGCGCAACCGCGAGCGCTTGGCCGTGCTGCGCGCCCACGAGGGCGTGCTGGTGGTGCAGACGATGTTGTGGCCGGACGAGGTCCGCCGCCCCCAGTTCAGCTTCCTCGACGAGGACATCGAGGTCCGCCCGCAGGAGATGGCGATGGCCGAGTCGTACATCGACACCCTGTCCGGCGATTTCGAACCCGAAAACTACGTCGACGAATATCGCGAAGCCCTGCTCGAGGTCGTCAACGCCAAGGCCGAAGGCGCCGAGGTCGTCCCGCAGCCGGAGGCCGAGCCCGCCGAGGGCAAGGTCGTCGACCTCATGGAAGCGTTGCGCCGCAGCGTCGAAGAAGCCAAGCAGGGACGCTCAGCAGCGTCGTCCGGTGGGACGGACGAGGCCAAGGCGCCGGCCAAGAAGAGCGCGGCGAAGAAGACGGCGAAGAAGAAGCGTTCGGCGTAGTCGCGCTGCTCACTCGGCGGCGTCGAGCAGTTCGCGAAGGACTGACGGGCCTACGTGGCCGGCGCCGGCGTCTTCGATGCGGGCCTGCAGGGCGCGATCGGCGGTCACCGTGACGACATGGTCCTGCGGCCGAGTGGCGACCACGTCGGCCACCACCCGCACGATGGCGTCGTCGCCGTCACCGTCGGCTTCGACGACGGCGACACCGTCGGCCTCCGGTACGCCGCGGGCCGCGCCCTCGGTCACCATGATGATCTCCGGCCACCACATCGTCGCAGGCAGGTCGAGCCGATCGGCCGGGACCGGCGGCAGCTCCGCGAGCCCGTCACGCAGGCGGGTCGCCGCGCCTCGACGGTCGCGCCACCAGCCGTCCGGGCGTGAGCCGACGACGTTGGCGGTGTCGACGACCAGTACGAGACTGCGGTGGGCCTGGTCGCGGATCCCCGGCCACATCCGCTCGAAGGCGGGAAGCAGCGGCCGCTTGGGGACTTCGTCGATGGGCACCCACGTGATGTCGAGGCTCTCCGGATCGCTGGGCCGGGCTTCGAACCGGCGCGTCGCCGAGCCGACGACGGTCGTGTACGACCACGGCCCGTGATCCTCCACCCACGCATGCCGCGGCCGCACGGCCTCGGCCGGGACCGCCGCTTCTTCCTCGGCTTCGCGTAGCGCGGCGCTCAGGCCGGACTCGCCCGAGGCCCGCGCACCACCGGGCACGCCCCAGGTGCCGCCGTGGTGGCTCCAATGCGCGCGATGCTGGAGCAACACGCCGAGCTCGGCGTCGACGAGCATCAGCCCCGCCGCGCCGTACCGGCCCCAGTGCCGCAGTCCGCAGGTGCATTCGACCCACCCGTCGCCGTCGGTGTGGTGGTGGACGATACTCACCGCCCCAGCTTCGCATGCGTTGCCGGGCCTGCCTCATCGGCGGCGACGTACCGACGCCGGGATCACGTACCAGAACACGACGAACCACAGCAATGTCAACCCGCTGATGACGATCGCCAGCGAACGGGGGAGTGCGACGTCGAGCGCCAAGAGCATCCCGCCGCACACAGCCAGCATCAGCAGGAACAACCCGCCGGCCGCCATCCGCGCGGTCATCGGGATCATCCGGTCGCGCAGGCGCAGCTGGAAGACCATCCGGTGAAACGCCACGGGCGCGATGAGCAGGCCCGTGGCCAGGCCGGTGAGAACGAGAGTGATCGAGAAGACGACATGGGTGAAGCCGTCGGAATCCTGGAACGGCCGAGTGAACGCGATGGCCAACAGGAAGGCGAACAGGATCTGTGTGCCGGTCTGCGCCAGCCGCAGCTCCTGGAGCAGCTCGTTCCAGTGCCGGTCGAAGCGCTGTGCCTCGTCCTCGTCGCGTTCGTACCGTTGTAGGCCCACCGTCCACATTGTCCCGGTCCGCGTGGCGCGGGGCCAGCGCGACGACGAGCTTCGGCCGCGCGCTCCGGACTGGGTAGAGTCCCGCCCGTGACGCATCGGGGCGAGCTGGCCGAGTACGAGCGCCAGTTCCGGCGCAGCGGACTGCCGTTGTTCATCGAGGACTACTCCGCCAGCGAGGACATCTTCACCCGGGCGGCGCCGTTTCTGGCCTTGGTGTTCGTCGGCGAGATGCTCGGGGCCACCGAGCTGGAATGGCCGCTGTTGCTGAACGTGGCTTCGGCCGCGGCCGGACTGGCGATCCTGGTGATCGCGTTCGGCTTGGTCAACCGGGTGCGGAATCGAGGGTTCTTCTCCCTGCCGCACTCGGTCGGACGCCCGGAGCTGGCCGCGTTCGTCGTCATCCCCGCGCTGTTGCCGCTGATCTTCGGCATGCAATGGTGGCAGACCCTCGCCTTGATGGCGGCGAATGCCGGGCTGCTGGTCCTGGTGTATCTGGTGGTCGGGTTCGGGTTGTTTCCCACCGTGTTCTGGGCGATCACGCGGATCGCCGACGAGCTGGCCGCCTCGCTCGGCCGGCTGGTTCGCGCGCTGCCGCTGCTGCTGATCTTCTCGTTGGTGCTGTTCGTCAACGCCGAGATGTGGCAGATGTTCGGCACCATGCCGCGAGCGTTCGTCTGGGTGGTCGTCGCGCTCCTGCTCGGGCTGGGGTTGACGTTCCTCGCCCTACGGGCTCCCGGGCTGGTGCGCGAGCTGGAAGGTGATCTGAACACCAGCGGCCGCGCGCTGAGCAGGCGGCAGCGCCTCAACGTCGGGCTGACGCTGATCGTCAGTCAGGCGCTGCAGGTGCTGGTCGTCAGTTCCGGTGTGGGGGCGTTCTTCGTCGCTTTCGGCGTCTTCGCCGTGACGCCGGAGGTCGCGGAGGCGTGGGCGGGTACGCCTGGCGCCTGGAGCTACCCGTTCGATCTGTTGGGCCACGACGTCGAGATCACCGAGACGCTGCTTCGGGTGGCCGGCGGCATGGCCGCGATCACCGGGCTCTACTACGCCATCTCGATCTGGACCGACGCGACGTACCGCGACGAGTTCCTCGACGCCGTCACCGGTGAGATGCATGACGTATTCGAGGCGCGGACGCGCTACCTTGAACTGCGTGCCATTCCGGCGGGGGACACCGGACCCGAAGTGGACAGTGTGCCCTGACAGTTTGGTACAGTTACGCAGCCGCCGGTGCTCGACGAGAGCGCCGCACCATGTCCGGGTGGCGGAATAGGCAGACGCGCTAGCTTGAGGTGCTAGTCCCCGTCAAGGGGGTGGGGGTTCAAGTCCCCCCTCGGACACTCACCAAAATCCCACACTCCAGGGTGGAGTGTGGTGTCGACCCGGATCAGCCGGTCCTCCGGTTGGTAGGTCAGCCGGAGGTTCAGCCGGCGATAGATCTCCGCCTTGTCGTCCGGGTCCGCGGCGCTGAGTACCGTGTGGATGTTGCCGAGCTGGTTGACGAGCGCCTCGATCTCTGCCCTGGTCATCCGTGAGTGCGCCCGCAGCGCGTCACTCCGGCGTCCGCGACGAACGTCAGCCCTCTATGTTGGCGCCGCTCTGCGACCCGCCAGCCGCGAGCCTGGTCGCGTAGCTGCCGAACCTCGTCGTCGAAGATCTCCGGACCAGCGGTGTCCACAGCGCGTAAGAGGTGTTCGGTGTCGCGCTATTTGCGGTGCCGGCTCATCGGCCCGGCTCCTTCCGACGCTCTTGCAAGTACGTGCTACGTGCGGCAGCCGCTATTGTCCGCCCGTTCGGCTATGCCAGTAGTTCGGCTTGCGTCGCTCGTGGGCGAAGGCGAGGATCCGGATCGTGTCGTCGAGAACCAGGTAGACGACGCCGTACGGGAATCGCGGCACAGGCGCGCGGCGG
>Ga0079224_100009374_pt1 | contig 13342 bp, 16 predicted proteins | sample Stecom2015_FD_80414 | JGI IMG/M metagenome (GOLD analysis project Ga0079224, IMG submission 80414) | Agricultural soil microbial communities from Utah to study Nitrogen management - Steer compost 2015 | ecosystem: Environmental > Terrestrial > Soil > Agricultural land | place: USA: Utah... | reverse complement strand
TGCGCGAACAGATCGAGCCAGCGGACGAGCCCGGGCTACTGGACCTGTTCAGATCCTGCAACGACTGGTTCGAAGCCGTGACCGGCGGACCCTCCGGCAACGGTGACGTGCAGGGCCTGTTCTACTCGCTACCCGAGGGCGCACGTTTCGAAGACAAGCGCTTGTTCACCCTTCGCGACGGCGAGCGCATCGTCGGCTTCATCGACGTCGTGCTCGGCTACCCGCACCGGCGGGCCTGCTCCATCGGGACGTTCCTGCTCGCGCCGTCACACCGCCGGGCCGGCATCGGTACCGCCGTGAGCCGCGTCCTGCTGGAGGAAGCGCGCCACGCCGGCATCGACGAGGTCATCGCTTCAGCCGACGACCGGTGGCCGCAGGGCATCGCGTTCCTTCGATCCCTCGGTTTCACCACCGACGAACCTGATGGCCAGTCCGCACCGCGACGCGCGGTCCTGACTCTCAGCGCGGTGGACTGACGACGCGCGCTCGCGTGAGATCTATACCACGCAGAGTGACGAATCCGGCCAATCGGCGGGCAGAGCCGAAGCGAAGCGACCATACTCGTGCCCATGACGATGAGCGAGACCGAGACACGCACCATGGTGGGCTACGCCGACGCGCTCACCACTGTCATCCGCCGCGGTCGGCTCGTGCCGGCGCAGCGCGAGTGCTTCCTCGAACTGGACTCCTCCGGCGAGCGGTTCGAACTGCTCGGCCCGTTCGACACCGCCGCAGAACGCGGTGACGACGTCGAGATCGAAGGCGTCGTGGCACCGGGCCGGAACATGCCCGGACACGTCCCCGCCATGCTCGTCCGCCACGTGCGGCGGTTGTGACGGGCGAAGCGGTTACGACGCGTCCATCCCGCTGGCGACCGGGTGGCCGGCGCGGATCCACGCAAGGGTCCCGCCGGCCACGTTCCGGGCATCAACGCCCTGGTCACTGAGGAATTCCGCGACTTGCGCACTGCGCCCGCCGACCGCACAGATGACGTACACCGGCCGGTCGCGCGGGATCTGTTCGTGGGCCGCGACGACTTCACCCATCGGTAGCAGTTCCGCCCCGGGCACGTGCGCCTGGACGTACTCCTCCGGCTCACGCACGTCGACCAGGACCGCGCCGTCGTTCAGCTCCGCCGCCAGGTGGTCGACGGTGACGTCCTCGACACTCATGGCGCGCTGACGAAGATGTGCGAGGCGTCGGCGTCGGACAGTTCCACCGTCTCGGCGTTGCGCAGTGCGACCCCGGTCTCGGTGGAGATGGCCGTGACCGTCTGCCCCGGCGTGATCTCCGCCTGGCGCAGCGAGGCCAGCAGCTTCTCGTCCACCTGCAACGGCTCGCCGATGTGACGCAGCGTGACGCTGGTGCCGGTGGGCGTTCCCACCTGGCGCAGCTGCCGGACACCGGCGCGGAAGTCCTTGACCTCGGTGGTGATGCCAAGCTCACGCAGGCCGGGGATCGGATTGCCGTACGGGTCGGACGCCGGCTCGCGCAGCAGATCGACCAGCCGCCGCTCGACGGCCTCGGAGACCACGTGCTCCCAGCGGCACGCTTCGTTGTGCACGAGTTCCCAGTCGAGCCCGATGACGTCGACGAGCAGCCGCTCGACCAGCCGGTGCTTGCGCATGACCCGCGTGGCCAGCAGCCTGCCCTTCTCCGACAACTCCAGATGGCGGTCCTCGTCGACGTGCAGCAGCCCATCGCGCTCCATCCGGGCCACCGTCTGACTGACGGTAGGGCCGGACTGGCGCAGCCGTTCAGCGATCCGTGCCCGGAGGGGTGTGATGCCCTCTTCCTCGAGCTCGAAGATCGTCTTGAGGTACATCTCTGTCGTATCGATGAGGTCGCTCACCGGGCCGCTCTCCTTGCTCGAACTGATGAGCCGAGCTTACTCGACCGGGCCTGACCGGACCCAGGTTCCACGGTGTAGCACCGCGGCGACACGCAGGTCGGCGTCGAGCACCACGGCGTCGGCCAGCTTGCCCACGGCCAGCGTGCCCACGTGGTCGTCGATCCCCAGCACCCGGGCCGGATTCGCCGACGTCGCGGCCACCGCGTCCGGCAACGAGAACCCGGCCTGTTGGACGGCAAATCGGAACGCCGCATCCATCGTCAGGGTGCTGCCCGCGATCGAGCCGCCCTCGACCAGGCGAGCGACGCCGTCGGTCACCCGGACCTCCATGTCACCGAGCATGTAGTCGCCGTCCCCGACGCCGGCTGCGCCCATTGCGTCAGTGACCAGGGCGATCCGCTGCGGGCCAGCGCTGGCGCGCACATGCGCGGCGATCGCCGGATGCAGGTGGGCCCCGTCGAGAATGAGTTCGACGGTGACGCGCTCGTCTTCCAGCAGCGCCACGATCGGGCCCGGCGCCCGGTGATGCACCGGAGCCATGGCGTTGAACAGATGGGTCGCCACCCGCGCACCAGCCTCGATCGCCTGGCTGACCACCTCGTACGTCGCGTCGGTGTGCCCGACCGCCGCGGCGGCGCCCGCACCGACCACCGCGCGGACCGCGTCGAGGCCGTGGTCGAGTTCAGGCGCGAGCGTGACCATCCGCACGGTGCCCCGCCCGGCATGGAGCAGCTTGTCCACCACTGCCGGGTCCGGCGCGCCCAGCACCGACTCGTCGTGGGCGCCCTTGCGAACCGGGGAAATCCACGGCCCTTCCAAATGGACGCCGGCGATCAGCCCTTCGTCGACCATGTCGGCCAACGCCCGGACATCGTGGTCGATCTCGTCGATGGGGCCGGAGACGAGGCTGGCGACCAGGGACGTCGTCCCGTGCATCCGGTGGGTCGCGACGAACGTGCCGACGTCCTCGGGGTCGGCACCGGTGACCCTGGCCCCGCCGCCACCGTGGCTGTGCATGTCGACGAACCCGGGGACCAGCCAGTGCCCGTCGAAGCGGTGGTCGGGCTCTCGCGGCGGCTCGCCGGTGCCCGTCGCGGCGATCCGGCCGTGCTCGACGTCCAGCCACCCGTCCTCGACGACACCGTCGGGCATCACCATGGCGGCACCGGCGATCAACGACATGCGTGGGCTCCTCTCCTTCACCAACGACCGCAGCCGACCGTACCGCTAGTGTCGCGGCATGACGCTGACGGTGCACTCGCGCTTCCGCGGACCGGCCACCTCAGGCAACGGCGGCTACGTCGCGGGACGGCTGGCCGCCCACCTCGGCGCCGGGCCGGTGACGGTCACCTTGCGCTCGCCACCGCCCCTGGACGTCCCGCTCGAGGTGATCCCCGACGGCGACAGCATGTCACTGCTGCACGGGGACACCCTCGTCGCCACGGCGACCGAGGGTGACGCGTCGCTGCTCGACGTCGTCACGCCGGTGAGCGCCGACGAGGCACGCGCCGCCTCGGCGCACTACCCGGGGCTGAGCACGCACCCGTTCCCGGAGTGCTTCGTGTGCGGTCCGCAGCGCCGCCCCGGCGACGGGATGCGGCTGTTTCCCGGCCGCTTGGGCGACGGGCGGACCGCGTGCGTGTGGGACGTCACCGCCGAGACCGGCGGCGAGTCCGTCTTCGTCTGGGCGGCGCTGGACTGTCCGAGCGGATGGTCGGCACCCATCGAAGGCCGCCCGATGGTGTTGGGGCGGCTGACCGCGCAGGTGGACGACGCCCCCGACGCTGGCGAGTCCTGCGTGGTCATGGGGTCCTACCTGCAGACCGAAGGGCGCAAGACCTGGACCAGATCGACCGTGCACGGCCAGGACGGCCGCGTCCTGGGCCGCGCCCACGCAACGTGGATCGCCCTGCCCGACCAGCCGAGCTGAGCCCGCGTCGTTCACTGGGTGAAAACTCCGTTGCTCCGACAGGGCCTGGCCACATACCGTGAGGGCACACGGGAAAGGAGGTGGTCCAGACAGTGAATAGCTATCGGACTCGTGAGGTGGCTGCTCGCTAGCCACGCGCTCGTCGCAGGACCAGGGGTGACCCCTTGTTCGCCGGCCGTCGGCTGGCAATACCGAGCAGTCACCCGGCCCGCGGGTTCCCGGATCCAGTCCACCCGGGCCACGTCCGTCCAGGACGTGGAAGCAACCCGCGGGCCGTTCCATGTCCGGCCCGACTCACGGAGAGACTCATGATCGGCTCGTTCCAATGCTTGGTTCTCGATTGCCCGGCTCCGCTCGAGCTCGCGGCCTTCTACCAGTCGATACTCGGCGGCGAAGTCAACCGGCCCGACAAGCGATGGGTGCTCGACGACCACTGGGCCACCCTGCACACCGACACCACCGTTCTGGCCTTCCAGCGGGCCGAGGACTACCAGCCTCCGGCGTGGCCGGACCCGCAGCGGCCGCAACAGCTCCACATCGACGTCGGCGTGGACGACCTCGACACGGCCGAACGACAGGTCCTGGGTCTCGGCGCCCAGCTGCTGGACCGGGGCGAGCGCGACCGCGACTGGCGCGTGTACGCCGACCCGGCCGGCCACCCGTTCTGCCTCTGCCACGTCGGGGACTGACCCGGCGCCGCCGTGGTCACGGGGCCAGCCGCTCCACGACCCAGGCGGCGCTCTCGCGCCGGTACCGGAGCCGGTCGTGCAGCCGTGCCGGCCCGCCCTGCCAGAACTCGATCGTCTCGGGCTCCACGCGGTAACCGCCCCAGAAATTTGGCAACGGCACCTCGTCCGGGTACCTCCGCGCCACCTCGGCCGCCGCGCACTCCAGTTCGTCGCGCGTGCCGATGACCGACGACTGCCGGCTCGCCCAGGCGCTCACCTGGGAGTCCCGGGGTCGCGTCACCCAGTACGCGCGGCTGACCTCGGCCGGCACCGGCGTTGCCAGCCCGCACACCAGCACCTGCCGTTCCATCGTGATCCACGGGAAGCACAGCGACACGTGCGGGTTCTGGCTGATCTGCGCTGCCTTGCGGGAGGTCAGGTTGGTGAAGAAGACGAACGCATCGTCGTCGAACCCCTTGAGCAGCACCGTTCGCGAGCTCGGCCGACCGTCGGCACCCACGGTCGACAGAACCATCGCATTCGGTTCGGTCATGCCGGAAGTCACAGCATCGTGCAACCACGTCCGGAACTCGTCGAACGGATCGGCGGCAAGGTCACGTTCGAGCAACCGCCCCGCGGTGTAGCGGCGGCGCATCCTGGAAAGTTTTTCATCCACGCGGCCAACTGTCTCACCACCAGCGTCTGCACTGTGGGAAACCGCACATTCGAGGCATCCCAGCTTGTGGAGACCAACTACTTCGGGGGCATGATGGAAGCTCGGCCGCACAAAGGAGAGCGAATGTCAAAGGTCATGCATGGCCTTGAGGGTGTCGTAGCGTTCGAGACGCACATCGCCGAGCCGGACAAGGAAGGCGGCGCGCTGCGCTATCGCGGCGTCGACATCGACGACCTCGTCGGCCGGGTTCCGTTCGAGAACGTGTGGGGTCTGCTGGTCGACGGCGAGTTCGACCCGGGCCTGCCGAGCGAAGGACCGTTGCGGCTTCCGGCCCACACCGGCGACGTGCGGGTGGACGTCCAGAGCGCGGTCGCGACACTCGCCCCCCAGTGGGGAATGCAGCCCCTCCTCGACACCTCCGACGAGCAAGCCCGCGATCAGCTGGCCCGCACGTCGGTCACGATGCTGTCCTTCGTCGCGCAGTCCGCGCGCGGCGCGGCGGTACCCGCGGTTCCCGAGCACACGATCGACGAGGCAGGCTCCGTCGTCGAGCGGTTCATGACCCGCTGGCGCGGCGAGCCGGACCCACGGCATACGCAAGCTGTCGACGCCTATCTGACCTCAGCCGCCGAGCACGGCATGAACGCCTCCACGTTCACCGGCAGAGTTGTCGCCTCCACCGGTGCCGACGTGGCAGCGGCGATGTCGGCGGCGGTCGGCGCGATGAGCGGCCCGCTGCACGGCGGTGCGCCCTCACGGGTGCTCGCCATGATCGAGGAGATCGAGCGCACCGGGGACGCCGTCGGTTACGTGAAGAGCGTCCTCGATCGGGGCGAGCGGCTGATGGGCTTCGGCCACCGGGTGTACCGCGCCGAGGACCCGCGGGCGCGCACCCTGCGCCGGGTCGCGCGCGAGTTGGGCGCGCCCAGGTACGAGGTCGCCGAAGCATTCGAGAAGGCCGCACTGTCCGAGCTGGCCGAGCGCAAGCCGGATCGTGTCCTGGCGACGAACGTCGAGTTCTGGGCCGCCATCATCCTGGACTTCGCCGAGGTCCCGGCGCCGATGTTCACGTCGTTGTTCACCTGCGCCCGGACCGCGGGTTGGAGCGCGCACATCCTCGAGCAGAAGCGCACCGGCCGCCTCGTGCGTCCGTCGGCGAAGTACGCTGGACCTGGGCCGCGGCGCCCGGAGACCGTGACCGGATGGAATCCTGACTGGGCCGTCTGAGCACCTGCCGTCGCGCCGTCGTCGCCCATGCGGCACAATGGCGGGGCTGACAGTGTCGTCATTCCCTTCATCGCCGACCGGACATCCACCCGGAGAGTTGATCACATGACGGATACTGTGCAGATTCCCGCCGCGCTCAAGCCCGCCGACGGCCGCTTCGGCTCCGGACCGAGCAAGGTACGCCCCGAGGCGCTCAAGGCCTTGGCCGAGCAGGGTGCTGCGGTCATGGGAACCTCGCACCGCCAGGCGCCGGTCAAGAACCTCGTGCGCCGGGTGCGCGACGGCGTCGCGGAGCTGTTCGGCCTGCCCGAAGGTTACGAGGTGGTGCTCAGCAACGGCGGCACCACCGCCTTCTGGGACGCCGCCGCGTTCGGGCTCGTGCGCAACAAGGCCCAGCACCTGTCGTTCGGTGAGTTCTCGTCGAAGTTCGCCAAGGTCACCGAGACCGCACCGTGGCTCGACGCGCCGAGCGTGGTGAAGTCCGAGCCGGGTACCCACCCGACGGCGTCGGCTGAGGACGACGTCGACGTCTACGCGTGGCCGCACAACGAGACCTCCACCGGCGTCATGGCGCCGGTCCGCCGCGTCCCCGGAGCCGGCGACGACGCCCTGGTGCTGGTCGACGCCACCAGCGGCGCCGGCGGACTGCCGGTCGACCTCGCCGAGACCGACGTCTACTACTTCGCGCCCCAGAAGAACTTCGGTGCGGACGGCGGGCTGTGGATCGCCACGTTCTCCCCCGCCGCGCTCGATCGCGTGGACGAGATCGCGGCCACCGATCGGTACGTCCCGGCCTTCTTCGACCTGAAGACCGTCGTGGACAACTCCCGCAAGGACCAGACCTACAACACCCCGGCGGTGGCCACCCTGTTCCTCATGGCCGATCAGCTGGACTGGCTGAACGGGCAGGGCGGCTTGGACTTCGCGGTCGGGCGCACCACCGCCTCCTCGCAGCACCTGTACGGCTGGGCGGAGAAGAGCTCGTACGCGACGCCGTACGTCAGCGACCCCGAGTCTCGGTCGTTGGTGGTCGGCACCATCGACATGGACGACAGCGTCGACGCCGCTGCGGTGGCCAAGACGCTGCGCGCCAACGGCATCGTCGACGTGGAGCCCTACCGCAAGCTGGGGCGTAACCAGCTGCGGGTGGCGATGTTCCCCGCGGTGGACCCAGCCGATGTGGAGGCACTGACCGCGTGCATCGACTACGTCGTGGAGCGGTTGCCGGCCTGACAGATGACGCCCGGCCGCGTCTGATCGTCAGCGGCCGGGCGCATCATCTGATTCCCCAATTGCGAGGAACCCTATTCCCCCGTCGTGTTTCTGATATAGATCATAGGCGCCTGGAACACCGCGTGTGAATCAGCCGTTCGGTCCCTTTCAGATATCCAATCCGGCCGTCATGAGTTCTCGCTTCAATCGCTGACCGAGCGCCGGACGAACCCCCCACATTTCGATCATGCGGGAATATTCAGTCACCACTTCGGCAGGTGGCTCACCACCAGTACGCACAGCTCTCAACAGTGTGTTACGCGGAGTATGAACGGAATCGACGAATTCCATCACGTCGACGCGGTAGCCGAGAATTCTCAAGATCGAAGCTCGTAGCGCATCGGTCATGACGTCGGCGAATCGCTCGCGCAGGATGCCCTGCCGGGCCAGCATGCCGTACGGGCCGGGCCAGTGCGCAGCCCCGCTGAGCTGGCGCTGCAGGTCGTGGTGGCAGCACGGGGCCGCCAGGATGACCGGGGCCTGCCACTGCACAGCGCGGGCGAGGGCGTCGTCGGTCGCGGTGTCGCAGGCGTGTAAGGCGAAGACCCCGTGCGGGCGATCGACGAGCTCCGCGGCGTCGATGGTCGAGCGGCCGAACGACATCGTCGACGCCCAGCCCAGTTGTGCCGCCAACGCCTCGTTGCGGGCCCGGGACTGCTCCTTGACATCGATTCCAGTCACCTCGACCTTGGAGTCAGGACGCTGGTCAAGCCACGCCCGGACGGCGAACGTCAGATACGCGTTGCCGCACCCGAGATCGACCAGCCGGACCGTTTCACCGGCTGCGGCACGAAGGACGTCGTCCATCGTGGGAGCGAAGGCGCGGAGGAATTCGTCCACTTGCCGGTATTTCGCCGACCGACTCGGCTTGATGCGACCCTCGGCGTCGCTGATGCCGACCGCATGCAGGAACGGGTGGGACGCATCGAGCATTCGGGCCTTGGTCCGGTCGTGCTGGCGCTCGACGTCGCGCTGCGGCGCCGGAGCGCGGTGCACCTGGGCCGCGCCCTTCTTCGTCACCCGGACTTGGACCGACTCGTCGGTGGAGTCGACGTGCCAGTTGCCGTAGGGCTGGTCGAGAACGGCGGCGACGGCCTCGGGCGCCGCGGCCGGCTCGACGTTGGTCGTGAAGCTCTGCGTGCTGTCGAAGGTGACGATCTGCAACCGCCTCCCGGCACGCAGGTCGACCCAGCGCAGCTCGGTACGCCGGTAGTGCGGGACCGCGCCACGCCGACGGCCGGACGCGACCGCGCGGACCAGACGATCGGGGTCGAGCAGGGTCGAGCGTAGGCTGTTGAGCACGGTCGGCAGACTTTCGGGAGGCACCCGGTCATTGTCCCCGACCGACACGAGGAGCGAGGCGAAGGTGCGGCCGAAGACGACGCGTCAACTCGTGGCCACGGTTCTGGCGGCCATGGTGCTCATCATCGCTATCGCCGCCGTGCTGTGACGCCTTCCAGCCGGTACCGGCCCAACGCTTCGTACCTGGGTCCGCGGCCGGGCCGGGCGTCAGCGTGCGAGCTGAACAGGACGACCTCGGTCGCTGCCCAGGATGGCCCGGCGTAGTCAGCGAGCCGGGCGACGTACGGGCGCAGATCGACCGGCCGGCGCGCCCGCGCGAGCGTGATGTGCGGCCTGAACCGATCGTGCCGATCCGGGCCGGCGCCCAGCCGCCGACCGGCCGCGGCCATGGCGTTCGCTTGCCGGCCCAGCACGGCCACATCGCCGGTGATACCCGCCCACAGCACCGTGGACCCGAACCTCCCGGCCCCGGTCACCTGCAGCTGCGCGGGCGGGTGCCGGCGCGCGGCCCGGGCGATCCGGATGCCGAGCTCGTCGACGTCGCCGGGGTCGATGTCGCCGTAGAAGGCCAACGTGACGTGCCACGCGTGCGTGCCGGACCACCGCAACGTGTCGTCACGGATCGGCCGGACGCTCGCGTCGAGATGAGTGACGACCTCCGGCGGCGGCACCACAGCGACGAACAGCCGCAGGGGCGTGTCGTCGGTGGGTGGCATGCACCTACTGTGCCACCGGCGAGGGCTCACTGGGTCCAGGGCGGCACTCCTCGGTCGGTGCCGTCGGCCAAGCTCGCTCGCCCTCTCGGCGCCCCTGCGACGACGGCGACCAACCCGGAGTCCGACGCCGCCACCTGGCGACGGGCCCCGGTCGGCAGGACGATCGTGTCTCCCGCCTCGAGCGTCGCGGTGTGGCCGTCGACCTCGACCGAGGCCCCTCCGGCTAGGACGGTCCACACCTGCTCGGAGTCCATGATGTGCACTGGGCCCTGCTGACCAGCGTGCATGTCCACCCGCCACAGCGGCCGGGCCGCGCTGCCCTGCGTAGGCGAGGCCAGAGTGGTCATGACCGCGTTCGGCGTCTCGGTTCGGCGGGCGTCGGCGCTCTTGATGACCGATGCGCTGACAGGCATGGCGAGCCCTCCTAAGATAGACAATGTCGTTGTCGATTAATGGTTAACGAGGTTGTCTTCTATGTCAAACCGCCCACCCGGCTTCGAGCTGCCGCTGCGGCTGCTTCTCGCCTTTCGCGGACTCATCGACGCCTTGCATGCCGAACTCGCCCGCCAAGGGCACCCGCACGTACGGCCGATGCACGGCTTCGCCCTGCAGGCCCTCGCCGGCGGAGCGACCGCGGCCGAACTCGGTCGCCGGCTCGGCGTATCGAAGCAGGCGGCGGGGAAGACCATCGACGCGCTCGAGCGGCTCGGCTACGTCGAACGGGGGACGGACCCCGGCGACGCGCGGCGCAAGGTCGCCCGGGTCACCGATCGCGGCTTCGACGTCCTCACCCGATCGGCCACCGTTCTCGACGATCTGCGCGGCGAGTGGGAACGTACGCTCGGCGCCGAGCGGCTGGCTGCACTCGAGTACGATCTGCGGCGAGTGACGCCGGCCGACATCTGGCGGATCGACGTGCCCGGCTGGTTCGGAGGACCCTGACGGTTGATCCACGCGCGGTGATCAGTACGGTTCCTATGCGCCGACCGAACGAAAGGAACTGCGACCATGTGGATCGTCGGCCTTGTCGGGCTCGGGATCGCCGCGTTCTGCGGCTATGTCGTCGTCAAAGCCCGTAAGCGTCAGCATCAGATGATCACGACCGAGACCATGGCGGTCCAAGACCTGCACGCCCTGCGCGATGCGGCCGCCGAAGCGGCCGGCCCCGGCTTCTTTCGCCAGAAGTGCGAAGTGGTGGGGGTTTCGGGCAACGGGCCCGACGGGCCGTTGACCTCGGAGTTGTCGTCGACCGAATGTCTGTGGCACCGGCACGTCGTCACGCGCAAATACTGGGAGACCGAGCGGCGCCGGGACTCCGGCGGGACCTACCGGACCCGGCGCGTGGAGAAGACCGAACGCGTCGCCGAACGAGAGTCCGACCAGCCGTTCACCGTCACCGACAGTACGGGCAGCATCCTCGTGCACCCAGCTGACGGGGCGCTGCAGGACATGAGGCAGGTCCTGGACCGGTTCGAGCCGCACACCGGCTCAACTGAGCGCACCGAACTGTCCTTCGGCTCGTTCAGCTTCAAGCTGCCCAGCTCCCGCCGCGACGGCACCATCGGCTACCGCTACGAGGAGTGGGTGCTACCGGCCGGCCGTGAGCTCTACGTGCTCGGCGAAGTGAACGACGAGCGGGGTGAGCTGGCCTTCACCGCACCCGACCTGGTGTCGACCAAGGACGAGGAGACGCTGCTGGGCGAGGCGCGCCGGCGCGAGCGCTTCGGGCTCATCGGCGGTGGAGTCGCGGCCCTCGTCGGCATCGTGCTCATCGTCATCGACGTGCTCAGCTGACCTCGTCACGCGTGGACGTCGTGCTTCGCCTCGTCACGCGGCGGAGTGGAGCTCACCACCAGCCGTGGCCAGGGCCGCCATCGGGTCCGCACCACGACACCGCTGCGTGGGGCGATCAGGAGCACGGCGGCGACCGCGCCCGCGATCGTCAGGCTTCCACCACCCAGCAGTGACCAGCGCGCACCGAACAGGTCGGCGACCCAGCCGATGACCGGCGCGCCGGCGGGCGTACCACCCATGAGAATCATGATGTACAGCGCCAGCACCCGACCGCGGACATACTGCGGCACCGTGGTTTGGATGTAGGCGTTCGCCGCCGTCAGCACCGTCATGGACGCCACGCCGATGGGCACCAACGACACCGCGAACGTCGCGTAGGTCGGCATCAGCCCGGCGACCACTTCGAGGACCCCGAACAGCACTGCCCCGCCCACGATGAGCCGGCGCCTGGGCACCCGCCGACGGGCGGCCACCAACGCACCGGACAGCGTCCCGATGGCCATGATCGAGCCGAGCAGACCGTACTCTTCCGGCCCGCGGTCATAGACCTCGGTGGCCATCAGGGCCATCGTCATCTGGAAGTTCATGCCGAACGTCCCGACACCGAACATGATGACCATGACCATGACCAGGTCGGGCCGCGAGCGGACGTAGGCCACCCCTTCGCGCAGCCGCGACAGCGCGCCGGTGGGCTCGTCTCGCCTGTCCTCCGGATCGCTCTCGGGCACGACCATGGTGCGCAGCATCAACAGCACGATGATGGGCGAGGCGAACGAGAGCCCGTTGATGACGAACACCCAGCCGGTGCCGATCAAGGCGATCGCCGCGCCGGCCACGGCCGGACCGATGAGCCGGGCGGCGTTGAACGACGCGCTGTTGAGCGCGATGGCGTTGGGGATGTCTTCGCGGACGACCAGCTCCGACACGAACGCCTGACGTGCTGGATTGTCCAACGCTGTACCGACACCGAGGAGGAAGGCCAGCACGTAGACGTGCCAGATCTCGGCCTGACCGGTGAGGACGAGGATGCCGAGGACCAAGCCCACGCAGCCCATGAACGCGTTGGTGAAGATCAGCAGGTACCGCTTGGGCAACTTGTCCGCGAGGAGGCCGCCGAACGGCGCGACCAGCAAGAACGGCAGGAACTGCAGTCCGGTCGTGATGCCGACCGCCTGGCCGCCGCCGTGCAGCACCTGCAAGACGAGCCAGTCCTGGGCGACGCGCTGCATCCACGTGCCGACGTTGGACACGAACATGCCCGACCAGTACAGGCGGTAATCACGATGGCGAAGGGAATGAAACGTAGGACTCACGAGCGGGCCAGCTTCTCGAGCACCGGCAGCGCCTCGAGCAGCTTCTCGCGCTCGGCCGGGGTGAGCTCGCGCAATCGATGCGTCAGCCAGGCATTGCGTCGTTTGCGGTCGGCCTCGGTCCGGGCCAAGCCGGCCTCGGTGATCCGGACCACCGCGAGTCGTCGGTCGACGCTGTGCGGCTCGCGAACGACCAGGCCCAGCTCCTCGAGCCCGGAGACCGTGCGGGTCATGGACGGCGGCCGAACACGCTCGTACGCCGCGAGTTCGCCGACCGGAAGCGCGCCGTGGCGCTCCAGCACGCCGAGCGCGGACAGCTGGTTCAAGGTGAGCGACTCATCCTCGCGCTCGTTGCGGATGCGACGACTGAGCCGGCCGACCGCGATACGCAGGGAGCTCGCGAGCCCGGCCTGTGTGCGGGGACGAGAGCTCGACGCTGCAGGCATCGCGCCTGCTGGCGGAGGCGGGGAGGACTTCGACGTTGACATTTTCCTTAGGGTAACTCATTACCCTTGCTAAATGCCAGTCGCGTGGAACCCCCACACTCCTTTCACTGTGAAATGATCATGTTCACTAGGGATTTGCCTGCCGGACC
>Ga0079224_100009373_pt1 | contig 13343 bp, 9 predicted proteins | sample Stecom2015_FD_80414 | JGI IMG/M metagenome (GOLD analysis project Ga0079224, IMG submission 80414) | Agricultural soil microbial communities from Utah to study Nitrogen management - Steer compost 2015 | ecosystem: Environmental > Terrestrial > Soil > Agricultural land | place: USA: Utah... | reverse complement strand
CTCGCGTCGGCCGTGCTCGCGCTCTGCGAAGACGGCGACGAGGTGATTCTCTTCCAGCCGTTCTACGACAGCTATCCCGCCCTGCTCGCGCTCGCCGGGGCGCGTGCACGGGTCGTCCCGTTGCGCGACCCGGACTTCGGCTTCGACCCCGCCGAGCTCGACGCCGCGGTCGGACCTCGCACGCGGGCGATCCTCGTCAACACCCCGCACAACCCCACCGGCAAGGTGTTCGGTCCCGCGGAGCTCGAAGCGATCGCCGACGTCTGCCGCCGCCACGATCTCGTCGCGATCACCGACGAGGTGTACGAGCACCTCGTCTACGACACCGAGCATCGCCCGCTCGCCACCTTCCCCGGGATGCGCGATCGCACCGTGATGATCGGCTCCACCGGCAAGACGTTCTCGATGACGGGGTGGAAGATCGGCTACGCCTGCGCGTCACGGGCCGCGAACGAGGCGTTGCGCGCCGTCCACCAGTTCCTCACCTTCTGCAGCGCTACACCGCTGCAGTGGGCCATGGCGCACGCGCTGCGCCTCCCCGATCGCTACTACGCCGAGCTCGTCGGCGGCTACCGTCGCCGCCGCGACCGGCTGTGCGAAGGTTTGGCCGCCGCCGGACTGCACGTCCGCATCCCCGACGGCACCTACTTCGTCTGCGCCGACATCCGCTCGCTCGGGTTCACCGACGACCTCGACTTCTGTCGCCGCCTCCCTGGCGAGGTGGGCGTCGCCGCGATCCCCACGTCCGCGTTCTGCGAGCCCGGCCCCGACGCGACCTCGCACCTCGTGCGCTTCGCCTTCTGCAAGACCGACGAAGAGCTCGACGCCGGCATCGCGCGCTTGATCTCCCGCCTGCCCCACATGGCTCGGAGCACGGCATGCTGATCGCGGGTTTGCAAGTCGACCTCGTCTGGGAGGATCGCGAAGCCAACTACGCGCGGCTGCAGCCGCGGATCGCCGCTGCGGCGAGCTGCGGCGCGCGACTCGTCGTGCTGCCGGAGATGTTCCCGTGCGGGTTCTCGATGGACGTCGACCGCATCGCGGAGCCGTTCGATGGCCCGAGCGTGCAGTTCCTCGCCGCGACGGCGCGCCAGCACGGGATCTGGATCGCCGGCAGTCTGCCCGAGCGCGTCGGCGACGACATGCCGAGCAACACGCTCGTCCTCGCGAGTCCCACGGGCGCGCTGCAGCGCTACCGCAAGCTGCACCCGTTCACCTTCGCCCGCGAGCACCACCACTATCGCGCGGGCACCGAGCGGGTCACCACGACGATCGAAGGCCTGCGCTGCACGTGGTTCATCTGCTACGACCTGCGCTTCGCCGACGAGTTTTGGGCCACCGCGGACGACACCGATTGTTACGTCGTCGTCGCCAACTGGCCGCAGAAGCGACGACACCACTGGTCGACCTTGCTCGCGGCGCGGGCCATCGAGAATCAGGCCTACGTCGTCGGCATCAACCGGGTCGGGCGCGGTGGAGGCCTCGAGTACACGGGGGATAGCGCGATCCTCGATCCGTGGGGCACCCCGCTCGCGCGCGCCAGCGGAGCCGAAACGATGCTGCTCGCCGACGTCACGCCCGAAGTCGTCGCCGACGCGCGTCGGGTGTTCCCCGTGCTGAACGATCGCCGCCATTCGTGAACGAAAAAAAGGGCCGCCCCGCGGGGGCAGCCCTTTCGTCCGCCGCATCGGACGGCTCACACGAGGTTGTCGAAGAAGCTCCGTGCTTCGCGATCCGCGTCGGCTTGGCTCTTGCCGTAGCGTTCCTGGATCTTGCCCACGAAGCGATCCCAGCTACCGTCGATGTGATCGAGATCGTCATCGGTCAGCTTGGCCCACTGCTGCTTGAGCTCGCCACGAATCTGCTTCCACTTTCCACTGAGTACGTTTCCCATGGTTCGTTCTCCTTTCAGTTGCCCGCGTCGATGACCGGAGCCTGGCCCTCGTTCGTCTCGTCGCGATCGAGCGGTTGATCCTGCTCGTTCACGGTCAGCTCGTTTCGCACGTCGACCACGCCGTCGACGTTCCGCGCGATCTTCTCGGCCTCGGCCTTGGCGAGGTCGTCGTGGACCACCCCGGAGAGCGCCACGACGCCGTCTTCCACGTCGATGTCGATGTTGAACCGACGAATCTGCGGATCGGCCGTCAGCTTCGCGCCAACCTTGGTCCGCAGCGACAGGTCCGACGGGCGATCGTCGTCGAGCTCATCCTCGGCTTCTTCGACCGCCTCCGACTTGACGGCGATCAAGTTGTTGACGTGTTTCACGCCTTCGGTGCTTCGAGCGATCTGCTCGGCCGACTGCTTGGCGTTCTCGGACTCCACCGTACCTCGCAACGTGACGACTCGATCCAACGTGTCGACGTCGATGTCGAAGCGCTGCACCTCGGGATCGGCCGCCAGCGCGCGACCGATGCGACCGGTGATGCGACCATCGTCGGTCTGCTGCCCCGCCATCTGCGTCGTCGCGCACGCCGAACCCACCATCGCCGTCGACCCGACGAGGAGTGCGGTCAAGAAGCCCTTCACGGAGATCGTTCGAATCGAGATCATGAACATTCCTTTCGAACCCTCTCGCGTGGTGCGAACCCGCGACGAGGGGTGTGCGAAACGAATGTGCAAGCGCTACGCCAACGGCTTTTCCCGTCCCGCAGTCACGTTGGCCGTGGCAGGCGAGGCACGCGACGTGCGATGCCGCTCAGCGTGCGGCTCGTCCATGCCGCGCCGAGGCGCCGGCGTCGAACGAGGCGATCAAAGGACCGTGACGGAGAAGCTCACGTCGACATCGACGTCGCCCGGCAGCGGCTGCCCCGTCGCGAGCAACGTCGCCAGCGACGGGTCCTTCTGCGGCTCACCGTTGAGCTCGGGCAGGTGGCGCAACATCACCTTCAGCTCGCCGTTGCCCGCCCCCAGGACCGTGATCGTATGGCGCAACCCCACCGGGAGATCCTCGCCGTCGCCATCGACCCCGTAGGTCGACTCCGCGTCCGCGTACGCGTGCTCCAAGAACGCCGTCGCGGACGCCGAGGCAGGCCCGTGCACCGCCGCTCCGTAGATCAAGAGCTGGTGCTCCTCGCCTTCGGCCGCGATCTCGTCCGTGAGGTCGAACGCGGGCGCGAGCGACTCGTCGAGCAGACGGATCGACATCGTGTACGTGGACTCCATCGCCAGCTGGATCGGGTCGGCGCTCCCAGGGGCACCGCCGAAGCCATCGGGGTCGCGCCACGCCGCCACGATCGGCGCTCGACCTTCGGCGAGGAACTCGAGTTGCACCGTGGTGATGAGCTCCGTTTCGTGGCCATGGTCGCCGGACTCGCCGCAGCCGACGGGAGCTACGATGCAGGTGCACAGGAGAGCCGCACGGGTCGCGCGGCGGAGCGGAGCAAGTTGGCGTGTCGTCATGGACACGCACATGCAAACCGATTGCAGGAGACAATGCAAGTTGCAATCGACTTGCGTCAACGATTTTACCCGCGTATCCTCGTCACGATGAAGTCGCTCTCGCGGGAGGCGCTCAAGCGGCAGCTCCACGATGCAGGTCTGCGCGCCACGCCGCCGCGCCTCGCCGCGTTGCGGCTGCTTCGCACCGCCGATCGCCCGCTCTCGCACGCCGAGGTGGTGGCGGAGCTCGCCAGCGAAGACTGGGATCAAGCCACGATCTACCGCAATCTCGTCAAACTCGTCGAAGCTCGGCTCGCCCGCGTCGCCACGCAGGTCGCCGGCGTCACGCGCTACGAGGCCTCCCATCCGCGCGAGGCTCCGCATCGGCATCCACATTTCGCGTGCCGCTCGTGCGGCGTCGTCGAGTGCATGCCGGACGCGGAGCTCGTGATCCGGCGCGGCTCCAAATGGCGTCAGGCGGTGCTCCAAGCCGAGTGGCAGCTCGTCGGCGAGTGCCCCGATTGCCGCCCCGCCGCGTGCCCGCCCGCGTCGCGCAGGCGCTCCGCCTCGGCGTGAACGCCCGCGCGCGGTGGCGTATCCTCCCGGAATGAGCACGCCGCCGCGCCTCGAGATCCAGTCTTCGCCCGGCTTGGCGGAGTGGATGCACACGCACGCGCTCGCCCTCGCCTTCACCACGTACCAGATCGGCAAGTTGTTCCTCGTCGGCAGCCCCGGCGATGGCCGTCTCTCGTTCTTCGAGCGCACGTTCAACCGCGCCATGGGCCTGTGGAGCGACGGCGAGACCCTCCTGATGAGCTCGCTCTTCCAGATCTGGCGGTTCGAGAACATGCTCCGCCCGGATCAGGTCCACCAGGGATACGACCGCTTGTACGTGCCGCGGATCGGCTACACCACGGGCGACCTCGACATCCACGATCTCGGCCTCGACGCCCGCGGCCGCGTCGTGTTCGCCAACACGTTGTTCAATTGTTTGTCCACGCTCGACGGGCGCCACAGCTTCGTCCCGCTCTGGACACCTCCGTGGATCTCCCGGATCGTCCCCGAGGACCGCTGCCACCTCAACGGCTTCGCGATGGTCGACGGCGAACCCGGCTACGCGACCGTGGTCGCGCGCTCGGACGTGTCCGACGGTTGGCGCGAGCATCGACGTGCAGACGGTTGCGTCGTCGACGTGCGCACGAACGACGTCGTCGCCACCGGCTTGGCGATGCCCCACTCGCCCCGCGTCCACGACGGGCGCCTGTGGCTGCTGGAGGCCGGCAGCGGCCGTTTCGGCGCGGTGGACCTCGCCCGCGGCACGTTCGACCCCATCGCCTTCTGCCCCGGCTTCCTCCGCGGGTTGGCGTTCGTGGGACCGTACGCGATCCTCGGCACGTCGCGCCATCGCGAGAACCGCACGTTCGAGGGGCTCCCCCTCGAGGACGAGCTCCGCGCGCGTGGCATGCAAGCCACGTGTGGGCTGCAGGTCGTCGACACGCGCACCGGCGAAGTGCTGCACTGGCTGCGCCTCGAAGGCCTCGTCGCCGAACTCTACGACGTCGCGGTGTTGCCCGGCTGCCGCCGTCCGATGGCGCTCGGCTTCGTCAGCGACGAGATCCAGAAGATCCTACACGTCGGGCCAGGCGGGTGACGGCGACCCGACGCGGCGCCTAGCCGTCGCGCGGCGGCCGAGTCGTCCGCCGCACCGCGGGATAACGCAGCGAGACCTTCACCACGCGATCCCCCGCCACGATCTCCACGCGTCGCTCGGGATCCATGGCGACCCGCGCGACGACCGGCGCCCCGTCGAGGTGCGCCGGCAGAGCCGGCACCCACTCCGCCATCCGCGGCAGCCCCGACCACTCCAGCGTCCCGAGCTCCACGTCGTCGCGCCCGAGCACGTTCAAGTCGACGTGCTTGCCCCCGCCGACGCGATGCACGCCCGGCAACACGAGGTGATAGCGACGCACCGTGCCGGGAGCCTCGACGTGGAGGACCGCCGCCGTCGTCGCCTCGAACTCGTGGTGGAGCAGCCATCCGAGCTCGTTGGCGAGCTCGCGCGCGCTCTGGGGCCGCCGCTTGGCGTCCTTGAACAGGCAGCGATGCACGAGCTCCGCCAAGCGCTGCGGGAGCTTGGCGGTGCCCTTGCGGCTCGTGAGCGGCACGAGCGGACGACTGACATGGCTGCGCATCCACTGCCCAGGATCATCGGCGAGGCGCTCCGCCAACGTGGTCAACGGTTCGTCGGCGAAGTACGGGCTGTAGCCGCTCAACATCTCGTAGAGCATGAGCCCGAGCGTGTAGACGTCCGTGGCGGGGCCGAGCGCTTCGCCGGTGATCTGCTCCGGCGCCATGTAGCGCGCGTTCGCCATCAGCATGCGACCCAGCGTGACGTTGTCGCCCGTGGGCTCGTCGCCCCACGAGCGCGCGTAGCTGAAGTCGAGGATCTTGAGCGTACGATCGGGCAACACCCACAGGCGCTCGGGCGACAGCTCGCGATGCACGATGCCGGCGTCGTGCAGCTCCGCCATCCCCACGCACGCCTGATGGACGAACTGCAGCGCGTCCGTCGGCGCGAGCGCGTGCTCGAAGTCGTGCCACTCGTCGAGCCGCGCCCCTTGCAGGTGTTCGGTCAAGATGTACCAGTGCTCGTCCGCCGACAGCCCGGTCTCGAGCACCTTGATCACGTGGGGATTCGTGAGTTGCTCGAGCACCGCCACCTCCCGCAAGGCCCGGCGGGCGAGCTCCTCGCTGTGCACGGGCAACAGCGAAACCTTCAGCTCCGCCAGCGTCCCGGGAGCGTCCTCGACGAGATAGACGGTCGCATGCGGGTACGTCCGCAGCGGTCGCAAGACACGAAACCGCTCGAATCGATCGTCCGGGTGCAACTGGAGGGGCATGCGGCCATGGTAGTTCAAGGCCGGACCATGCCCCAGCCGGGAACGCGGTCCGGCGTCGCGCTCGTCGGAGGCCTTTGGCGGACGCCTCGCCCGCGAAAGGCCCGATCGACGCCGTGCGGCGCGCGACGTCCCCGCAGACCCGCGTGGAGCCTGTTGTCAGGTGCAGGGGGGTGAGATAACAAAGACACGATGAAGAGCGAGCCGGGGACCAAGATCCTGGACAACGTGCTGGGCCTCATCGGCGCGACCCCGATGGTCCGCCTCAACCACCTGCCCTCGGCCGATTGCGCCGAGATCGTCGTCAAGCTCGAAGCCTTCAACCCGGCGGGGAGCGTCAAGGACCGGGTCGCGCTGGCCATGGTCGAAGCCGCCGAACGCGAGGGCCACATCCGTCCCGGCGATACGCTGGTCGAACCGACGAGCGGCAACACGGGCATCGGTCTCGCGCTCGTCGCTGCGGTCAAAGGCTACCGTCTCATCATCACGATGCCCGACGACAGCTCGCCGATGCGCCGGCACCTGCTGCGGCGCTACGGCGCCGAGGTGATCCTCACGCCCGCGGGGCTGCTCATGCAGGGCGCGATCGATCGGGCCAAGAAGATCGTCGCCGAGCGCCCGCGCTGCTTCATTCTCCAGCAGTTCGAGAACCAGGCCAATCCGGCGGTCCATCGCTCGAGCACCGCGCTCGAAATCCTCGACGCCACCGATCGCAGGCTCGACGCGTTCGTCGCAGGCGTCGGCACGGGCGGGACGATCACCGGCGTGGCCAGCGTGCTCCGTCGTGAGCTCGGCACGGTGCAGATCGTTGCGATCGAGCCCGAGCGGTCGCAGGCGCTGCGTGGCGGGCCCGTCAAGCGCCACGGGATCGAAGGCATCGGCGCCGGGTTCGTCCCGCCCGTCCTCGATCTCGACCTCGTCGACGAGGTGCTCCCCTGCACCGACCAAGACGCCCTGCGCGTCTCCGGTGAGCTCGCGGCGCGCGAAGGCATCTCCGCGGGTATCTCGGGCGGCGCCGCCATCTGGGGGGCGCTCCAGATCGCGCGCCGGCTCGGTCCGGGCAAGCGCGTCGTCACGGTCATTCCGGACGCGTGGGACCGCTACGCCAACGATCAACATCCGCATCCGCTGGCGGCCGTCGGCGCCACGATCTAGCGCCGCACCATGAGGCCATGGGGCGCCGCCGGGCGCCCCATCTCAAGGCCACTTCACGAAGGGCACAGCGGCTCGTACGGATCGGTGAAGTACTTCGACCACTCGTCGGGCGTGAGGTTCCGGCCCACGCGGCGGCATCCGATCGCGATGAGCTCCTCCGCTTCGAGCGGCCAGATGCGCGCCGAGCCGTCGTAGCTCACCGACGCGATCATGCGTTCGTCGCCGCTCAGATCGATCGCGCTGATCAGCTGATCGTGCCCCGCGAGGACGAGCGCCGACCGAGCGATCACCTCCGGGTTGCCGGACGCGAGGTCCCACACCCGCACGATCTTGTCGTATCCGCCGCTGATCAAGCGCTTGCCGTCGGCGGTGAACCGCAGCGACGCCACGCGCCCCTGGTGCCCCGCCAGCTCGAGCGAGTTTTCGTCGGGGTGCTCGGTCGCGAGGTCCCACAAGCGAATGGTCGTGTCCCGGCTCCCGGTGGCGAGCCAGCGTCCATCCGGGCTGAACGCGATCGTGTCGACGGGTTCGGCGTGACGTCGCAAACGGATCGCCGCGCCCTTCTGACGCAGGTCCCAGAGCACCAGCGTCGGATCCTGGCTCGACGACGCCGCCCATTGGCCATCGGGAGCGATGCCGACGGCGAGGATGTCGATCTCGTGCAGCTTGCTGCGCCCCTTGCCGTCGAGCGCACGACCCGACGCGACGACGTCGTCGGCGTGCAGGTCCCAGCGATGGACCTGCGAAATGCTGCCGGTGACGAGCCAGCGACCGTCGTCGCTCATCGCCATGGAATTGAGCTCGTCGCGATGCGGCAACACCACGACGTCTTTCTCCGCGGTCTGCGTCATCGGCCAGATCCGCGCCGTTCGATCCGCGGAGATCGAGATCAATTTGTTGCCGTCCGGCGTGAACGCGAGCTCGTTGACGACGTTCTTGTGGCCGCGCAACGGCAAATGGCCGGCCGCCGGATTCGCGCCGTCGAGCGCCCACAACCGGATGACCGCGTCGTCGCCCGCGGTGGCCAAGAATCGCCCGTTCTTGTCGATCGCGACCGAACGCACGCGCCCTTGATGGCCTTCGAGCACCGCGAGCTCCTTGAGCCACCCGGCGCTCGCGATGTCCCAGATCCGCGCCGTGCCGTCGGCCCCCGCCGTCGCCATGCGTGTCCCGACGGCATTGACGGCGACGTCGAGCACCGCCGAAGCATGGCCGCGCGCCACCCGGGAAGCTCCGCCACTGCCGTGATCCTTGGGATCCCACAACCGCAACGCGCCGTTCTGCGCCCCCGTGAGCAGCCACGCGCCATCGGACGAGAACGCGACCGAAGTCATCACCGCGCCGAGCCCTTTGAACTCCTCGCTCGCTTGCTCGTGCTCGCGACGGTCGAGGTTCCACGTGCGCGCGGTTTGATCCGCGCTCGCACTCGCGGCCACCCGCGTCCCGGCACCGCCGCGCTCGCGCGGACCCGCGACCGCGAGCCCCGTGATGTCGCCGCTATGCAGGTTGAACGTGACGGCGTTGATCTCCGGATCCGCCGCCTCGAGGTTCCACACCATGATCTTGTCGTCTTTGGCCGCCGTCAGGGCGAGCGTGCCGTCGGGCGTCACGGCGACGTGCTCCACGGGCCCTTGATGCCCCGCGAGCACCCGATGCGGAGGCGCTCCGCCCCTGCGGGTCTGCTCCCACAACCGCCCCGTACCATCGTCGCTCCCGGTCACGATCCAGCGACCATCCGGCGAGATGGCGACGGCCCGAACGCCCGCTTCGTGGCCCTCGAGGCGCACCCGACGACCGAAGCCGGAGGCCTCGATACGGAACAGATGCGCCACGGAATCGTCGCCCGCGCTCGCGAGCACGGTCCCGTCGCGCGAGAAATCCAGGGCTCGTACGGCGGCCTCGTGCGCCCGCACGAGCTTCGGCGACTGGGTCGGCTGCGTCGCGTCCCACAACCGCACGGCACCATCGACGCTCCCGCTCGCGAGCCAGCGACCATCGCCCGAGAGCTCGAGCGCCGTGACCTCGTAATCGTGCCCGGGCACGAGCTCCGACGTCGCGTTCGGTTGCTCGTGCGCGAGGTTCCACCGGAAGATCGAACCATCCGACGCCGCCGTGAACAGGAAGCGGCTATCGGGGGTGACCGCCAACCCCCGCAGCGGACCCACGTGGCCGCGCAGGACGAACGGTTTGATGAGCCCGCGGCTCTCGAGGTCCCACACCCGCGCCGTCAAATCGTCGCTGCCCGAGATCGCCCAGCGGCCGTCGGGCGAGAACGCCACCTGCGTCACGGCGCGTTCGTGTCCCAACAGAGGCACGCCTTCGAGACGCGACAGCCCGTCGCGCAGCACCTGCTCCGGCCGTGATCCGCGTTCGCGCGTGGAGATGTGATCGAGCGCGTTCATGGCCACGAGCGTCGCCAAGGTCGGATCGCTCTCGAGCAGGGCGGCCGCGTGCTCGGCCGCGAGATCGGCTTGAACCCGCAACGCTTCCGGATCGAGGCCGGGAGGCGGCGGATCCGTCGGCGTGCTGCGTCCCCGGTGGCCGACCTCGGTCGGATCACGTGGCTCGGGTCCGTCGTCTTGCACGTCCTTGCGGATCGAGACCACCACCGCTCCGATGACGCCCAGCGCCACACCGCCGAGCACCACGTTTCGCGCGAGACGGAGTTGGGCCGCACGCACGCTCGCGAGGATGAAACGGCGATGCTCGGGACGAGGCTCCGGCGCCTTCCCGCGGCTCCCCGCGAGCCAGCGCCGCGCATGCGACAGCTTCGCGCCGCGCAGCAGCAAACCGCGGTCGCGCCCGCCGTCGAGCCACGCCTTGGCCAGCATGTCGATCTTCTTCCACTCGCGCGCCCACTCGGCTTCCGCCCCGCCTGGCGGCGGCAACGAAGCATCGCGGGATGCAGGCGCACCGGTCCGCGCATCACCAGGATGCCGCGTGTCTTCCGCCGCCGCGAAGCGGCCCGACGCCATGCGCCCTCCGGCCGTCGGGTCCACCGCCATTCCGCCCGTCGCCACGCGCGCCCCCGGCGGCCGCCCTCCGGCCGTCGGGTCCACCGCCATTCCGCCCGTCACCATGCGGCCTCCCGACCCGCGCCCTTCCATTCCCGTCGGATCGACCGCCGCGACACCGCCCGTCGCCGGTCGGCCGTCTGGATGTCGTCCTGCCGCCATGGGGTCCGTGGCCACGGCCACGCCCGTCCCTTGCCGCCCGGTCGCTGCCGTCGGCCCCATCGCCGGCCATCCGCCGTGCTGTCCCCCCGCTGCGCCCGATGGGCCCATCGGGGCGCCGGCCCCTGGCCGTCCCACCGCCCCCGTGGGGTCCCCCGCCGGCCATCCGCCCTGCTGTCCCCCCGCTGCGCCCGATGGGCCCATCGGGGCGCCGGCCCCTGGCCGTCCCACCGCCCCCGTGGGGTCCCCCGCCGGCCATCCGCCCTGCTGCCCCTCCCCGCCCGTCACGCGCCCGCCCGAACCTCCCGCGAGGCCTGCGGGCCATTCCGCCTGTTGCCCTCCCGCGCCCGCCGGCCCTGCCGAAGCGCCCGTCGGACCTGCGGGCCATCCCGCCTGCTGCCCTCCCGCGCCCGCCGGCCCTGCCGGAACGCCCGGCGAGCCCGAGGCCGCCCATGCCCCGGAGGACACACGGTTCGCGCCGGTGACGGCCCCGCCCTGCGGTCCGCCGCCCGATGCTCCAAACGGCTCCGAGACCGTGGGAGCCGGCGCTCCCCCGGATCCCGCCGGTGACGGCCATCCGGCCGAGGGCGGCGCGCTTGCTCCGTGCTCTGCCCACGCTGCCCTTCCGCCCTCGACCAGCCGCAACTCGTACATCGCGACCCCGATCTCGTCCTGCTCGGAGATTCGCACCGCGTGCTCGAGCTTCTTCCGATTGAGGAAGGTGCCGTTGGTCGAGCCGAGATCTTCGAGCACGACGCCGCTCGGTGTTCGAAACAATCGGCAGTGCCGACCGGAGACCCCTCTGCCGTCGAGACAGAGGTCGTTCTCGGCAGCTCGTCCCACGGTGACCTCGTCCTTTTCAAAGGTCACGAGCCTAGGAACGCCCCCCTGCTCTCGCATCGAGATGCGTATCATGCTTGCGCTCACACGGTTTTATCGTCGCGAGCGCTCTCGATCTAGCGGCGTGACGCCACACGAGGCGTTCGTACGACGGCCTCGGGGCCCGTGTTCACCGACCCCACCTCGGGGCCCCTCCAGCCCAGTTCCCGGAAAATCGCCCCTACGCCGCGCAGCGGCCGCAAAAACGCGCTTCGACGCGGTCTTTGACACCACCTCTGCGCATGAAGTACGTCATTTGGCGAATGATGCGCGGATTGTTGGCCCGCTTCACCGCTTCCTCGACCCGCACACGCTCCACCGCGACGCGCTGCGCCTGGGCTCTGGTCATCGCGCTCGGCGGTACCGGGTGTGCGAAACGCATCGACTTCACCCCAACCGAGCTCGAAGAGGTCCAGGTCAAGGCCGGCGTGGATCCATTGCGGGTCTACGTCAACAAGACCATGGTCGCCCTGTATCCGCGCGACCGCGGGCAACAGCAGTTCAACGTGCACGGAAGCATTCGGGCGTCCTCCCGCAAAGACTTGCGCATCGTCGAAACCACGCGCCGGACGATGGGCCAGATCGTCGAGATCAGCGAACGCAACGGTCAGCCGCTGCTCTGGGTCACCTTCGACCGAGCCTGTCGCGCACCCGAATGCGCGTACGGCTTCGTCCAAACCGAGGACAAGCGCTTCCGTCTGCTCGAAGTCCCCAACGCCGCCGGATACGGCACGCCCACCGTCTACTACCGGCGGGAACGCGACAAGCTGCGCATGCAGAAGGGCAAACTCGCCTCGCTCGCCGAAGCCAACGAGGTCTACCTCCTCAAGAAGAAGAACGGCGACATCCTGACGATCGACCTTCAGGTCATCAAGGAAGTGCGAGACGAAGGCACCAAGGTCCGCTCGCGCAACCGCGGCGTCGATCTCCCCTGACGCCTCGCCGCGCGGGCGCGTCCCGTCGCAGCCGTTGGGCGACGGTCCGAGGAGCGCTCGCCGGACCGTCGAGCCACGCGAAGCCTCAGTCTCGCCGGGGCTTCCCCGGTTCGTCCGCCACCCGCACCGAGCCGTGCTCCTCGAGCATCTTGTCCCAGAGCCCGATCTTGGTGACCCACCCCTGCGACGAGAGCGTCAGCGGGCGCTGCACGTTCGCGTTGCGAAACACCTGCGGCGGCGCCTCGGGCTGCTTGGGATCCGTGTCTTCGATGTTGTTCTGCTCGGTGACCAGCGCATTGCCGTCGTCGAACTCCACGGATCGCGACATCTTGAAGTGCCTGACCTTGCCGTTGGGGAGCTCGACGTCCTGCTCACGGTAGAGCTCGAACACCGGTTCGCCGAGGCACTCGCCGCCTTGAGACACGAGGGGCCGCTCTTCGAACGACTCGCCGACGACCGGCAAGATCTTGAGCACGCGGCGGCAGCGCTCCGGCTCGTCGACGTCACATTCGCGTGCCTCGACCACCACGACGTCCGTGCCGCCCACCTTCTCCACCCGCATCGAAGCCTTGTTCGCCTGCGCTCGCATCGTTCCCAGCTTGCGGATGAGCACGCCGCGGACCGACATCTCCGCAACGGCGATCGGTCCCATCGCTTCGCCGTTTTCGAAGTACGTGGTCTTCACCCACACCAGCTGCGTGCCGTCGTCGAGCGGCACGAGCATGAGATCGTCGGGCGTGAGCGGCCGTGCCGGAAGCGGCATCGCCTTCGAAGGAACCAGACAAGACGCGAAGGTCTCCGACGGCGGCTGCTCGATCGGACGGCCGCTGCAGTCGTGCACCGGTCGCGAGACTTCCCAGGTCGCGCGGTTGTAGTTGCGCAACACGATGAGGAACCAAATGTCCGGTGGAATCTCTCCCGCGACG
>Ga0079224_100009372_pt1 | contig 13344 bp, 11 predicted proteins | sample Stecom2015_FD_80414 | JGI IMG/M metagenome (GOLD analysis project Ga0079224, IMG submission 80414) | Agricultural soil microbial communities from Utah to study Nitrogen management - Steer compost 2015 | ecosystem: Environmental > Terrestrial > Soil > Agricultural land | place: USA: Utah... | reverse complement strand
TTCAGATCTTCAAAGGCTTTCTTCAAACGCGCAATAAAGGTTTTTTCACCCTCCCTGAGCCACACCCTGGGGTCATAATGTTTTTTATTCGGTGAATCAGGACCATCAGGATTCCCTATTTGTGCCTGTAGATAATCTTTCTTGCTTCCCATGTAATCCCTGATTCCTTCGGTTAGGGCATATTGAAGATCGGTATCAATATTCATTTTAATAACCCCATAACTTATTCCTTCTCTAATCTCTTCAAGGGAAGATCCACTTCCTCCATGAAAAACAAAATCAATATGGTTATTACCCACCCCGAATTTTTCACTCACAAATTCCTGTGAATTTTTCAAAATCTTGGGGGTCAATTTTACGTTACCGGGCTTGTAAACTCCATGAACATTTCCAAAAGCAGCTGCTATGGTAAATTGATCACTAACTTTACTTAATTCTTCGTAAGCATATGCTACCTCTTCCGGCTGAGTATATAATTTGGAATCATCGATATCGGTGTTATCTACGCCATCTTCTTCTCCTCCGGTTACACCTAATTCAATTTCTAAAGTCATCCCAATTTTACTCATTCTTTCAAGATATTTTTTACACATCTCTATATTTTCCTCAATTGGTTCTTCTGAAAGATCTATCATATGAGAACTGTAAAGAGGTTTTCCAAATTGCTCATAATGCTTTTCACTGGCATCTAACAATCCATCGACCCATGGAAGTAATTTTTTTGCACAATGATCAGTGTGAAGGATCACTGTTGCTCCATAAAGTTCAGCAAGTTCATGTATATGTTTAGCACCGGCAACCGCACCAGCAATTGCAGCCTGTTGATTTTCATTGGAAAGTCCTTTTCCTGCATTAAACTGAGCTCCCCCATTAGAAAACTGGATAATTACAGGAGCTTTAAGCTCTGCTGCAGTTTCCATTACAGCGTTCATTGTATTGGTTCCGGTGACATTAACTGCAGGTAATGCAAAACCTTTACTTTTTGCAAATTTGAAAATTTCCTGAACTTCTTTTCCTGTGGCTACGCCCGCTTTGATATTATGACTCATGATTAGATCTTAAAATTATATTACAAAAATATGAAAATTAGTTTGGTTAGAAGGGATAATTGATACCTACATTCCAAACTGCATTGTTTATATTGTATGTTTTAAACCATCGGTCTCCTTCCGCTCGGGCAGGATCATAAGTTTTGAATCCCACATCCAGCCGGATAACGAAAAAATTGAAATCGCAACGCAACCCCGTTCCTGTACCAATTGCAATATCTTTAAGGTCTCTCAGGGATGTAAAAGTTGCGGCAGGATCTTCTACAATGTCAAGTACGTTCCAGATGTTTCCCGCATCTATAAAGAAAGCTGAATTTAATGCTCCAAACAGGTTGAACCGGTATTCTGCATTTAAAGTAATTTTCATATTAGCCTCATTGAATTCATTCCTGCCTCCAGTACTCCCCGGTCCAAGATCATAAACCTGCCAAGCCCGGTTGTCATTCGGCCCTCCCCCAAAAAAGCTTCTTATAAATGGGATACTATTTGCGTTTCCATAGGGAATAGCAATCCCCCCGAATGTTCTTATTGCAAATATATTTTTGTTACCGAGGTCCCAATACTTAATATAATCTATCTCAGTTTTAACATATTGGGAAAAGTTCACCCCCATAACCTGATAAACACCGTTTTCATTTTCTTCTACCCCGGTTAATGCTGAAAACGCTGCAAGAGAATTTCCCGCTGTTTCTATTTTAAACCGGAACCTTGAAAAATCATTATCGTACAAGCCTTCCTTATTATTACTTAAGTAGGTGAAATTGGTGGATAATATTAGATTATTCTCTGTGAGCCGGTTTTTCCTTTCTCCAATATTTCGCACTTCCTGTCTTTGAGCTTCAGTTAATCCGGAGGTCTCAGGATTACCTTCAATCACATCAGAAATAAAGTTTTCAGCTCCGGAAGGAATAATAAGATTGCCTTCTTCCGATAGGTATTCCGGAGAAGTAACAACATTCCCCGACCTGAAAATTTGATTTAAATTGTTATATGAGCTCCTGTAAACATTGAAATAATTATCGGTGTTTACATTTCTTACATATTGAACGTTTAAAAGATCCAAACTATGGGATAAAATTCGGGAAGGATTCCATCTGTAATTTAAAATACCGTTAAGGTTCTGTTTATCCAGGCCGATATTATGCTGGGTACTCACTCCTAAACTGAAGGATGTAAATGGCGACATAAATTTCGGTATTAAACCTTCAGTCTCAAATGGAACAAAAATCCTTGGAATGGTAAGTTTAATATCCGCGCCAACTTCGGAAATATTGAAAAAACGATCTCTAGAGCTACCCTTTGCAGCATCTGAAGATGATCCCACACTTCCTCTTCCTGAAATTTCAAAAGTTTCAGCTCCTTTAAATATATTTCTTATCAAAAGTGAACCCCCAAAACCAATCCCAAAATCCTGAATATTACTTTGGGAAATATCAAAATCGAAACCGAGTGAATATTTTTGAAGTGGTGTAAGAAAGATATTGGCAATAAGGGCGGTATTTGTAGTGTCTGAAGGATCCTGGGTATATTCTATACTTGGATATTTAAAGATCCTTAGGGAGCTCACCCTGTTGTATGTCCTGGTCCTGTCCCTGTCTCTAAAGATCTCTCCAGGTCTTATAAAAACAGCATCACTAATAGCTTTAGCCCTAAATTCCCGGGGTCCATAACTGTAAATGTTGAATCCGCTATAGCTTACACTGTCTGCAACAGCTAAATTTCGGTTGGCGTAAGTATAATCTGTAAAAACGTTAACCTTACTAACTTTATGTATCTGGAATGGGATCCTGTTAGTAGTGTCTGCCTGGGTTACCTGGCGGTTATTTATAATTACTGTGGTGTTAACTTTGTGGTTGGTGTCTACTGTGTCTGCTTCAAAAGTTATGTATTCCTGGTCAAAGTAATAAGCTCCATTATTTCTGAAGGATCTTGTTAACCGGTCTCTTTCAGCATTAAAATCCAGTGTTCGGTATTGTAACCCGGGCCTGATAATTGATTCTTCAGAATGAGCGTGATAAAGGGAATCTATAACCGGGGATGCAATCCTCTGTCGTATAGAGTCAACTTCATATGCGTTATGGGTGGTTACATAATATTCTATTTCTCCTCTTTTCTCTTTTGTAGGAATAATCTTATAATCAACTTCAGCATTAAACCAGCCATTATTAAAGAACCACGATTGTAACCTGTTTCTTGATTTTTTAGTAATTTCCTCGTTTATTATTACAGGAGCTTCCCCGGCACTTCTTATTCCGTCATTTAAATTAATATATGACTGCCTGAGTTTTTCCACCTGTTTACGCGATAGAAGACTTACCAACCTTTGTTCCCGGTTAGGATTTTTATGAATCCAGCTACGGAAAACTGAATCGGGATTAGGTTTGGCAAGGTTATAAAAATGTAATCTTATTGGAAAACCCAGGAGCCGGGTGTTAGGTTCCTGGTACAACTGATTGTAAATTCGGGAATCTTTTACCTTTTCCCCATTTCGCAATATCGTATTGTCCGTAAGAAGTAATTCGTTATTCTGAACCCTTTTTACTGCATTACAGGAAAACAAAAAAACCGAAGTTAAAATTAATAACAATATTTTTGCAGAAAGGGATTTCAATCAATAAAAATTAAGTTTCAAAAATACTGTAATTGGATGGTTAGCAAAAGCCAAATTAAGTTAATAAGAAGTCTTGCGCAAAAAAAAAGCCGTACAAAACACGGGCTTTTTGTGGTGGAGGGCATAAAAGGGATTTCTGAATTTTCCGGGTCAAAATATCATCTTATTTCCCTCTTTACCACAATGCCAATTTTTGAAGTTCCTGAAGGAAAGACCACCCTTATTTCTGAAGATGAATTAAAAAAAATATCGGGTTTGACCTCCCCTCAAACTGCAGTGGCAATTTTTAAAATACCGCAGGAGGCTTCTCCGGTTTTAACAAATCTTACAGTTGCTTTAGACAAAATTCGCGATCCCGGGAATCTGGGGACAATAATTAGATTATGTGACTGGTTTGGGATTGATAATATAATTTGCTCTTTAGATACTGTAGATTGCTACAATCCCAAAGTTGTGCAGGCATCTATGGGAAGTCTTACAAGGGTAAAGGTTTCTTACGTAAACTTAGAAGAATTTCTGCAATCTGAAAAAGGGCAGCCTGTTTTCGGGACTTTTCTACACGGCGAAAATTTATATCAAACTGCGCTTCCCGAAAATGGATTTATAGTTTTAGGCAATGAGGCAAATGGAATTTCGGAAGAAATTGAAAAACTTATTACTAAGAAATTGAATATTCCTCAATTCGGAAAAACAGCAGACACGGAAAGTTTAAATGTAGCTACAGCAACAGCTATTATTTTAAGTGAATTCCGCCGGCAGAACAATTACTGAAATGTAAAATTCAGAAAAAGACCTCTGGCAAACATTTCATCCACATTATTCATATATGATGGGCCTTCCAGGAATTCGTTACTCACACCAAAAATCCCGCGTAAAGAAGGAGAGAGTTTGAAATAATAAAAATACAGGTCTACCCCAACTCCAATTTCATAATAATAATTGGCAGTTGTTGTTCTTATAAATGCTTCTGGATTATCTTCATTACTGGATAAATTTAATGAGGTGGACACTCCTCCCAGAATAAATGGCCTAAAATTATTCAACCTGTTGGCATTGAATTTAAAAAGCAGGGGAACGTGAACGTATGTTGAATTTACTTCATCTACAATTCCGCTATGGGTAGGCCGGACTCCATAATTATTAAAATTCACACCAGGTTCTATTCGAAAATCCAGATTGTTGGTTATTTTGAGATTACCAATAAGCCCTACATTAAACCCTGTGGAACGGTTAACTATCAAATCTTTACCAACGGATGGCTGTGGAATGTATTTTTTATAACGAAAACTGTAATCATAGGAATTGAATCCTAAATAATAGCCCCACGACCATCTTTTATTATCGATATCGGGTTGGTTAATTAGGCTTTCACCAGAAAATATCTGTGCATTTCCCTGGTAACAAAATAAAAACAAGCCAATCAAGACAATGATCTTTTTCATATATTTATTTAGAAGCCGTATAAATGGTAGCTACCCCAAAAGTTTGAGGATGATCCTTCACATTCTTAAACCCTGTTTTTCTTAAAATATTGTTGAACTTTTCTCCAAAGGGAAAGGAAGCTGCACTTTCACTGAGGTAGAAATAAGCATCTTTATCTTTTGAAAACAATTTTCCTATTACAGGTAGAATAACCTTTGTATGGAACATATAACCCTGTTTAAAAGGAAATTTTACAGGAACTGAAGTTTCCAGAACCACAAAAATACCACCGGGTTTCAAAACCCTGTAAATTTCTGCCAGGCCTTTCTTCAGATGCTCAAAATTTCTCACACCAAAAGCCACTGTAACGGCATCGAAGGAATCATTCTCAAATGGGATGGCCTCAGAATCTGCCTGTACCATTTCTATTCTTTCTGTTAGACCAAGATCAGAGATCTTCTTTTTTCCAATGGCAAGCATTCCTTCTGAAATATCTAATCCCACAATCCTGTTAGCATTGGTTTGGGCCAGGGCTATGGCAAGATCTCCGGTGCCTGTAGCTATATCAAGAACATTGGCGGGTTGTGTATTTTTCACAATCTCGATAACTTTCTTTCGCCATTTCACATCTATACCAAAGGAAATTACCCGGTTAAGGCCATCATAATTTCCGGAGATATTATCAAACATTTTCTCAATCTGCTCTTTCTTGTTCAGGGAAGAGTCTTTATAAGGTTTGACCTTTTTTGTCATTCTCGAAATTTGGGTCAAATATAAGTCTTATGTGATAATTGAGTGAGAAACTACCAATTTTTATTAAAATTGGCGGAAAATACAATTGAACAATTTAATGTACCTTTGATGATTCTTACAATTTGAAAGCTGTTTATGAAGATTATTATCGCCGGTGCCGGTGAAGTTGGCTTCCATTTGGCAAAATTGCTCTCTTTTGAATCCCAGGACATTACACTTATTGATAATAACAGGGATCATCTTATTTACGCCGATTCTCATCTTGATATCCGAACAATAAAAGGAGATGCTACATCAATTGCCATTTTAAAAGATGCCCAGGTAAAAAACGTGGATCTGGTAATTGCGGTTACGTCAAGCGAAGCTACAAATATTACTGTTTGTGTTCTGGCTAAACAATTGGGAGCCAAACGTACCATTGCAAGAATTTCCAATACCGAATTTTTAGAAAATAAAGAAGAGATAGGTTTTGTTCAGTTTGGAATAGACGAGTTAATTTCACCTGAAGCATTGGCAGCAAGGGAAATTGCATTACTGTTAAATCAGTCCGCCTTTAATGACAGTTACGAGTTTGAGGAAGGGAAACTTACCATGATCGGTTTAAATCTATCCCGTACGGCTTTATTTGTAGGGAAAACAGTAAAAGAAGCTGCCAAAATTTTTCCCAAACTTCATTTTATGCCTATTGCCATTCAGCGGTTCGGAACCCAGTATACTTTGATTCCCCGTGGGGATACGCAGTTTAAGGAAGGTGACCAGGTGTATTTTGTTACGGTAAGTGGTGGGGTGGAAGAATTGTATAAACTTACAGGTAAAGTAAAACATACAATTAAGAATGTGATGATTCTTGGCGGTAGTAAAATAGGTAAAAAAACAGCCAGGGATTTGTGTAAGAATAATTTTAATGTAAAAATTATTGAAAGTGACAGAGATAAAGCCTTTGACCTTGCTGATGAACTTCCGAAGGCACTGATAATAAATAGTGACGGAAGGAATGTGGAATTGCTGGAAGAAGAAAACATTCATGATATGGATGCCTTTATTGCGGTAACAGGAAATTCTGAAACAAATATTATGTCCTGCCTGGTCGCTAAATCCAAAAGTGTGAAGAAGACTATTGCCCTGGTAGAAAATATGGATTATTTCCAGCTTAGTCATACAATTGGGATTGACACCCTCATAAATAAGAAACTCCTGGCGGCAAATAATATTTTCAGGTATATAAGGAAAGGAGAAGTAGTAGCTATGACAAAACTGAACAATATGAATGCAGAACTTCTGGAATTCATTGTGAAACCTACTTCCGAAGTGAATGAGAAAAGAATAAAAGATGTTGATTTTCCACGTTCAGCAATAATTGGAGGAATCATCAGGGATGGGGAAGGTGTTATTGCATTGGGAGATTTCCTTATCAAAGCCGGAGACAGGATAGTGGTTTGTTGTCTTCCCCGGTCTATAAAAAAAGTAGAAAAGCTTTTTCTTTAAAATTTAAGCTTCAGAGACATCATAGAATTTTTTTGCAATCAATAAAAAAAAGCGATCGTAAGACCGCTTTTTACTTTAAAAATCAATATAAATACTATTCTTCTGAAACCGCCTTTTTAATTCTTTTAAGGGCTTCTTCAATTTGTTCTTCACTTGCAGCATAAGAAAGTCTTATGCATTCGGGATTGCCAAATGCATCTCCTGTTACCGTAGCCACCAAAGCTTCTTCAAGCAGAAACAATGAAAAATCGGTAGCATTTTTAATGTGGTGCCCTTTTAAGGTTTTTCCAAAATAATAGGAAATATCCGGGAAAACATAAAAAGCACCTTCAGGTTCGGTAGTCTTAAATCCATCGATTTGATCTAAAAGAGAGATTATAAGCTTTCGTCTCTCCTTAAATTTATCCACCATATATTGTATACTGCTTACCGGTGCCTCCAGGGCCGTAATTACTGCTCTTTGTGCTATACAATTTGCTCCACTGGTTATTTGACCCTGCATTTTATTACAGGCTCTTGCAATCCAATCGGGGCCTCCTAAGTACCCAATTCTCCATCCCGTCATAGCAAAGGCTTTAGATACTCCGTTCACAGTTACAACCCGGTCATACATATCTTCAAAACGGGCCATTGAAAAAGGAGTGCCAACAAAAGATATATGTTCATAGATCTCATCACAAACTACGATAATATTTGGATGCTTAACCAGTACATCTGCAAGGGCACGCAGCTCTTCTTTACTGTATACCATTCCACTTGGATTGGAAGGAGAGCTGTACCAGATCATTTTTGTTTTGGGAGTTATAGCCGCCTCAAGTTGATCCGGAGTAATCTTGAAATTACTTTCTACAGAAGTGGGAACTTCTACAGGTACACCTTCTGCCAGTTTAACTATTTCGGCATAACTTACCCAATATGGACAAGGTAAAAGAACTTCATCTCCCGGATTAAGTACAACCATAGCAACATTTGCAAGTGATTGTTTGGCACCGGTAGAAACAATTATCTGAGATCGGTTATAAGTAAGATCATTATCCCTCTTAAATTTATGGATTATAGCATCTTTAAGTTCCACATAGCCATCTACGGGAGTATAAGAATTGTAATTCTCATTAATGGCTTTTATTGCAGCTTCTTTAATAAAATCGGGGGTGTTAAAATCAGGTTCCCCGAGGCTCAGGCCAATAATATCTTTTCCCTGTTCCCGTAGTTCCCGGGATTTTGCAGCCATGGCAAGGGTTTGTGAAGTGGCTAAATTGTTAATCCTGTCGGATAATTGTGGTGACATAATTTTAAATGATTTTTATGAGATTTTCAGGCAGTTAACGCGGGTTTCATTCCCATTTCCTTCAGATGCTTAAAATGGGCAATTATAGCCTCCCTTGTAGTCTTGTATTCGTGATATGGAAGGTTGCATTCCGCAGCGGTTTGCTTTACTATTTTTGCAATTTTGGTGTAATGGATATGACTAATATTCGGAAAAATATGATGTTCTACCTGATGGTTTAAGCCACCGGTAAACCAGTTCACAATCCTGTTATTAGTAGCAAAATTTACAGTAGTAAAAAGTTGATGAATCGCCCAGGTATTCTTCATGGACCCGGTGTCATCAGGAATAGGCATTTCAGTCTTTTTTACTACATGCGCAAGTTGAAACACTACGCTTAAAATAAGCCCTGCAGTATAATGCATAATAAAAAATCCTATAAGAATTTTCCACCAGGCTATGGGCGTAAATATCATAGGAATAACTATCCATATGCTTATATATATCAATTTTGTAATGGCGATGATACTCCATTGCTTAACCGGGCTGGGCAATTTGCCGTAAGCCAGTTTTCTTGATAAGTATCTTTTAGTCTGTTTAAAATCGGTGGTAAGAGCCCAGTTAAAAGTAAGCAGACCATATAGAAAAACTGAATAATAATGCTGAAATCGGTGAAATTTTGCCCAGGGTGCGTGTTCTGAAAACCGTATGATCCTTCCGGCATCAAGATCTTCATCATGGCAGTGAATATTGGTATAGGTATGATGCAAGACATTATGTTGTACCTGCCAGTTATATACATTTCCTGCATGAACATAAATGGTACCTCCCATGATTTTATTTATCCATTTTTTTGATGAATAGGATCCATGATTACCATCGTGCATCACATTCATACCTACGCCAGCCATACCTGCTCCCATTACAATTGTTAGTAAAAGCAGCCACCATTGGGAAATATCAAGGCTTAATATTAAAAAATAAGGGGCAAGGAAAAGGGTAAACATTACTATTGTTTTGAGATGTAATTTCCAGTTACCCGATCTGGAAAGATTGTTATCGGTGAAGTAAGCGTTAACTCTTTTATTTAAGGTGCGGAAAAATTTTCCGGAATCAACCCGGGAAAATCTTATTGTTTCATTATTTAAAGGCATAGGGGTAGTTTCAAGTTATCAAAGGTAGAAAATATAATTTTGTCCTTTAAGGAATCTTGTGAAATTAACGTGCCAATTTCACTAATTTTGCAATTAAAAAAATAAATCTTTGGAATTAATAATAAAATATTTCCCAAATATTACAACAGAACAACGTTTACAGTTTTCTGCCTTAAAAGATCTATACAAAGATTGGAACATAAAAATTAACGTAGTATCCAGAAAGGATATAGATGAGATATACCTAAGGCATGTTCTTCATTCTCTTGCTATAGCCCGGGTGCAGAATTTTAATCCCGGAGCATCCATTCTTGATGTGGGAACAGGAGGAGGTTTTCCGGGCATCCCATTGGCAATTTTATTTCCGGAAACTAATTTCCATTTGGTTGATTCCATTGGAAAAAAAATAAAAGTTGTAGATGAAGTTGTGGAAGGTCTTGATCTAAAGAATGTGAAAACTACACATTCCCGGGTGGAGGAAATTGATGAAAAATATGATTTCATAGTAAGTCGTGCGGTGGCTGCAATGCCCACTTTTGTACACTGGGTTAAAGGTAAAATAGCGAAGGGCTCCAGTCATGAGTTAAAGAATGGCATTTTATATTTAAAAGGAGGTGACCTCACCGAGGAACTGGCAGAATATAAAACGGTAAAAATTTTTCCAATAACGGATTTTTATGATGAAGAATTTTTCAGCACTAAAAAAGTTGTTTATCTGCCAATGAAATATAAAGGATAAATAATGCCGCTCTCATTTCCCACTTTAATACAATTACAACAAATCTTTATTACTCATTTAACTGTAACCCAAAGTTGCAGTCTATAGTTTTGAATAAAACCAATAAAATATAGAAAAATGAAAAATTTAGAAGATTTATTTCAACACCAGTTAAAAGATTTGTATAGTGCTGAATCACAATTGATAAAGGCATTGCCAAAAATGCAGAAGAAGGCGAATGATGAAAAACTTAAGCAGGCCATTGAAAAGCATCTTGAAGAAACCAAAGAGCAGAAAAACAGGCTTAAGGAAGTATGTGATGAATTAGGAATTAAACCTACCGGTGAGGAATGTAAAGCTATGAAGGGTTTAATTGAAGAGGCAGAATCTTTTTTAAAGGAAAAAGCGGACGATGACGTTCGGGATGCTGGAATTATTGCCGAGGCTCAACGCATAGAGCATTATGAAATCTCTGGTTACGGAACTGCAGTTCGTTTTGCAAAAGAACTTGGCCATAAAGAAATCGCCAAAAAACTTCAGAAAACCCTGGATGAGGAATATAAAACTGATCAGGATCTAACCAAAATGGCTGAGAGTCGTTTGAACAGGGAAGCCAAAAAATAATTATGTGATCAAGTAATTAAAAAATATTTACCCGCTTTAGGCGGGTTTTATTTTTAAACCGTTTTATGAATTTCTTCATTCTCCAGGAAATGGTAGAAATGTTAAAAAATAAATCAGAATATTTTTTATTATTGTTGGTTATAAACTTTTGGAAAAGGTAGGAATAATCTTAAGCTTGGAATCTTTGGTTTATGCAAAAAACTTCTTTTAGGGGTTCTACGGCGTTAAAAAAGTTAAAATGAGAAAAAAGATTTAAGATAAAGATTAAATTAGGTAGACTTCTTAAATCATTTTACAATGGCCTATAGAACGGATATATTGAATTTACTTTATAAAATTTTGTTCAGGACATATACGGACAGTAGGATGTATTATATAGCTGCAGAAAAATGTAATAGATTGATTTATAAAAATTTTTTTAGAAAATTAAGCCATCAAAAGAGATGTTTCTGTAAAAGGATTAAATATGAGATCCAGGTTCAGGAAAAAGAAATCCAATTGTTAGGGGGTGATATAAAAACGTTTGAAGAAAAATGGAGGGAATTCACTTTTAATTTTAATGTACTACCCGTTATAAGGTTTGAAAAGGATGGTTTAATTAAAGATTGTTATAGAAGAGAGAAAAAAAATATTGAGGCCTGGAATAATATGTTGAGTAAAATCAGCTCGGGAAATATTCGCGAAATGCTCTTATCTCAAAAACATTCCTTACAAATGTTTTTAAATGAAATCAAATCCATGGGATTGAGAATTCCCGATGTAAAAGAAAATGGGAAAGGAGAAAGGAATTTTATTTAAAACTTTTAATCTTTATCTAGATATACCTGAAGTTAATTTCAGGTTTTTTTATGTAACTAATTCAATATTAAAGATATGTTTACAAAATCAATATGGAATTCATTTTCGGATACAACAAACTTTCCGGTTTTAAATAAAACTATTGCTGTAGATGTAGCAATTATAGGAGGGGGTATAACCGGAATAACTACCGCTATGTTACTGAAGAGGTCAGGTATAAGAGTAGCTGTTCTGGAGGCAATAAAGGTGGGGAAAGGTACAACAGGGCATAGTACAGGAAATTTGTACGTCATTACCGATCAGCTCCTCTCACCAATAAAAAAGAAATATGATATCGAGGTTCTTAAACAAGTCGTGAGGGCCAGGGGGGAAGCATTCAGGCTTATTGAAAATAATGTACAGGAATTTGAGCTGGACTGTGACTATAGAAAACAGCCAATGTATGTCTACGAAGAGGAAAAAACCAATAAAATTGAGAAGGAACTGGAGATATCCCGCGAGGGAGGCATACCCTTTTCTGAAATTTCAGTATCAGACTTTCCTTTTGAAATGGCAACAGGAATGGTCATTAGAGATCAGGCAAATTTCAATCCGTTACTTTATGTTCAGCAGCTAGCTAATAAAATACTCGGTGACAACTGTGAAATTTATGAAAACACAAGGGTTAAGGAAATCGAGGAAGGGGAAAACGAAGTATTGGTAAATACAACTTCAGGCAAGGTAGTGGCTAAGTATGTTATACACGCCACACATACACCCAAAGGTGTTCAGGTGCAATACCATACTACCCTTGGCCCTTATCGGGAATATGGGGTTGCAGCAAAAGTTTCCGGTTCTTATCCGGAAGGCATTTTTTGGGGATACCATAAGAAGGAGAAGTTCTCTATAAGATCGTATAGCAGAAATGGAGAAAACTTCCTTTTATGTATAGGAAAGCCTCATAAAGTAGGCCAGGTGGAAGATAACGAACAACATATCAACGACCTTGTAGCTTTTTTGCAAACGCGTTTCGAAATATTAGAAGTAACCCACCGCTGGGGTGGCCAGCATTATAAACCTGCAGACCATTTACCTTATATTGGAAGAAAAAATGATGGTTCCAAACAATTTGTAGCAACAGGTTTTGCCACCGACGGCCTGGTTTATGGAACCCTATCAGCAATACTTATTTCAGATGAAATTGTAGGAAAAGAAAATGAGTTTACAGAGCTATTTAAGGCCTCCCGACACCAGCCTGTAAAAGCAGCCGGGGAATTCATTAAAGAAAATGTAGATGTTGCTGCTGAATTTTTTAAAGGCTGGCTGTCTTCAGATAATAAAGATTTAAGGACAATTGCTCCCGGTGAAGCACGGGTTATTCAGAAAGATGGTCATAAAGCGGCGGTTTATAGAGATAAGGAAGGGAAACTTTCCATAACCTCGGCAGTTTGTACCCATTTAGGCTGCATTGTTCACTGGAATAA